>Ga0209511_1003187_pt1 | contig 12673 bp, 10 predicted proteins | sample SSSSmetaG_FD_184141 | JGI IMG/M metagenome (GOLD analysis project Ga0209511, IMG submission 184141) | Glacier valley bacterial and archeal communities from Borup Fiord, Nunavut, Canada, to study Microbial Dark Matter (Phase II) - ​SSSS... | ecosystem: Environmental > Aquatic > Freshwater > Ice >... | reverse complement strand
GTTTTGCCTACACCACCTTTTTGGTTCGCTATCGCAATCACCTTTCCCATTATTTTCTATTTAAATTGACAGGCTCAAAATTAATATTTTAAGCCGAATGAGCCGATACTCTTGTTGAAATGGCTTGTTTTCCTTGTTGAAAAAGTCGGATTATCAACAATTTTTGATAATTTATTTTTGTAAAGATAAGAAAAGCAAAGAGATGAGAGCATCTTTATCTTTTGGAGACGTTGATATTTTTTTTAACTGAAAGGATTAAATCGGGTCTACATCGATTCCAATCTGTATCGTTTTATTCCCTGTGCGCATCCTAACATGATCAATAATCTCCTGCATTTGCCTTTTTGCGTGCACAACTGAAATATCTCGTTCAATCTTAATCCATAATTGCTTAATATATAGCAATTTTATTCGGCTTATCACAGGGTATTCCGGGCCAAGTATTCTTTCGCCAAATCTTTCGCGTAAATTTTGTGACAATTCCTGGGCGATTCGGTCAAGTTCATTTCTTTCGCGGTGCTTCAATGTAATACCAATCATTCTGTAGAATGGCGGATATTTAAAGTGCTTTCTTTCTGCAATCTGTCCGCGATACATGGCTTCATAGTCATTGTTGATCACATTAATGATGATGGGATGTGTTGGTTCTGACGTTTGAATGATCACTTTGCCCCGTTTGTTTTTGCGTCCCGAGCGTCCGCCAACCTGAGCCATCAATTGATAACTCCGTTCATAAGCCCTGAAGTCAGGTTGATTGAGAAGGTTATCGGCATTAAGTATTCCTACGATGCTCACATTTTCGAAATCGAGTCCTTTGGTGACCATTTGAGTGCCTATAAGGATGTCAATTTCTCCTTGCTCGAAGCGATGAATGATTTTTTCGAATCCGCGCTTCGATCGCGTGGTATCGAGATCCATCCGGTCTATTTTTGCATCGGGAAAAATAACCTGGAGATCCTCCTCGACCTTTTCCGTGCCAAATCCCTTATTAGTTAATTCTTTACTTCCGCAAGTATTACATGTTCCGGGATGACTGATTGAGTATCCGCAATAGTGACAAACCAGCGAGTTATTGTGTTTATGATAGGTGAGACTGACATCACAATGGGTACATTTTGGAACCCAACCGCACTTTTTGCATTCGATAAACGGCGAAAATCCCCGCCTGTTCTGGAAAAGAATTACTTGCTCTTTGTGTTCAAGCGCCCCGGTTATTTCTGCAAACAACAATGGTGTAAGGTGTGAATTCATTTGTTTCCGCTTATAAGCATCCTTGAAGTCGGCGGTTACAATCTCAGGCATCTCAATATTTTGATGTCGTTCGCTTAAAGTTACCAGCCCAAATTTTCCGGAGGTCGCATTGTAATAGGTTTCGACAGCCGGAGTAGCTGTACCGAGTAAGACAGGTGCATGTTGTAAATGTCCAAGAATAATGGCTGCATCCCTTGCGTGGTAGCGGGGAGACGGATCGTATTGCTTATAGCTGTTATCGTGCTCCTCGTCAACTACGATCAGACCAAGATTCTGAAACGGAAGAAACAAAGCCGATCGTGTGCCAACAATTAGCTGGTAATCAGACTCGGGATGGTTTGCTGCATTTTCTTTTCCAAAATTCAATACTTTATTCCATATCTCAACCCGCTCTGAATCATTGAATTTCGAGTGGTAGATTCCTGCTTTATCGCCGAAAACACGCGTTAATCGATTGATGATTTGAGTAGTAAGTCCTATTTCCGGAAGCAAGTATAGCACCTGTTTTCCTGCGTCGAGACATTCTTTAATTAATTTGATATAAATCTCCGTCTTTCCGCTTGAAGTTACACCATGCAATAATGTAACAGATTTACTTTCAAATGACAGCTTTATATGGTTTAAAGCTTCGGTCTGAGCAGGACTTAGGTCTGAAACCTCTTTTATTTCGCCTTGATAGGCTGCAAGCCTGTCGACTTTCTGCTCAGTAACCAATAAGATATTCTTCTTAATGACGCCATTTAATACGGCGACACTTATTCCTGATGAATGTAGCAACTCCTTCTTTGTAACCACATTTGGTGCTTTCTGATTCAGTATTTCAGAAAGTCCGAGGTAACTTTCCAAAAGTTTTTGCTGCAAGGGCGTTTTCTTTAGTAAGTCAAGCGCCAGATGAATCGATTTTTCATTTCGAAGTCGTTCAGGCAATTCAATCACCGATTCTGTCTTTAGGCGATAACTCTCCTTCATTTCCTCTTCAATCGAAACTGCTCCCTTTCCAAGCAACTCTTTTACAATGACAATCGAGTTTTTCTTGAGTACTGAATTATTGAGTTCCGATATAGAAAGGCTGCGTTTTTCGCGGATCACATCGAACAGAAGTTGTTCTCGTGGTGTAAGCATTTGATCGCTTTGCTCCGTATAATCGCTGTTGTAATTAATTCTTGTTTCACTTTCAAGCTTAAGCCCAGAAGGCAGTGCTGCTTTAAGCACTTCGCCCATTGTGCAGTGGTAATATCCTGCAATCCAATCCCAAAAAGGGAAACAGGTAATTGGAATGATTGGTTCAGCATCGATCAAAAATTCAATTGGTTTCGTAGTGTAACCTTCAGGTTTCCTGTCATGAATTTCGTGAACCAGCGCTGAATAGAATTTTTTCACACCAAATTGAACGATCACCCTTGCTCCGGGCACCACCTGACTGTTTAGCTCGTCGGGTACATTATAAGTAAAGCATCCTGCTACTGGAAGGGGGAGGATTACATCTGCATATTGGCCGGTTTTCAGGATCATCTAATAAATTAATGTTCCTACAAATCTACTCACTTAATAGTACATCAGCAAAAACACGATCGGAATAATAATCCCCGCACCTGTGAGCCATGCTCCGCGACGCGTAATCCCGTTTCTCCCTTTTAGAATAAATAATCCACTGATTGCCATTAGTATAAGAGCAATACAGAACGCATCCGAAAACCAAACCCAGAGTTTGCCGGGATTGTAATGAAGAAAATTAACCTGGTGAAATAAAGGTCGTTTTTTCAGGTCCTCAAATAGCAATTTTCCGGTGGTAATGTCAACGACAACAGATCCTCCGCCATTCATAAATACTTTTAACTCACCAGGGGAAGGGAAGTAATATTTACGGTAATTTTTTTCCTGCTCTATTTGCTTCAATATTACATCAACGCCCTTTTTTTCATTTGTCATCAGATCGGCTGGGATTTGTACCTGATGCTCGGTCCGTTCGAGGCTATAACTTGGATTCCAGTCTTTGCGATGATTCAGTGCGATTCCCGATAAGGCATAGATAACGGTCATCGCAGCAAAAAAATACCCGAAATCACGGTGAGTCGCCCTGTTGAGCTTATAAAGATTCATGAGGAAATTATTTGATTGTAAAAAACATGTCTGTTTTATTTATCATCCAATAAATAAAACAGACATGTTTTGAGCTTTGAAAGAGAAAGCTTATTTAGTTTTTTGCCATTACCTTGAACTCACTGCAAGCTAAAACGTATTGTTTCGCTTTACCTTCGGTTACACAGGCTGTTTTTCCGTCTTTTTCTTTATCGACAACTGCATCGACAATAGGTGTTAATATGCCTTTGACGATAACGATTTCTCCCTGAAGACTTTCGTCAAACCGACTGATGTTTTCTCCTGCATTTATCCTTATCAGATTTTTCTCATCCGAGCCGGCAAGAAACATTTTTTTACCACTTACTTTACAGGTGTGTATTACCCGTCCTTGTATTGCAATTGTTTTGTCGAAGTATTTTTCAGGATTCTTCTGCACCGAATCAACGCTGACAATTAGTGCTTTGGTTCCTTTAGCAGCTCCAGGACAACCGGCACATGCAGCAGCTCCTGTAATTCCACATGGCAATGCTGAGGCCGTTTCGAGCTTTGCCGTTTCAACTTTAACCTGATCAGTTTTCGGCTGTGTATTACAAGCCGCAAAAATTAGAAGAATTCCGAGTGAGAAGATTCGATTCATTTTGAATTGCTTTTTAAATTTAGATTAAAATATGCAGGTTTACCTATTTCGATTTGTATGCAAATATAGTAAATATGGTTGGACAAAAACTAACTTAAGTCATGGTTGATTAAATAGTTTGACGTTCGGCGTATGTTACAAATCCAGCCATTCCTTGAATGCAGCTACTTTATCCCTGCTTACAATAATGCTTTCCTTGCCTGGCTTTTTTAACTTGATTTTCAGACGGCTGTTCGAATAGAAAACAATGTCGGCAATCGATTGATTACTCAGAATATATTTACGGTTGATGCGAAAGAACCTGTGTTCGTCAATCATCTCTGAGATGCGGTCGAGCGAATAATCAACGAGGTAGGTTTTGAAATCAGCGGTACAAAGGTAAGTTGCCTTTTCGAGGCTGTAAAAAAAGAGAATATCTTCAACGGTTATGGATTTCAGGTGTTCTCCCACCTTGATCACAACCCGGGTCTTGTATTGTTTTCGAAGCATTTCCTTTATTTTATTCAGCAGTTCAACCGTAACTGACGGTGCTGCCTGAACACTTTGAACCCTTTCGCCAAACTTTTGAAATGCAGCTTCCAGTTCGGCATAAGCAATTGGCTTAAGCAAGTAATCCACACCGTTTACCTTGAACGCTTTAATCGCATATTCTTCATAGGCCGTTGTGAAGATAACAGGACATTGGATTTTTGTCCGCTCAAAAATATCAAAGCTCAATCCATCGGCAAGCTGAATATCCATAAACGCAAGATCGGGAGCCGGATTCTGCTGAAACCATTCAATGGCGCCACTTACCGAATCAATCACAGCCAGCACCGTAATTTGGGGATCAAACTTCAGGATTAGTTGCTTTAACCAATCCGCGGCCGGCTTTTCGTCTTCGATTATAAGTACTTTATACATTATTTCAATCTGTTAGCAAAGGAATACTCACCAAAAATTTCCCGGCATCTTCAGAAATGATCACCTTTTTGCTGGTGAAAAATTCATATCGGTCCTTGATGTTCTGGATCCCGCTTCCGCTTCCTTCCGATCCTGCTTTTTTCTGAAGCCGGTTTTCTACATTCAGGCAATCATCATTGGTTGAAAATATGCGGATTGACAGTGGATTTTTATCCGATATCTCATTGTGCTTAATCGCGTTATCAACCAGCATCTGAACTGATAATGGAATGACTTTGAACTTGCCGGGATTGACATCAATCTGTATATTTAAATTGGTATCAAACCTTATCCGCTGCAGAAAAACATACGATTCAAGAAATTTCAGCTCCGTCTCGAGGGCCACCAGTTCGTGATCCTTTTGATCGAGGACATAGCGGTACACCTCCGATAGTTTTTTCACAAAATCAATTGCTTTATCGGGATTGGTGCTGATCAGCGATGTGAGCGAATTCAGGTTGTTGAACAGGAAATGAGGATTCACCTGGCTTTTGAGGGTTTCGTATTGCAGTGCCAGTTGTTAGAGTTTAAGTTTCTCTTGTTGAACAGCTGCCTCCTTCCAGTTCTTAAAAAACATGATTACATTGGATATCAGCGAACCTAAAAAAACAAATAAGAACGCGATCTTAACCATGAAAGCCCCTGTTTCGAGAAAAAAGTCGGAAGTGATTTTCTGGTGCCAGAAAAAACCGGTTAGCAGAATTGCCACTACAATTAGTATAAGCGAGAACACGATTGTGACAAAAAATTGCACGATCAGCCGTTTAAGTGGAAAATGCAACCACGGAAGTTTTCGGTCAAGTGTTGTGACCATAAACATCAGTCCGAGCATAAATGATCCACCCACAAGCACCGAATTTATCGAACCAAGCAGAATCACGCATCCGGTAATTTTCTCGCCATGTGAGCAACAATTAACATGATCAGGTTGCCAAGTACAATCAATAGCAGAATCGAAGCGAGGACACGCAAGATCAATTTTTTAGGATTGGTTTGTTTATTTATCACTGGTTAATAGATTTTGATGTTTTTTTTCGAAAGTACAGAATAAATGAATCTGTTGCGAATCGGCAACTTAACTTTTACACAATTTTTTAAGCTATTGTTTTAATGCCTCCCGGCTGCCAGGTCTTCCGCAAATATCTTTATCAGAGGTTCTTTGTGATTCAATTGAACGTAATTCATTAATACCCGCGCAGTTCTTCCGCAACTGTCACCAAATGGATGAATATTTGTAAAATTATAATGTCGTCGGCTGACAATTTGAGGATTTCATCTCCCTGAATGGAATCAATCCGACTATTTATATTATCAACAAGTTTTTGCAGCAGTTTCGGAACTTTAGAAAAATCGGGGAAATACTATATATTGACATATAACTGTGCTAATCTTAAATCTCCTTTTAATGTGTCAAAATCACCTGAAATCGTGCTGACTTTGCTGCCGGTTTATTGCATTTTTTCCAGCCTTGTTTTCTTCCATATTTCAAGTATAGCAGGTAATTGATCAATCTGCTGATCGGTATGGGCGGCCGAGGCGGTTAATCGTATAATTGATTTTGCTGTTTTAACAGGATAGTTCACAAATGGGGCAATCATCTGATTCTCTTTCAGGAAACCGGACAGATCGGCGGCATCTTGCGGCTTGTTGAACATGATCGGAATGATGGGTTTACAACTAATCGTTGTGAGAAATCAAAGGTAATTATTTCCTGCAAAACAGGAATACTCAAAGCCTTCTAACCAGATAAAGTTTCTGGTGCCACTTTCCAATACCAGCATAGATAATCAATGTCTTAAATAAACTGACTTAAAATCAATACTCCGATTAATCCGATGATACCAATCAGTGTCTCCATGACGGTCCAGACAAGGAAGGTCTGTTTAATCGTTGTATTGAAGTATTCTTTGAACATCCAGAACCCGATATCATTAAAGTGCGACCACATCAGGCTTCCGGCTCCCGTGGCAATTACCATGAGTTCCGGTGAAACACCAGTTCCTTCAATCAATGGTAACGTCAAACCTGCAGCTGTAATGCAGGAGACAGTCGCCGAACCTATTGCAAACCGGATTAATGCTGCAACAAACCAAGTAAGAATCAATGGTGACATATTGAATCCGTTTGCAATTACTTTAATATATTCGGCTGTTCCGCTATCAACAAGCACTTGTTTGAAAGCACCGCCCGAAGCAATAATCAGTAAGATCATAGCCACACCTGATGCCGAATCAGATAATGTTTTCATCAGATCCGACATCTTTTGCTTTTTCCGGATTCCCAAAAGGTAAACACCTATAAAAACAGCGAAGAAAAGTGCGACAGTGGGATCACTGATAAACTTTAATATTTTGATATTGTTGCTTTCTGCCGGAATAACCATCTGAAGAACTGCACCTGATAGCATCAAAATAATCGGGCTGATGGCTGTGAACAGACTTGCTGAAAGTGAAGGCAACTCCTCTTTTGTGAATTCGCGTGCAACAAACAACTCTTTCGGTGGTGTGAGTTTCCATTTTGTATAAAACCTTGAAAGTAATGGTCCTGCTATAATAATACTTGGTATTGCCACAATCATTCCATACATCAACGTGAGATTTGGATTTGCATGAAATATAAAAGCGATGGATGTTGGGGCAGGGTGGGGAGGAAGGAACCCGTGAGTTACCGAAAGCGCTGCGCACAAGGGAAGTCCAAGATAGATCAGCGGTAATTTGGTTGATGCTGCAAGCGCATATATCAGGGGAATCAATACCAGAAAGCCGGCATTGTAAATCATGGGTAATCCAACGAGGAAACCGGTGATCATGATTGCAACCTGTATCTTTCCAATTCCGAAAAGATCAACCAGTTTATTGGTAATCTGGTAAGCAGCGCCACTCTGCTCAAGTAATTTTCCGAGCATAGCTCCGAATACAATAATCAGCGCAAGGCTTCCCATTGTACTTCCAAGTCCCGAAGTGATGGATTGCAGAATTATCAGGGGTTCCATGCCACTGAGTAAACCAACAGCAAAAGAGGTGATTAACAGTGCAAGGAAAGCGCTGATTTTATAAACACTTATCAGTACAAAAAGGAGTACGATCCCGGCAATAATAATGATTAGCGGCATAGTCGTTCAATTAGTCAATGTGGGACGAAAGTAAACTATTTTGGTACTTTAATGAAAGTTAAGGGTTGAAAAATATTGGGAAGTTGCAAATGTTTGGCTAAAGCCATTAATGAATTCAAATTTTAAACCTCCAGCTAAAGCAGGAGGCAATTCATTGGTAAAGATTAAAAGATTGGAAGCAATTCAGACTGAATTATATGAAACAGGTTAATCTACAAAGACTTTATATGAATTGCCGCAGGCTTCAGCCTGTGGATTAAAAGGAATAAAGCAATTTGGCTTTAGCCAAAATTTATTATTGGAATCAGAATTTTTTTTCAACTTTCAATATCTGAAATAATAGCTTAATAATAATTTGAACCCAAATTAAACATTATCCATTATTCAGTCTTTTCTTTTTTCGATGTGCCAAAAGCCAGACAAAAAATCCGCTGATCAAAACCATTAGCACACAAATTCCGGCGACGGGAATATACAACAGGTAAAAGATCCCGATAAACTGTTCAAGGATTCTCCCTGTATGTATTTCGAGTGCGAGATTCCAAAGTGAAATAGGTGATTTCATTTTGACATCATGGGGCATCTCCCAGGTTGTGGCATTATTGATCGCTTCGATTCCGCTGTTGTAGTCGAATACCCACTGATTATTCCGATGATCTTTTAGATAACCTGCCACCATATTATCAGATACGGGCCTTGACATCCCGGTAGGAGCCTGATAACCTTTTCCCGTGAAGAAATCATCAACTTCGCCATTCACTGCATCCCAGGTAAACATTCCCGAAAACGAACCGATCAGGTATTTGGTGGAGTCAACCGGTTCGAGTACGTTGCAACCCATCAAACTGACAGGTGGTTGTGAATAAAACCTGATCATTGGCCGCGAGAGGCTTTCATCTGCAGCATAAAACCCATCAGCAGTTGAAAAGATGTAGATCCCCAACTTTTCGTTCCAAGTTCCTTTCCGAAGCTTATCGTTCCATGGATTGTTAGTATCGAGATGCGTTCCAGGGATGATGCCAACTCTTGAATTGACAATCGGTATCAGCAGCGGCGGACGCAGAAACATACCTGCTGTCGTATTGATCACTAAAAATAGGACAAAAATATAACCCACCACATTGTGCCAGCGAAGATTGAGACGGAAAGTAGCTGGAAGATTACCGGAAGATCCTGTGATTCTTTTCTTTCGCCTGATCAGTTTAGGAAAGAAGAAGTGAAGCAATCCGGTGACAGTAAGTAATATTGTTACAAATCCCAGTAAATCGACCAGTAATTTCCCAACTGTTCCGAATAACTCGCCGCTGTGCAGTTCCCATAGTGTAATAAATAAACCGGCGCTGCGGGTATAGCCTTCCGGAGATGGCAATGTGATTGTTTTGAATTGATTTAAATCGGTTGTCTTTGTCAGGAAATTACGGCTGAGAATCATCAATGTATCCTTTCTGATGAATAAATCAACCAACCGTTGTTCACTTGCAAAAGCTGTTATTGATTGCCATTCCTTGTCAGAAATACCACGTTGAAACAATCCGAATTGCGTGGCAGCAATTAATTTTCCGTTGAATTTGATTAGCTGATTGATCTTCCGGTTATCGATTCCACGCGGAAATCCCTGGTTATAATCGGTAAAGCCTTGAATTGTTTTGATCCACGAACCAATATTTCCGAAGAAAAGCAGGGAATCTTCACCAATACTAAAACCTCCACGCACGGCTGCCTGGTTCCAGTTCTGGTATTCATACGATCGCGGCATCCATTTCCGGGAGACGTCTACTCCTGAAAACAAACTGCGGTGATTCATGATGATACCCGAAAATGCAAAGTGAATGGCAAAAACAGCGATTATAATTCCCGGCCATTTGTGGAACTTCCGAAATGTGGTGACAAGCTTTTTACGGTTCATCTAGTGCGTTGTTCTGAAATTTGTAATCATAAATCTACTTGCCTTCTCTATAAATAGCTTTCCCATCAATAATCCTGATATGAATTTTTTAAAGATAAAATAAGTTCCGGTTTGCGGCGCATACAGAGGTTGTATTTCAATTGACATTTGCAGATGCGCCTCTTTTTGTTGAGGCATTGATAACCTCGGGTAGCATTCCCTTCGGTCGCTTACCCGGGGTTATTGATATTCGACACCTTCAGTGTCGCCTTTATTTTATGACTTTCCTTTAAATTGTTTACAGATTCAGTTTATAAACTGTATTCGTTTTTTCGATTTGCGGCGCATAGAACAGTTCCATTTCTATTGGCATTTGCAGATGCGCCTCTTTTTGTTGTTAATACCCCGGGTTACACTCCCTTTGGTCGCTCACCCGGGGTTATTGATATTCGACACCTTCAGTGTCGGTTGTTCCTGATGATTATATCTGCTCTTCTTAACTCTTTTAATCCCCGGGTTGCGCTCCCTTCGGTCGCTTACCCGGGGTTATTGATATTTAGCCCTTCAGGGCAATAATTATACAGAAATAGACGTGCTCAGTTTCAAAATTGTCTAATTATCAAATTGTCTAATTGACAAATTATCTCATTTTCTCCCGCTCATTTCTCCGCTCTCTCTTTCACATGACTCCATCCAAATTTGAGTCCGAAAATAAACCAGACCAAAGAAACGGTTCCGGCAGCAAAAAGGGTATCACCAAATACGCGCATCCATTTAAATGTTTGCATATATGGTTGATGTAAAAACTCTGCTGAGCGGGCATACCATAAACCTTCATTTACACTGGCAAGAGTCTGCGAAAGTCCAATCGGAAGGACACTCAGCAAGACCATAGCTGCCAGACCAATATTGATCGACCAGAAAGAAAACTTAATCCATTTATCTTTCCAGATAACAGATTTGTCCATGTCGCGCAGGACAAATAACATCAGGCCAATACCAAGCATTCCGTAGACTCCGAACAGTGCAGTATGACCATGAACAGCCGTGGTGTTCAAACCCTGCATATAATAGAGTGCAATTGGGGGATTGATTAAGAATCCGAATATTCCGGCTCCCACAAGGTTCCAGAAAGCTACAGCAATAAAGCAGTAAATAGGCCATTTGTAGGCTTTTGTCCATGCTGCCATCTTACTTATTTTAAGATTATCATAAGCCTCAAATCCCATAAGCACCAATGGCACGACTTCGAGCGCACTGAATGTGGCTCCCAATGCCATCACAGCTGTTGGAGTTCCTGTGAAGTAGAGGTGGTGAAAAGTGCCTAATATCCCGCCCGACAGAAAGACAACAGTGGTGAACAAGACGGCCGTGGTGGCAGTTGCTGCTTTGATAATGTTCAATCTGACAAACAGAAAGGCGGTGATAACCGATGCAAAGACTTCGAAGAATCCTTCCACCCAAAGGTGAACCACCCACCAGCGCCAGTATTCGGCAATGGCAAGGTTCGTTTGACGACCCCACATAAGGCCTGCACCGTAAAACCCGGCAATAGCAATTGCAGAGATTAAAAACATCGCCAGAAGATTCCTGCTTTCCGATTTTTGTTTTAATGCAGGCCAGATGGCGCGGCCCATCAATAAAAGCCAGATGATGAGACCTACTAAAAGGAAGATCTGCCAGAAACGGCCAAGATCAACATATTCGTAACCCTGGTGTCCAAACCAGAAGTTTTGAACTAAACCGAGTTTTTGCATAACACCCATCCATTGTCCGGCTAAAGACCCGGCAACAATCACAAGCAATGCGAAAAACAAGAAGTCAACTCCAAGCTTTTGAAAACGGGGTTCGTATCCCGAAATAGCAGGTGCATAATACAATCCGGTAGCAAGCCATGAAGTAGCGATCCAGAAAATTGCGATCTGGACATGCCATGTTCTCGAAATGGAGTACGGCAGCCAGTCAGATAATGGAATGCCATAAAAAGCCCCGCCCTCTACTCCATAATGGGCAGTGATTACACCCATAATGACTTGTGTGAGAAGTAATATTGAAACAATCCAGAAGTATTTCAAAGTGGCCCTTTGTGAGGGGGTATGTGTCGCTTTTAGTTGTGGATCATGTTTAGGAAATTCATCCTCTGCTTCGTCCCTTTTTCTTGCATAATACCACACCATTAATCCGATACCGGCTAAAAGCATCATCACACTAAACCCTGTCCAGAGTAAAAGATCGCCGGTTGGACGATTCCCAACCAATTCATCAGCGGGCCAGTTGTTTGTATAGGAAATTTTCAGGCCGGGACGCTCTGTAACGCATGCCCATGAAATCCAAAAGAAAAAGGCATTCAACTGGCGAACGCGTTCCGGATCTTTGAGCGAATTCTCCGGAAGGCTGTAAGCATCGCGTAAATGTGCCAGCGCGGGATCATTCGTGAACAAACCTCCGTAAAATTTGGTATTGCTGGCAATAGCCTCTGCTCTTAAACCGGATACAACCAACGTCTTTGATGCATCCTGGTAACTATTTACCCTGATATCTTCCTGTAAACGGATTTTCAGGGCTGCCTTTCTTTGAGCGCCTACCTTATCGTATGGAAGGCTGTCGGTCTGAAGAGCCATTTTATCGAGCATATAGACAGCCTCTTTGTGCAGCCAGTCAGCACTCCAGTCGGGCGCCTGGTAAGCACCATGTCCCCATACTGTTCCCATTTCCTGACCACCAACCGATTGCCAGACATTCTGACCATCTTTAATATCCTGAC
>Ga0209511_1003184_pt1 | contig 12682 bp, 15 predicted proteins | sample SSSSmetaG_FD_184141 | JGI IMG/M metagenome (GOLD analysis project Ga0209511, IMG submission 184141) | Glacier valley bacterial and archeal communities from Borup Fiord, Nunavut, Canada, to study Microbial Dark Matter (Phase II) - ​SSSS... | ecosystem: Environmental > Aquatic > Freshwater > Ice >... | reverse complement strand
CACGAAGGGCGGCAGATCGAGCCACGCGATCAGTGCACCGTTCAGTACGCCGATCAGCGTCCCGGTGACGATGGCGGCCGCGATGCCGAGTGCCAGCGAGCCGGTGGCGAGGCTGGTGGCCGCGAGGACCACCGTGCACAGCGACAGGCTCGCACCCATCGACAAATCGAGGCCCTCGGCCATGATGATCAGCGTCATCGGCAGCGCGAGCAGCAACAGCACGGTCGCCTGCTGCGTGATGTTGGACATGTTGGCGCCGGACGCGAAGCCGGGCGCGCCGATCGAGAAGCCGGCGACCAGCGCGATCAGCAGCCAGGCGACGCCTGGGATCGGAATGCGGGGCTTGCGCGCAGTCGCTTCAGTCATGGTGCATCGCCAGTCGCAGCAGGTTGGTCTCGCTCAGCTCGGCCTGAGACAACTCACCGGCGATACGCTTCTCCTTCATCACGTACGCGCGGTCGCAGACCCGCACGATCTCGCTCAGTTCGGAGCTGATCATCAGGACGGCGCATCCGTCCTTCACGAGTTGATCGATCAGTCGGAAGATCTCTTCCTTCGCGCCGACGTCGATGCCGCGCGTCGGCTCGTCGAACAGGTAGATGCGCGTACCAGCCAGCAGCCACTTCCCGATCACCACCTTCTGCTGGTTGCCGCCAGACAGGTTGCGGCTCACCTGGCGCGGACCGCGCGTGGCGATGCGCATGCGAGAGATCATCGATGCGCCGTGTTCGTGGGCGCGACCCGGTCGGTAGAGGCTCGAGGGGAACAGGCGCCGAAGGCCGGCCACGAGCAGGTTGTCGCCGACCGTGCGCGACAGCGCCAGGCCCTGCTGCTTGCGGCTCTCGGGGATCAGGCCGAGGCCGTGGCCGCGTGCCTGCGTCGGGCCACCGCGATGCACGCGGTCGTCGATGCGGATCGTGCCGGACGTGACGGCGTCGGCGCCGAATATCGCGCGTGCGACCTCGGTACGCCCCGATCCGACCAGCCCCGCGAGGCCGACGATCTCGCCGACGCGCACATGCAGCGACACGTCGTGGATCCCGCTGGTGGCGCTCACGTCGCGCATTTCGAGGACGCGTGCTCCCGGCGCCGGACGATCGTCGCGGCGGTAGCTCATGTCGACCTTGCGCCCGACCATCAATGTGACGAGTTCGTCCGCGGTCGCTTCGCCCGCCGGCATCGACGCGATGCGCCGGCCGTCGCGCAGCACGGTGACGCGGTCGCCAAGGGTGAACACCTCGGCCATGCGATGCGAGATGTAGGCCATCGCGACGCCGTCACGACGCAGGTCGCCGATCACGGCGAAGAGACGTTCGGTCTCGCGGTCGGACAGCGCCGCGGTCGGCTCGTCGAGCACCAGGATACGGGCCTGCTGCGACAGGGCCTTCGCGATCTCGATCATCTGCTGCTGCGCGATGCCGAGGCCTTCGACGGTGCGACGGGTATCGAGATCGAGGCCGAGCCGATCGAGCACGGCGCGCGCCTCGCGATGCATGCGCGCGTGATCGATCAGGCCCGGCAGCCGGCCGCGCGGCTCGCGACCGAGGAACACGTTGTGCGCGATGTCGAGATGCGGCACCAGCGAGTATTCCTGGAAGATCACCGCGACCCCGAGGCGTCGTGCATCGGCCGCCGAGGTCACGGTCACGGGTCGTCCGTCGGCCTCGAAGCTGCCGCCGTCGGATCGATAGGCGCCGCACAGCACCTTCATCAGCGTGGACTTGCCCGCGCCGTTCTCGCCCATCAGCATGTGGACCTCTCCGCCATGGAGGTCGAGGCTCACGTCGTCGAGCGCGGTCACGCCGGCGAAGCGCTTGGTGATGCCCTTCAAAGCGAACAGCGGCGCGGGGGCTGCTGCCGTGAGGGGTTCGATCGGCCTGCGGGCGACGGCGCTCATGTCACGCGCGGTCGAGCACGAAGTCGAAGTCGAGCGTGTGGAACGGTTCGGCGAGCGTGCTGCCGTCGGGCGCGACGCCCGGCTCGTGGCGGACCCAGTCGGCGATCAGCGACGAGCGCACGCCGAACACCGCGTCCGAATCGAGATAGCGGTCGCCCTGGCGGAACACGTGCGTGATCAGGCGCCGGTAGCCTGGTGCCGTGATCATGAAGTGCAGGTGCGCGGGTCGCCACGGATGACGGCCGAGCTGTTCCAGCAGGCGTCCTACCGGACCGTCGTGCGGGATCGGATACGACTCGGCGAGGACGCTGCGGAAGTGGAAGCCGCCGTCGGCCGCGCTGCGCAGGACACCGCGCGCGCGGTGCGCGTCGAGGTCGGGTAGCTGGACGTCGTAGTGGCCCTCCTGGTCGGCCTGCCACACCTGGATCTCGGCGTCGGGGATGCATTCGCCCGCGAGCCCGCGCAAGTGGCCGCGCACGAAGGTCGGTTCGCCCCGCGCGCCGTTGGCCACGTCGTCGCCGAGCGCGTACTGCGGCGCGCCGGGGACGTGGAACGGACCGAACACGGTCGCCTCGGTGCAGCCCTTGGGCTTCCGATTGTTGAGCGCGGTGACCAGCATCGACACGCCCAGCACGTCCGACAGCAGGATGAATTCCTGGCGGCGTTCGTCGGTGATGTGGCCGGTCTCGGTGAGGAAGCGGATACCCTCGAACCATTCGGCCTCGGTGAGCTTCACGTCGCGCACGAAGGCATGCAGGTGCTGCACGAGCGATGTCGTCACGTCGCGCAGGCGCGCATCGGCGGCATCGGCGTGCTGCGCCAGGACCGCTTGCGTGATGGTGTCTTCGTCGATGTTCCGCACGGTCTCCTCTCCCGGGTTTCTACCCTGGGTTTCTACCCTGTCTCTGGCGAAGAAGGAACTCTAGACTTCGCCGCTCGCGCCCGAAAGCGGAAATCGGGGAAGCAGTTTTGCGCGCAACGAAAAAGTACGGGTAAACGAGAAGCATGCATGGACCGACGGACCGAGATCGAACTCTTCGTGCAGATCGCCGAGCTGGGCAGCATGTCGCGCGCGGCCGAGGCGCTCAAGCTCTCGAACGCCGCGGCGAGCCGTCACCTCGCGGCGCTGGAGACGCGGCTGTCGGCGCGACTGGTCCAGCGCAACACGCGGCGGCTCGCGCTGACCGAGGTGGGCGAGGCCTTCTATCGCCGCTGCAAGCCGCTGCTGGCGGACATGCTCGAGGCCGAGGCCGAGGTCAACGAGGCGGTGCTGCAGCCGACCGGACTGCTGCGCGTCACCGGGTCGCTGTCGTTCTGCATGATCCACATCGCGCCGCTCCTGCCCGAGTTCGCCGCGCGCTTTCCCGACCTGCGGGTCGAGATCGTGACGGCCAATCGCTACTTCGACCTGATCGAGAACGGGATCGACGTGGCGATCCGCACGCGCGAGTACGAGGCCGATTCCAACATCACCGTGCGGCGCCTGGCCGAGACGCGGCGCCTGCTCACCGCGTCGCCGCGGTACCTGCAGCGCTTCGGCACGCCGAAGACGCTCGACGATCTGGCGCGCCACAAGCTGCTGCTCTACACCTACGCGAACCACCCCGACCAGTTGCGCTTCAGCCGTGATGGGCACAACACCGTGCTGACCGTGAAGGGCGCGCTCGAGGCCAACGACGGGCAGGTGCTGCGTGCGGCGGCGCTCGCGCACTTTGGCATCCTGGTGCAGCCGCGCTACATCGTGCACGACGACATCGTGGCGGGCCGGCTCGTTCCCGTGCTATCCGACTGGGAGCTTCCGCGCCTGACGATCAACCTCGCGTACCAGAGCCGCCAGCATCTGCCGGCCAAGGTGCGCTGCTTCATCGACTTCCTGGTCGAGCAGTTCCGTGCGATGGACTACGAGCGTCGCTGGCTGAGCTGACGCCGACTGCTCCCGTCGCGCGGAAAACTCTTTCTCGTGCGCGTGGGTGTCGTCGCGGACACCGGAATGATGCAATGACGAGATGAAACCTTTCGTCTGCCAGACCTTCTCGTCTCGCGTCGTTTTCGGCGCCGGTTCTCTCGGACATCTTGTGCGTGAGATTGACACGCTCGGGGTCACCCGCGCGCTGATCCTGTCAACCCCCGAGCAGCGCGTGTCCGCGGAGCGCGTCGCCGACCTGCTCGGTGCGCGGTCCGCCGGCATCTTCGCAAAGGCCGTCATGCATGTGCCGATCGAGACGGCGCGCGAGGCCCGCGACGCGGCGCGGGAGCTTGGCGCCGACTGCGCTGTGGCAATCGGTGGCGGGTCCACGACCGGGCTCGGCAAGGCGGTTGCGCTCGAGTCTGGTCTGCCGACCGTTGCCATCCCGACCACCTATGCCGGAAGCGAGATGACGTCAATCTACGGCATCACCGAGGCCGGCTTCAAGAGGGCCGGTCGCGATCCACGCGTGCTGCCGCGCACGGTGATCTACGACCCGGAGCTATCTCGTTCGCTGCCCATCGACTTGTCGATGACGAGCGGCCTGAACGCCATCGCGCATGCGGCTGAAGGTCTCTACGCGCACGATGGCAATCCGATCACGGCGCTGATGGCCGAGGAGGGGATCCGGGCGATGTCGTCGGCGCTGCGCACGTTGCGCGAAGACCCATACGACCTTGATGCGCGCGGCGACGCGCTATACGGCGCGTGGTTGTGCGGTAGCGTGCTCGGCGCGGTGTCGATGGGCCTGCATCACAAGCTGTGCCATACGCTGGGCGGAACGTTCGATTTGCCACACGCCGAGGTGCATGCGGTGATGCTGCCGCACGCGCTGGCCTACAACGCGAACCTAGCGCCGGAAGCAATGCTGCGCATCGGGCGCGCATTGGGAGCAGACGACGCGACCATCGGCCTGCAGGAACTCGCCACGACGTTGGGAACGCCGACCTCGCTTCGACAAATTGGCATGCTTGAAAGCTCGCTGGAGCGTGCTGCAATCGTTGCGGTCAGCGAGCCATATCCCAACCCGCGGCCTCTGGAATACGGTCCAGTCCGAGCATTGTTGCAGCGAGCTTTCGAGGGGGACGTGCCGGCAATGGAGCCTTGAACGTGGGCTCTCAGGTAGCCGCCAATCCCATGCCTTGTCCGGGGATGTGAAGCCTGAGCCGTTTTCTGTTCCGGTCTGGATAAGCGCGCGCCCAAGTGTCTTACGCGAGTATGTAGAGCAGTCGCTTGGGCGCCCCGCCGCCAACTGACGAAGAACGCCTGGCCGAAAGCGGAGCGCGTTATACGAGTCGGGAGGGGTCGCCAGGACACGCGGCGCGGCTTGGCGCTGTCAGGGGTTGAACAGCGCGCAGCGGTGGAAGAGACGACCGCAAAGTGCCTGTATCCAGGCACTTTCTTAAGCTGCGGACGCTCTCCACCTGGAGAGCAAGACTGACTGGCGGAGAGACGGTCTGTCAAGCCCCAGTGTTCATGCGGTTTTCAGACGGGTTGCCCTGTAACCCGCCGTCCTGTCCGCCATCCAGTTCTATTGAATCGCCCCCGATTTTCTAGACACTGGCGAGCCGCTCGAAATACTGTTTTTCAAAGTTAGCTGGCGACAGTCGATTGTTATACCCGTGCCGACGTGTCGGGTTATAGAACATCTCGATGTAATCGAAGATGTCCCGACGCGCTTCTTCCCGATCTGCGTAGATCTTCCGCCGGATGCGTTCGCGCTTGAGCAGCTGGAAGAAGCTCTCGGCGACGGCGTTGTTGTGGCAGTTGCCTCGACGGCTCATGCTCGGTTCAAGGTTGTGGCTCTTTAGGAAGTCCTGCCAGTCATGGCTGCTGAATTGACTGCCTTGATCCGAATGGACCACGACGGCGGCCTTGGGTTGCCGACGCCAGACCGCCATCAACAACGCATCCAGTGCCAGGCTGCGATCGATCCTGGAGCCCATCGACCAGCCGATCACGGTTCTCGAGAAGAGGTCGATGACGACGGCCAGATACAACCAGCCTTCGTAGGTTCGGATGTAAGTGATGTCGGTGACCCATGCCTTGTTCGGCTCGTTGACGTCGAAGCGTTGCTCGAGTCGGTTCGGAGCAGTGATTGCAGCCATGCCGCCGCGCGGACCGGGGCGTCTGCGATAGCCCACTTGGGCGCGTAGGGCCTCACGCTTCATCAATCGGTAGACACGGTTGCGTCCACACGTCTCGCCGAGTTCGCGCAGGTCCGTGTGGATCTTGCGATAGCCATAGACCGCACCGCTCTCGAGCCAGGACTGCTTGATGTGACCAACCAGCCGCCGATCGTCTTGGCCGCGCTTGGACTCCGGAGCAGCTCGCCATGCATAGAAGCCGCTCGGATGAACGTCGAGCATCCTGCACAGTCGACGGACGCAATGAAGATGCGAATGATCCTTGATGAACGCGTACCTCACCCGGATGCCTTGGCGAAGTACGCGGCCGCTTTTTTTAGGATGTCGCGCTCTTCGGTGACCCGCTTGAGCTCGGATCGCAGCCGACGAAGTTCGGCAGCCTGGTCCTCGTTCGCGAGGCGCTGCGGCTCAGGAACGCCGTACCGCTTCATCCAGGCGTACATGCTGTGCGTCGTGACGCCCAGCCTTGCAGCAACGTCAGCAAGGCGATGACCGCGCTCGGTCACCTGCTTGACTGCTTCGATCTTGAATTCTTCCGTGTATCGCTTCGCGCTCATGAGACCCCTCCAAGTACACCAATTTAATGGCTCGGAAGCGTCTAGCAAACTGGGGGCGATTCACTTGCGGTCGGCAGCAAGTTCCGAGCAAAGCTTCTGACGGAGGGGTTCTGGCCTCGTTGCACCTCCTGCTGGAATAGCGCGATCTCCGCGTTGTGGCCTGGAACCATCATCTGGATGTATTCCCGATCAAACTCCGCGCCGCTCAGTGCTTGCATTTTCTGAAACTCGGCTTGCTGCTCAGCGGTCGGGTTTGCCGGCAGCGTTGGCCCGTGCATCTCCTCGACCATGTTCGCGAGTTGGCGGTTCGCCAGGGAGTCGGTCGAGGCCATCCATCGGCCGAACAGCCGCACGGCGGGCGTCGTGCCTTTTTGCGCCGCGAGTTTGCCGAGCGCGACCTCCGCCAAGGTGCTTTGCTCGATCTCATTGAGGAATTCCCGATCTTGCGTGCTGAAAGCGTGCGGATCGGTCGGTCCGGCGCTCTGCGCGTGGCCGAGGGCGGCCGCGCATGCCAGTACCGCGGCGATGGCAATTTTGCATGAATTCATGAGCGGTGGCTCCTGGTGGCGTGGGGTAAGACGCGAACCTGAACGATCGGCTCTTGTGCGACGAGTTGGCTGACATTGCGGCGCAACACGGGCAGGAGTTCATCGTCGAACCAGGGATTGGCCATGAACCAGGCGACGTTGCGCGGCGAAGGATGCGGCAGTGGAATGATCCCAGGCGCGTGTGCACGCCAGTCGCGCGTCGTCGCTGTCACCGAGGCATGACCTTTGCCGCGCAGGAAATGGGTTTGCGCGTACTGGCCGACGAGCAAGGTGAGCTCGATTTGCGGCAGCTTGGCGAGCAGGCGGTCCAGCCAAAGCTCTGCGCATTCGTGCCGTGGCGGCAAGTCGCCACTCGCAGCACGCCCCGGGTAGCAGTAACCCATCGGCAAGATCGCGATTCGCGCCTTGTCATAGAAAGTCTCAGCATCGATGCCCATCCAGTCGCGCAGACGCTCCCCGCTTCGGTCGTCCCACGGCACGCCGCTCGCGTGCACTTTCGCGCTTGGAGCCTGACCGACGACGAGAATGCGCGCCGTCGCGCTCGCCTGCACAACCGGGCGCGGCCCGAGCGGCAGGTGCGCGTCGCAGGCGCGGCAGGCGCGCACGGCGGTCAGCAGGCCCTCGAGCGTTCGATGAACCTTGACGGGCGAAGTTTTGACGATCTCGTCCGAGTGCGATTTCACAAGCGGCGGTTGGCGAGGGGTTGCAGACACCACGGCTCGGGGCAAGGTTCGTGTTCTTCCCGGTTGACGTCTCGTCGCGACGACGCGAAGCTGAACTGTGGACGACTATCTCACGTCGGCGAGTGGGTCGGCGAGGACGCTTTAATCCAGGCCCACCGTTTGCTCTGCCAGAGGTCGTCGACCTCTAGAGTTTGTCTACAGCACAGAGGCGTGCCATGACCGCGAAATTCAAAGTCGGCGATCACGTGACCTGGAACTCGGAGGCAGGTCACGTCAGCGGCCGGATCATCAAGGTTCAGGCGCGCGATGCCGACTACAAGGGATACACGCATCATGCGAGCCCGGACGACCTCCGGTATGAAATCAAGAACGACAAGACAAAGCATATCGCGATTCACAGGGCGGGGCGCTGAAGAAGACGCATGCTTGATAGTCTTCGTGCCGGTGTCTCGCATTAGCATCCGGCAGAGGGGTCGCCATCGATGAGCTCCGTCGCAACAACCCAAAAGAAGCGCATCCTTACGGGGATCAGGCCCACGGGACCGCTGCACCTCGGCTACTACGTGGGCGCTCTCGAAAACTGGATCGGGTTGCAGAACGCATACGACTGCTACTTCCTGATCGCCGACTACCTGGTCTCGGACCATGCGGATGACCTTCCAGGCGTTCGCAACGCCGTCTGGGACGTCGCACTCGACTGGTTGGCCGTCGGGCTCGACCCGGAAAGTGCCAGCTTCGTCATCGAAAGCGGGGTGCCCGAGCATGCGGAATTGACGACGTGGCTCGCCTGGTTCCTGCCGATTGGCATGCTCGAACCCAACCCGACCTTGAAGGCCGAGATGGAGACGATTGAGAACCCCGACAACGCGACGAGGAGAGGATAATCCGTTTCCGTGGCGTTCTACATCTATCCCGTAATGCAGGTCGCGAACATCCTCCTGTCGCGTGCGCATCTCGTGCCGGTCGGCGAAGACCAGTTGCCACACGTCGAGCTGGCGCGAGAAACAGCGCGCCGCTTCAACCGCGATTTCAAGCCGATCTTTCCGGAGCCCGAGGCGCTTGTCGGCCGGGTGCCGCGTCTCCTGGGCACCGACGGCAGCGCGAAGATGAGCAAGTCGCGCGGGAACACGATCGACCTGAAGGACGACGCCGCCACCGTGGCGAAGAAGGTGCGCGCCATGTATGCCGGCCCGCCGCGCGGCGCGAACGAGCCAGGTACGGTCGAGGCGAATCCGGTTTTCGGCTACCTCGATGCCTTCGACAAGGACGCCGCCGAGGTGAGTGACCTGAAGGAACACTACACGCGCCATGGCGTGGGCAACGCCGAGTTGAAGGATCGGCTGACGCGGGTGCTGAACGAGCTACTCGAGCCGATGCGGCAACGACGCGCGCAGTGCGAAGGCAACATGACGCGGGTGCGCGAAGCGCTCGAGCACGGCACAGGGCGCGCCCGCGCGATCGCCAGGGAGACGATAGAGAGGGTCCACGACGCGCTCGACCTCAATTACTTGCGGAAGTACAGATGACACCGCCCTCCGATCAGAGGCCTGCCGCCGCCGCGGGCAACCACTCGGGCCGAGAGCGTCCTGGCTCTGGGCTCGAAGCGAGCGTAACGGTTCGATTGCCTCGCCCTGTTTTTCTCGACCTGGTGCGGATTCAGATGCCCATCGGTGCGCTGACCTCGATCGGCCATCGCATCAGCGGCGTCGTCCTCGCGGCAAGCGTTCCGGCGGCCGTTTATCTGCTCAGCCTTTCGCTGCGCGACGAAGCCGGCTTCGCGAGAGTGACGGCGCTGTTCGGGCAACTCGCCTTCAAGGCGGCGACGGTGATCGTAATCTGGGCACTCGCTCATCACATCCTCTCCGGCGTGCGCCATCTGTTATCCGATTTCGACATCGGCTCGCCGCTGCGGGTGGCGCGCCGCAGTGCCTGGTTCGTGAACCTGGCCGGCGTCGCCGTGGCGCTGCTTGCAGCCGGAGTCATGTGGTGAAAGCTGGATTCACTGGGCTAAGAGCTTGGTGGGTGCAGCGCGTGAGCGCGGTCTACATGCTGCTCTTCGTCTTGTTCCTGCTCTTTTCCTTCGGGCTGCATCCGCTGCACGACTTTTCTCAGTGGCATGCCTGGGTGACTCGCCCCGGCACCTCGATCGCTTTCCTCGTCTTCTTCGCAGCGCTGCTCGGCCACATGTGGGTCGGCCTGCGCGACGTGCTGCTCGATTACGCGAAGCCGGCCGGCCGGCGCCGGATCCTGCTCGCCGCCGTGGCCTTCGGTCTGCTCGGCGTCGGTATCTGGCTGCTGTGCGTCCTGCTCCGTTTGCAGGGCTGAGCTGAATGTGCAACGGCACGATCAACGGAGTTCTCATGAAGCTTTCAATCTCCCGCTACAACCCTGAACGCGACAAGAAGCCCTACCTGCAGGACTACGAGATCGAGCTCACGCCGACCGATCACATGCTTCTGGACGTGTTGCTGCGGGTCAAGGCGCAGGACGACAGCCTGTCGTTCAGGAAGTCGTGCCGCGAAGGCGTCTGCGGTTCCGATGCGATGAACATCAATGGTCGCAACGGCCTGGCCTGCATCACGCGAGCGAGCGAGCTGCGCGAACCGGTGGTGATTCGCCCCTTGCCGGGCTTTCCGATCATTCGCGATCTGTTCGTCGACATGACGCAGTTCTTCAAGCAGTACCACTCGATCACGCCCTACCTCGTCAATGACGAGCCGCCGCCCGAGCGCGAACGCCTGCAACCACCGGCCGAGCGCGACAAGCTCAACGGTGCGTACGAGTGCATCCTGTGTGCCTGCTGCAGCAGCCAATGCCCTTCGTACTGGTGGAACCCGGACAAGTTCGTCGGCCCGGCCGGCCTGATCCAGGCGTACCGCTTCATCTTCGACAGCCGCGACCGTGCAACGCAGGAGCGTTTCGACGACTTGGACAACGATCCCTATCGGCTGTTCCGATGCCGCACCATCATGAATTGCGCCGAGGTTTGCCCGAAGGGGCTCGAGCCGGTGCACGCGATCGAGCGCATCCGGCTGAAGATCGCCGGCGTCACCGAGCACGTCGGTGGCCTCGACGTCCATCCGCCGATTTCGCCGCGGTAGTTCGATCGGACCGCGTTCGTCAAGCCGACGCTGGATGGTTGCGAATCCCCTGGAGGAGCCCGAGCGCGAGCTGCCGTGGTGGAGAAAACTCGGCCCTGGGCTGATCACCGGAGCCGCCGACGACGATCCGAGCGGCATCGCGACTTACTCGCAGGGGGGAGCCCAGTTCGGCTTCAACGTCGCCTGGACCGTGCTGTTCACCTATCCGCTGATGGTGGCCATTCAGCTGGCGAGCGCGCGCATCGGCCGCGTCACCGGTCGAGGCTTGACCGAGAACTTTGCTCGCTTTTGCCCCGGCTGGATGGTCAACGGCCTGGTCGCACTGCTGGTGGTGGCGAACGTCATCAACATCGGCGCCGACCTGAATGCCATGGGCGACTCGGCGGTGCTCGTTCTCGGTGGCTCGCGTCTGGTCTATACGCTGCTGTTCGGCGCCGTCTCCTTGTCGCTGCAGGTCTTCTTGCCGTACGACAGGTACGTGCGCATCCTCAAGTGGCTGACCTTGTCGCTTCTGGCCTACGTCGGAGTCGCGTTCGCCGCCGGCATCGACTGGATCGCCGCTTTGCGTTCGACAGTGCTGCCGAGCATCCACTGGAGCAAGGAATACGTGACCACCGTCGTCGCCATCCTCGGCACGACGATCAGCCCCTATCTCTTTTTCTGGCAGGCCGACCAGGAAGTCGAAGAGATCAAGCGCGTCACCGTCGACAAGCCGCTGCGTCGCGCGCCGGAACAGGTGAAGTCGCAGGTGCGGCGCCTGCGCATCGACACCTTCGTCGGGATGGGGTTTTCCAACCTGATCGCCTTCTTCATGATCCTGGCGGCCGCGGCCACCCTACACGCGCACGGAACGACGAACATCGAGACGACATCGCAAGCCGCCGAAGCCCTCGAGCCGATCGCCGGGCATTTCGCATTTCTGTTGTTCGCCGCAGGGGTCGTCGGCACCGGCTTGTTGGCGTTGCCTGTGCTTGCCGGCTCCGCGGCCTACGCGGTGGCTACCCTGTTTCGCGTGCGCAAGGGCCTCGATCGGCCGTTGGCCGCCGCCAAGCCCTTCTATGCAATTCTTGCGGCGGCGATGGTCATCGGGCTGTTGATCAGCGTGTCGGGCTTGAACCCGATCAAGGCTCTCTACTGGTCGGCGGTGATCAACGCCGTCATTTCGGTCCCGATCATGATCGCGGTCATGGTCGCCGCATCGAGGCCCAAGCTCATGCACGACTTGGTCCTGCCGGCGCCGTGGAAGCTCCTCGGCTGGTCGGCGACGCTGACCATGGCGATGGCCACTCTCGCGATGTTCTGGACCATGCTGTCCTGACCGGCCAGGGTTCCCTCATCTTGCGCCAGCCACGGACCGAGAATGGCTGTTCCACGGGACCCATGCACCTTCTGCCATTTGCAATAGAGAGCAAGCAATGCACCTATCCGATTTCAGCTCTGTCGCGCCTTTTCGCCAGGCAGCGGCAGCAGCCTTCTCGAGCTTGCTCGCACTCACGCTGGCCGCCTGCGGTGGTGGCAACGCCGAGCGTGCGGTCGCGACCGGCATGCCAGCGTCGTCTGGGGGGTCTACCCCTTCTTCATCCGCTACGTCCTCTGCGGCGGCAAGCTCGGGCAGCGATGCCTACGACCAAGCAAGGATGGATTTCAAGCCTCCGCCCGCCGTGCTCTCTAGGTGTGAAGCGTCAAGAGGTTGTATCTGTCGACGGGTAGTCGAGAGATGGGAGCGGCGCCGCCGATGCCTTGATGAGGGCGATGCCAGTTGTAGTGGTGGATCCAAGCATCG
>Ga0209511_1003183_pt1 | contig 12684 bp, 4 predicted proteins | sample SSSSmetaG_FD_184141 | JGI IMG/M metagenome (GOLD analysis project Ga0209511, IMG submission 184141) | Glacier valley bacterial and archeal communities from Borup Fiord, Nunavut, Canada, to study Microbial Dark Matter (Phase II) - ​SSSS... | ecosystem: Environmental > Aquatic > Freshwater > Ice >... | reverse complement strand
AAGCCAAAAACTGCTGGATGAATCAGGTTTCCGGCTACCAATTTAAGCCGGGACAGTAGATCCCTCAAAGCTTAAAGCTTCGTTCAATCTGTCCCGCTTTATGTCGGTAGCCGGTTTCCTAATCCCTCGATTAGGCTTGATTCTCTGCTCAGGCAGCAGAAGTTCGTCGAGAGGACAAGGGTTTCAGCCATCAGAAGGAACGAGCGGATAAGGGCTTGAGCGATTTGTAGTGCGATGTAACAGTCCAAAACTAAGCCCGTCTTGTAGTATGGGCGAAAACAGACTTAATTAAAACTTATCAATCGTTTGGCTAAAATTCACTACCGTTGTTTTTAACCCAAAAGCTACGGGAACGCCAACTTCGCTGATACAGGTCAAGGAGGGGAGAATCCTGCGGCTGAGTTTGCTCTCAGATCGCCGCTTGATATCTTCGTTGCCCCCGATGATGGACTGGATGAGTTTGCTGAAGCAATCTGATTCTTAGAGGAAATGCACTGGAATGTGACAGTTAAGTGGGAAGTACACGAGTTCACGCAGGAAACGCTGTTTGCCAAGGTCGCTGATCGACCGAGGAAGTACGCTCTAGTCACGCTACAGATTCAAGGATTGTCCCCTTGCTGGATCTTAGAGTTTGGCAGACCAGACAATTATTCCATTTCTACACTCATTTTCACCTTTGCCAAAGATCGGGCTGAAAATACGCTTGAAACGGTTATCAACAAAATACTGGACGAAGCATTGCAGCCTGAGGGCGGTTGGAACAGTAAACCATTGAAGAAACTGTCTGAAACAATCGCAAGATTCAATTTTCGGTGGGCCAAACATACGAATAGCTCAACCGAAGATTGGGGCGATCGTCTGTATAAAAGCGCTAAAGACGTTGTAAGTTCAAACTAAAAAAACAATTTGGCATGCGCGTCACGCACGCCAAGTTGGGCTATCGAATTCACGTTGCTTTATGTTGGCCAGTCAGGTGTGCGACCGGCATAAGTGATGACGAATAGAATGTTGTCAATCTCCTCATCCAGGAAATGCTTTTTAACTTCTTCGGTGTTGGGCAGGGTCAGTTCCCACTCGCCCACAGGTGATTTGCCAATCATGGCTGTCCAGCTACCGGCGTTGCCGCTACGGGTGCTGATCTTGCCATCAATGGGGGTACTGCTGCCGCCGACAGTGCCCTGGTTGCCCTGTTCTGTGAATCGCAGGGTGGTAATGGGTAGCTCAAAGGTTTTCTGGCTTGCAAGGACGAAGTACAGCAAGACCTGCTGGATTTTGAGGGTTTCAACATTGGGCGGAAAGTCTTCCCGGAAGGTCTGGAATTTGACTTTCATGGGGGTTTTGGTTTGGTCGGGATTGTTCAGGTCGTACCACTGGTCGGCAAACTGGTTGCGGAAACTGAAGGGTCTGTCAGCACTCAAGTTGGGTTTCAGGGTTTGGATAACCTGTTCGCGATAGTCAAAGCTGTTGAGGGCGGTGTACTCGATCGTGATCAGGACATTGGCGATCGTGCGGTAATCAAATTGGTTGGCGGCTTTGGGCATACGGAACTCCCAAGTGCTATCAACGCCGTTGCCCTCAAAGGGAAGCAGCATGTCAGGTTGTAGGGATTCCAACTCAAACATCCCAGTGGAGTTGGCGGGAGAGGTGAGGGCGACGAATTCTGGATCGCGACGGATGGAGACGGTTTGGAAGACATCAGGACCGATGACGGTACGAGATAGCCCTGAGCTGGTGAGGGTTGCGTGGATGCCTTGAGTGGGTGGAATTAGGGCGATGACGGAGGTGCGGACGCGGCGGATCAGGCGCAGGTAGTGACCGGGGAAGTCGCGATCGAACATCTCCATTGGGGTGGAGAAGATCATCACGCCGGTTTCGCGGAAACGCTGAAATTCTGCGGGTGCCAGTGACGCTAGCGAAAAGGTTTTTGAAAGCTGGAGTTTGCGTTTGTTGGTATTGAACGCATATTGGTCGAGCTGGTAGATATCTTGCAGCAGTCGGGCGGAGCCAGTCAGACCCTTGCGATCGGGCGCTGGTGTATTTAAGTTAGAGCCAGTTGCTCCATCGGAAGGGGCATTCCAGTAGTCTGCTTGAATGTAGGATGGAGGGACTTCCTGACGCTCAAAGGCGAGTTGGTTCTCGGCAAGTTTTGCCATTGATGTAGCTTGCTGCAGGAAGAAGCGGTAAACCCCTTCCAGAATGCCACTCATCCAGTCATAGAGTTCAACATTAGGGAATTTGTTCGTCAGAAACTCAATCGTATCTTTGGCATTTTTGACCTGGATGTCAGCAACGACACGCTCTTGCTGCGTGACTACCACATGATCATTTGCAATTTGAATCTGTTGTCCTGCGATTTCAACATCTTTTTGCGATAAGTTTTCCTGAAAAGTCCATTCTTGAGCACGCCGCTCATAACTGGCGCGAGTCCCTAGGATAGAAGCTCTGCTTGAAGCCGCGCCTGCCAGACTTCCAAACCTTGAACTTAGAGAGGACAGCGCTCCAGAAGCATGTGAGGCTGCAGATCCCGCAAGTTGGAGTGCTGTACTGCCTCCTCCTGGGACAAAGGCTGCCGAAGCAGCCGCTCCTGTCTCAATCGCCGCCATAGCGGTCAAAATCTCGAACGCGATATAACTATAGCCTGCAGCATCAATCTGGTAATCGGCAGCTTGGCTGAGCATATCCATTGCCTGCTGCTCAAGATCGCTTATTGGCATCGCCAATAATTCAGTGAAGTGATCTGTTTGAAGCTGCGCTCTGGACTGCCCAAGCGTAGCTAGTGTCACTCCCTTTTGGGCTTCGATAATTCTTAAGTCTTGGAGCTTTATACCTGCCTGAGCAAGTCCTAACTGCTGCCGGGCTAGTTGTAGCGCCTGGGCTGCCACATCTTGTCTTTCTAGAGCCGACAACATAACTGATTCAATCTGCCCAGCCAACTGTACCAGTTGTTTTGCTCTTTCGATTAATACCTGGTAACGATAGAGGGTTGGTTGTATCCGCACAACTCCAGGTAAGAGAAGCTGTCCGCCAGCACCAATGGTTGGTAGACCAGTCGTTGTATCTGTTGGGGCAGCATAGGGTTCCAGTTGCCGTTTCAAACCTGCTATGTTGCGACAAGTCCGCAACTTATACAGGTTCAACTCTGCCCGCAGACGCAGACTCTTGAGCAATGGATTAGGAGGAATGCAAAAGCTAATAATTAATTGAGGGATATGGACTTCCTGAGCTTGCACAGCCAGTTTGATCGCATTCATGGGATCAAGTGCAGCAATTTGGGCAAGGGTTGCCATATGAGATGGTGCAAGGATATCCAACTGTGCCACATCGCGACGGGCAATTGCCAGGTTTGCGCGTGGTTGTGCTTCTTCTGGATTCACTGCGAGGGAGATCGGTTCACGCAGCCAGGGGAGATCGACCGCTCGTAACTCCAGCCGTGCTGGCGAGATCCCCGTTACCATCGTGACAGTACGCTGAAAGTCTCCTGTAGCGATAGTGCTGACTGATTCCAGTGCCGTTGCTAGAGCCGAGTCAGAAAGAACTGAACGCTGGATTGTATGGCTAAAGTTTTCATTCTCTTGAATTACAGTAGTCAAGTTAGGGGCTGGCGGCAACGCAGCTAAGGCTTCGCTTAGAATCCCTCTTGCCTCAACAAACCGTTGCTCTAATGGGGTGTCGGCACTCAGGGCTAGACGGATCTGATTCACAACGGGTTGTAGCCTTTGCGGATCGGGAATTGCCTTCAACTCACCCTTGATTTGCTGGAACTTGATCTGCCAGCGATCGTCAAGAACTGGAATGTCATCCAAAACGCCAATGATTTCGTCGCATTTATTGAGGCTTTGCTTGAGTTCTGGTGTCTCCAGCAGTTCTAGGGCAGTCAAGTAAAGGCGGCGGGCGCGGGGATTGGATTCAGGCGTATCTTGAGTAAATTCGGCATCAGCATAGTCTAGCAAACAGCGAATGATGGCTATCAGAGTAAAGCGCGTGTAAGTGTTGCGACGTGTAGAAGCAATGGCGTGGGGATTGAGTGGATCAAGTAGCCAATCTTGACCACGCTTGTAGGTATTGGCAAGCGATTCTTCGGCAACTAGACCGTAGTAGATTTTGCGCTTGCTTACATCAGTCGTATAGTCATAAACAGTGCGTAGCAAATCTAATGCTGCAAGATATTCTCCACTTTTTTGAAGCGCTAAAGCCAGATGGACAGGAACAAAATAGTAGGCTTCTTCTAGATAGGTAATAATGGATAGAGAAGCAGTTTTATTACTCACGAAAGTATTCGCGATTAGGCTCTTGCGAAGTAATAAGTCCTGAGCAGAGAGTTGCATGGGTATATTGAAAGAGCCTCTAACTGCTGGCCTGACTGGGCGAGGATCTTTAGGATAAAGATCTCCTTCTGAGAATTGGACAAAGCGATCCACAATAGCGGATGGGGAATACAGATAGTAAAGACCGTAAGCTGTTGGCTCGTACACAATGCGTTTTGATTTTGTCGTGGTGTCTTCAATCAACCCTGAGGTGGGTATAACGCGAGGTTCACTAGCCCCAAAAGGGGAATGAACTTCTCTAATGCCAAGGTCTCGGCTACCATTAGATTGAACTGTCCAAACTTGCGCTTCTCCAGGATAATTTACCGTTTTGAACTTGCCAGTGTCGTCAGGGCGTAATTTTCCAGTAACGATATAGATGAAATCACGCTCTGGCCAGGAGAAGGCTCCCAAATAGTTACCTACAAACTTCTCAACAATTACATTACCAGTATCATTTGGCTTGAAAAAATTATGGACTGCTGGACGTTTATACCTTGCATTATCTATCGAATCGCCATTGCGCGGATCTTTTCTTGGCACAAAGAAAGAGCATTGGAGTCCATCTATAAATAAAGAGATCAGATAGAAAGAATCACGCTCTGTTCCAATCATTCCCAATACATTGGGGGAAACGTTAAGAGGGTAGGGCGTTTGATTATTCTCCCACCCTTTGCCATCAGCATTTAGCTTAATCTCGAATACGCTACGAGTATTTGAAATGACAATGTGTGGAGGTGAATTCTCAACATCTTGCTGCTTCACTATTGCTTTAAATCCACTTAATGTTTTGGCAGAGACATCTAAGGGGGAAATTAATTCGCTTTGCCAGCTTGGGTTCTCAAGATCATATTTTGCACAAACAATTGTTCTGGTTGAGTTTGAGGCATCTCGCTTTCGCGCCAGTAAAAAGATGAACCGCTCATTTAAGTTGGTTTGGTAGGGAACTGCTCCTATTATTTCTTCACTATCATTCAAATCTGTAAGTTCAGCATCATCAGCTTTTACTAGAGTCCAAAATGTCTGGGCATAGCCAGAGCCATCCTGGAAATCATAGGCTGACCAGTAAACCTTACCCGTCAAACCACCACGACCAAACATGTAGTAGAGACAACGGTAACCGCCATCTGTTTTGCTACATCCATCGCCCTTCGTTAGCCGAGTTCGACTTGTACAGGAAGCTTCTACCGAAATGGTACAGATATCCTGAAAGTATTCCGAATACTTTTGAGCCTCTGAACAGACATCAGCCAGAGTCGGCTTGCGGTTTGCTCCTGTGTTTTCGACTAGCGTTTGAAAAGCCGGAGTCTGCCATTTCCTTAGACTGGGTTGGCAGATGTTTTCGGTATAGAGAAATACGAACATGGCAGCCCGCCAGGGAGCATAGGAGCCAAGCCACTTCCACTTTTCATCGAAGTTATCGAGATTGAGGGTGAAAGTCTTGTAGAGATCTGCAAGTTGCCCGGTGCGTAATGCCAGAATGAGTCCCTGAAGGGTTTCGATCGCCTGCGCGACACGGGTGGTCATCGAGCAGCCACTCATTCTTGCGTCGATGAGCAAATTTATAGTGATCCATTTTGCTTTGACTTCTAACTCGCCAGGAGGAGTCGCGACTACAACCCCGGCGGGACTGATGGCAAGAACTAGGGCATCTCGTAAAAGGGGCAGGGTTACTTCTTCGGCAGCACTCACCGCTTCTGCGATCGCCTGAATCGTCGTGTTCTCCTGATCCAATCGGGATTGTAGTTTGTCCTGCCAATCTAGATATGCCAGTCTGGGCGATCGCCAGATATCAACAATCGTTGGTTCTTTGGGCGGAAATTGAATCGGTGCAGGTGGGGGAATCTGGAAGAAGTCTGAACTGAGCAAAATGGTTTGGGCTTTCTCTGCTGCTCGCCATTGGGCAGATTGTCGCCGTTTCCACACTTGAACCAGGATCGAATAAGTATTTTCCCATTCCAAATCGAGGATGGGCTGGTTTTGGTTTACTAATCTGGCAAGACGAAGCAGATAGTTGAACTCTGCCACTTCCAGAGAAAGTTGCGCGAGGCGATCGCTAATGACATTGCCTTTATCCTGGTCAGTTGCAATTGCCAGGAGAAGGGCAACCGATACACCAAGGATAGATTGGAAGCTGGTGTCTAGTCCAGCCAGGGTTTTGGGTGCCGCGGCCAGTTGAGTCAATTGAGTACTAATCTCTCCTTCTCTAGCTTTCCAGAGGTCAAAAGCGGGGTCGCCCGGAGCCGGATTTTTCAGATCGCCGGGACCCATTAGATCGGGATCGATGATGGCAGGGTGGCTGCGATCGCGGAGTGTTTGTTGCCAGAGCTGACGGGTATCTCCAGCGGAGCGCCAGCGAGGAAGTTTTGCTTTCAAGGCGCTCCAGTAGACTACACCCGTGAGGGGATTTTGCTCTTCCACAACCCAGATTGGAAACTCGTGGTTGATCTTACGCGCTGGGGTGAGGATGGCATAGAGTTCTGCCCACTCAGCAGCGGTGGGCTTCTTCGCTGCGTCAGGGTCGTCATTTTTAGCTTTGATGACTAACAGACGCTTAAAGCTCTCTACAGTCAGATGAAGATCGTTCGTAATTTTGGTGGTGGCACTGGCAACAACGTCTGGATTTGGGTTGCTTAGGTCGGTCTTGAGTGTAGTCAGGTCATGCGGCAACGGATCGCCCAATGCCAATTTCAACATGGCATCAAAGCTAACGGTTTCGCGTGTTGTTGCCAGATCCTTTGGTATTTGCTCCAGTTTGATTTGACGCGCTTGCCAAAAGGCGATCGCCCGTTCGCCAGCTACAGTTTCTGGCAGATCCTTGAACTTGAGCATCGCTGGATCGAGCAGCGGTAGCTGGGCAGATAGAATAGGAGGCCACTCTCCATCTTGCGGTTGTCGCCGTGACATCCAGAAAGTTTGCGGATCGAGTTGAACCCCAGCATCACGTTCTTCTTTGCGCCAGGTGGCAGAGAGCTTCACTTTCTGAGCCTGCACCAGGATGGAATAGACCTCGCGCCATTCGTCATCCTTAACGGTGTCATTGCGGGTATCGCTCTCCCAGGCTTTGGCTTTAGCAGCGATCGCCATTAAGCGGGTAAAGCTCTCGACTGGCAGGTTTAGGTCGTCCTGGAGTCGGAACTTGATGGCATTGACATCAATGCCCTGAGTAAGCTGATTGCGGAGGGTTTCAAACTCGGTGCTAGGGGTAGTATTTGCCCAGGCGGTCATACTAATGGCACCATAGGTCACAGGCTGGTACATAGCCGCAAACATAGCTGCGATATTGGGCACTGGCTGAGGTTGATCCGGAACCACTTTAGTCAAACCAGAAAATATTTGAAGGCGATCGTCCACCCAATTCCGGCGTTTTTTCCATAGGTCAAAGGCTAGATCGGAGTCGCCTGGATTTGTCTTGAGGACGGGACGGCGAAAATCATCGGGACCAATCAAGTCAGGATCGATGATAGGCAGACGCTGAGAGGTTTGGAACAGTTGTTTGACAGCTTGTTGGTAAAGGAGATCGGGGTCAAGAGCTAGCAATGTATTGCGTTCATTGATCGTCATTTCGCCCTGACAAACAAGCTGCTGGCGGTCGTCGTCGTAGCTGATTTTGGCATCCAGGGGAGGGGCAAAGGCAACCCCTACCGGGAGTTGTTTGAGGGCAACAATATTTTGCCCGTCTTCATACCCATCCGTGGGAAAATCTTGAGACTTCCAGAGGGTGCGTAGGTACTCTAGCCGCCAGGTTTGCAGTGCAGCAGGTGTGGCAGGTGTGAACGGATCGCGATTGGTATCAACCAATCCAAATAATTGCTCTAACGCGGCTTCTGTAAGCGTGTCTGGAACAGCATTAGGATCGAGAAAGAGAGCATTCAGGTGGCTCAGATCGATTCCTAAACGGTCTGTCAGGGATTGACGCAACGATGGCTCACTGGTGCGAGAAAGCCGTAGTTCGGCATAATTCGTGCCGATTTTGGTTAAGAGGGTGGTATGAGCGGCGAGGCGATAGTCTTTTTCTGCGTTGGCTAATTTAGTTTCTGCGGTGGCATCGGCCAGGGGTCTGGCTCCTAAAAAGCGGCGCAGCACTTCCACGCAGAGGCGTACCTGGCGAATTTGGGTATCGACGGCTTCGCAGGATGCAGGCAGATCGAAGGGCTGGGGGAAGATGTCAGCAAGGTTGGCAGCGGTGATCGGAGCCTTACTGTTCTTGATGTTCTCGGTGACATACTTGAGCAAATCTGCCAGATAAGCCAGGGGGCTAACAGCAGCTTCACAATCCCGGCAGCGGCAGCGAATCTGCTCTGCCACTAGGGGGTCAACTTCTACCCCATTAGCATGGTCAGCTAACTTCTTGAACATGAAGTTGTTCAAAAGGTTGGTTTGGGCACGGGCAGCAACCTGAAGTTGAGCGGCTTTGAAGTCCCCAATGCGATCGCGAATAGTCCCCACAAAATCAGGACGAGACGCTTTGGCGATCGCCATAACGCTGTCGTAGCGATTTTGAATCATCGCCGCATTGACCTGCACATCTGGAGAAATGCGGCTGAGGTCAACATGAGCTTCGAGCAATCGGACGGCAGGATGATCGGCGGCAACGGGCAGCCCTTCCAGACGACTGATTCCGCCTGCTTTGCGGATATCGGCAAGGGTGTTAATGTTTTTGCCAGCCAGGAACGGCAGCAAGTCTGACGGTAGTTCTATCGGCAGGGTTGGTACAAGATTGGACAGTTGGTGAGATTCCGGTTCTGGAGGAGCCGGGATTGGCACTGGAATATCGAGGATATCCTGGTCGCCACTCGCCTGGACTTCGGTTTCAAATTTCTCTTGAGTCTGGGGATTGAGTAACACCTGCAACCGAAGTCTGCGTCTGGTTTGATTGGGGTCTGCCCCGGCGGGTGGAGGAGGCGTGATGTAATTTAAGGCAAACACGCCTTCGTTGTTGCTGACATTTTGACCGAGACTTTTTGGTTCTTGTCCTGCATCCAGGTCGAATCCTTGAACAGATAGTCCTACGAGGGGTTCAGCACTACGTTCGTTTAAGAGTTTGCCGATGAAACGACGAGCCGTCAACAAGCCCTGTCCAACTTTGAGCCGCTCGATCTGCGCTAGGATCTCATTTACGCGATCGCGCAAACTAGCGGGAATAATATTCTCTGCGACCGCCGTCAAAAGGACATTATGAAGTTCTTCATCACGAAGTCCAATTAATTTCTTAGAGACCGAGGGCAGATTCTTCAACGGTACTGCCGCAAGCTCCAAGAATTGTGCAGGTACGTCCTTGCGTCCCCAGCCATAGAAGGCTTCGATCGGGAGATCGGTTTCCCGTGCTAGCACTGCACTGTGCCTGAGCCATTTGATTCGGTTTTCTACTTCTAGTTGCTGTTCCAGACCTAGCTCGTTAACTAGAAAGCGAATGTCTTCATCGGTGAGTTCTGCGATTGGCAGGTCTTGCAAAACTGGCGCGATCATAGCTATGAGTCTCTCATACTCAGAGTCACCGACTACTGGGGCTGGCTCAAGCGCGAGTGTGACTCCTTCCAGGGTAGGAGGAGCATTGAAAATAATATGATCTGGACGATCTTCGCGGTTTGGAGTCACGATGCGGGCTATCTTTATTTCCTGCCCACTTACGTCGAAGACCCGGAAACTCAGGTCAGGACTAATTTTTGCTATCCGAGCCACGAAGCCTTTTCTTTCACCCTCACCTCGACGGAATTGTGCATCGGTAAACTCAATTCTAAATCTGAAATTGCCGTCGATCGGGGACTGACCCAAAGGTTGAGGTGCAGCGCCGCGTTGTTCGAGGCTGGGCAGATCGCGATCGTATGCCTCGACTCGTCCTTCGATTAGGAGGTCGTGATCGCCTGCGAATTCGACATTTCCGGTGACAGTAAATTGCTGGGTCATGGCTCATTTCCTGGTTGAGGGTTGAAGTAGTCAGTTATTGCCACTGGTTAGGTTTATGTGGCACGTATAATGGGAATGTGGCATGAAGGGAAACAGTATGGTTGAATCCTCTAGACAAATGGAAGTCCATTTGGGTCGGCAAGGGCGGTTAGTGATTCCGGCGGCTTTACGACGGCTGTTGGGCTTTGAGGAAGGTGATGTCTTGGTTGCTCGTCCTGAGGCAGGTCGATTGATTTTGGAAAAACAGGAAACGATTAAACGACGGCTGAAGGCTCGGTTTTCGCAATTACCACAAGAAACCAGTTTGGCGGCTGAGTTGATCGCGGAACGGCGTGAGGAAGCTAAACGGGAAGTAGGCGAATGACGGTGGTTCTGGATGCGTCGGCGTTGCTTGCCTACTTGCAAGATGAGCCGGGGGGCGAGGCGATTGAAGGGGTTTTGGCTAAGGCGGTAATGTCGAGTGTGAATTGGGCAGAGGTGGTGCAGAAGTCGGTGGCGGTAGGTGTGGTTGTGGAGGGAATGCGAGAGGATTTGGCGGCGTTGGGTTTGGAGATAGTTTCCTTCACGCCTGAAGATGGGGAAATGGCAGGGCAACTCTGGCTGCAAACTCGCCAAGTTGGGTTGTCGTTGGGCGATCGCGCTTGTTTGAGTTTGGGAATGCGGCTGGATGTTCCCGTTCTGACAAGCGATCGCGTCTGGGCAACGCTTGGTTTGCCGTTGGATGTGCAGGTGATTCGCTGATAAGGTTGCACTCATTGTCTTTAACAGGGGCTAGGGTTTATTTGATCACTCGCAGATTCGTGTCACTGGTTAGTCAGAAGGGGCGATCGTATTCTTGAATCCTGACGCTAGAGTGATCGCCTGAGAACTCAATATTTCCGTTAATGACAAAGGGCTGGGGCATGGATCAACTCCTAGTTATTGTGGTCAAATGATAGACATCGCGGGTCAGCAAGGGGATGTTTGTAACGGGCTGATATGACATCGCTCATGGGAAGATTGTGACTGATCCATCGGGGTGGGCAATCCGGGTGATCTGGATGTCGAGGTACTTGCCGGACTCCACTGGCCACTGCACCTCAAAACGACCGGCCGGCAACGGTCTCGTACGGGTATAAAATTCGAGGGTAGTGTTCTTGACATTCGAAGCGAGCTTATCGAAGCTGTAAGTACTTCCCCAGACTCCCTCACCGTACATAGCTTGGCTAGCTCTCAGCTGCTGAGAAGCCACGATCGCGCTTTCTCCTCCCCGATTCAGTGTGTGACGAAAGGGGCCAAACAGGGGGGCTTCACCTGCCGCCGCAACTTCACCTGCCGCCGCAACTTCACCTGCCGCCGCAGCTTTAACTGAATCGACTGCTCCTACGGCACCCGTAACTCCCGCTTCTACCCCGGCCCTTGCCCCCGGTAATTTCACTATTGAATACGCTAGCGCAAAGTCACCAGCCACCTTAAGGTCGGATTTCCTCGGTACCCCCTCTTGTCCCAAATTGGGTGCATTAACAACATTAGTCATTAATGCCGGCTCGAGGAAGCCTTCGGCGACGAGTTTTACGTCTTCTGCTACCATGCGAGATTTGTATTGCTCAAGAACTTTTGGATCTGGGTTACTACGCGCAACCATGTAATCCGTTTGATGCTTCACGAAGCTCTTTACAGCAGCTATCAATATACCGTCTTCGCTTTTAGTAGCAGGTTCGGGTTGAGCAGGTTGATCAAATTTAGAGAGATCGTGGTTCGTAATCCGACAGTCACTAGGTCGAGAAATATCGTCAACTGTAGGAGGCTTAAGGCTTGTCAGCTGTGGCGGAGGCGCTGTGTGTGCGTTGCTCTCTTGTGTCCCGGTTGAATCGACACTCTTAATAGGATTATTACTGACATATCGATACAGATTGATTCCGCCTGTAAGTCCAATTGGGTCACAACTTGTCCACCTTCCTACCCAAGGTGCATAGTATCTTGCAGTGTGGTAATTTAGTCCACTCTCCTCATCCCGCTCTTTCCCGGTAAATCGATATCGCTTCCGTGCAAAGCTGCCAAAACTGGTTTCCCCATAAGGGGTATATTCCTCTCGGTTGACCCAGTTCCCTGCCTCATCAGCCACAACATTGCTACTGCCCAAATGATCGCCCAGGTGATATTTTACCGCAGGTGTCGTGTCATCAAGGAACGGATTGCCAACCCGCACCAGGGCAATGCGGCTCTGGTCATCCATCACATGCAGCGTATTGTTCTCCCGCGTTACCCCACCCTGCACAATTCGCTGATATTCAAAAACCCCATCGATATAAACCGTCACCTCAATCTGTCCACCCTGCTTCCGCACCAGTTTCTTCACCCGCTGACCGCTAGCATCGTAGAGATAGTGGGCATGAACGGTCGGTTCGGCATTCCCGGTTTGAGTTCTAAACACCCGCATCCGATCGCCGTAATCCCATTCAAAATGCCGCGAATTGTTTTCTCGAATGAGGTT
>Ga0209511_1003182_pt1 | contig 12688 bp, 9 predicted proteins | sample SSSSmetaG_FD_184141 | JGI IMG/M metagenome (GOLD analysis project Ga0209511, IMG submission 184141) | Glacier valley bacterial and archeal communities from Borup Fiord, Nunavut, Canada, to study Microbial Dark Matter (Phase II) - ​SSSS... | ecosystem: Environmental > Aquatic > Freshwater > Ice >... | reverse complement strand
TTATCCAGATCGCGAAAAAAGAGCGTTTTGCTTTCGATACCGAAGGAAAACCTTTCTCAAAAATGAAACAGTACCAATTGCGCGATGGTATTTTCGATGCAATTGTCGATCGTTTTTATAAAGATCCGACATTGGTAGCTTATGGTGAAGAGAACCGCGACTGGGGTGGCGCATTTGCGGTTTACCGCGGACTTACCGAAGCCCTTCCCTATCACCGGTTATTCAATTCACCAATATCAGAAGCTTCAATTGTTGGTACTGCAATTGGTTACGCAATGTGTGGCGGACGGGTAATCCCCGAAATCATGTACTGCGACTTCCTTGGAAGGTGTGGTGATGAAGTCTTTAACCAACTTCCAAAATGGCAGGCAATGAGCGGAAACGTTCTTAAAATGCCGGTTGTATTAAGAGTTTCGGTTGGATCAAAATATGGCGCACAACACTCCCAGGACTGGACTTCGCTTGTTGCTCACATCCCAGGTTTGAAAGTCGTTTTCCCTGTTACCCCTTATGATGCCAAAGGGCTTATGAATAGCTCTTTACAAGGCACCGACCCTGTCATCTTCTTCGAAAGTCAGCGCGTTTACGATATTGGCGAACAATTTCACAAAGGCGGCGTTCCCGAAGGTTATTACGAAATTTCTTTCGGTGAGCCAGATGTAAAAAGAGAAGGGAAAGATGTAACGATCCTTACGATCGGCGCTACACTGTACCGGGCACTTGATGCAGCAAAAATTCTTGAAGAAAAATATAACATGTCTGCCGAAGTAATTGATGCCCGTTCACTCGTACCATTTAATTACGAGAAAGTGATTACCTCGGTTAAAAAGACCGGACGCATTCTCATATCGGGTGACGCCAATTCACGCGGATCGTTTCTGAACGAACTAGCTCGCAATATCACAGAACTTGCATTTGATTACCTCGATGCACCGCCTGTTGTTGTTGGCTCAAGAAACTGGATCACTCCTGCTTACGAACTCGAAGAAGCGTTCTTCCCTCAACCTGAATGGTTTATTGATGCCATTCACGAAAAGATCGTACCATTAAAAGGACATGTATCAAGTCAGAATTTTAGTGATCTGGAACAAATCCGCAGGGCAAAACTTGGGGTTTAATCAAGGATTACAAAAAAAGATAAAGCAAAGCAGATCAATAATTTTAAAAAATGCCACAAAGTCACAAGGACACAAAGATTCACAAAGCGTTGATATTCTGCAGAATATTCTTAGTGAGACTTTGAGACTTAGTGCCTTTGTGGCGATTGATGATTTTACGAAGAAGTCTTAATAACAGATTTCACAAACAATTTTTGATCGATAAATAATAACGATATGGATTTCTGGAAAACCTTCCCCGGAAAGGAAGAATTGTTGAAATGGTATGAGCAGAATGGTGATGGCAAGGTGCGGCTGGTGAACGCCCATATGCATACACCCTATTCATTCAGCGCTTTTACTGACATTTCTCAGGCTCTGAATATGGCTGTAAATGAAAATGTGAAGGTCGCAGGGATAAACGATTTTTATACCACCGATGGTTATTATGAATGGGCTGAAGCGTGTGCAGAAAGGAAAATATTACCGCTTTTCAACATTGAATATATCAGTCTTAACCGCGATGATCAGTCTGCCGGTATTAAAGTGAACGATCCAAACAATCCAGGTCGCACCTATTTAAGTGGCAAAGGACTCGCATTCCCTGCAAAACTTGATGAGCCTTATGCTTCAAAACTCGAATCGGTTCGTCTTGAATCGAATCTGCAGGTTCAGAAAATGTGTGATAAACTCAATGAAGTTCTTATAAATAACAATGCTGGTTTTAAACTTGATTACGAAGATATTAAATCAAACATGACCAAGGGAATGGTGCGCGAACGCCACCTTGCCAAAGCATTACGCGAAAAAATCAACTCCCGGTTTACTTCTGAAGATCAGCTCCTTTTTTATAAAACCATTTTTGGCGGGAAAGCCCTCAAATCTGATATTGGAAATTTTGCTGCGATCGAAAACGAGATTCGAGGTAATCTTCTCAAGGCGGGTGGTGCAGCCTTTATTCCCGAAAGTCCGAAAGCTTTTCTTGATATGGAGGACGTTTGCCAGATCATTCTCAAATCAGGAGGTATTCCAACTTACCCATTTCTCGCCGATGACAACAATGGTAAATTCACGGAGTTTGAAGCACCTAAAGAAACTGTAATTGAGATTCTTAAAAGTAGAAATATCTGCTCAGTGGAGTTTATCACCACGAGAAATAGTATTGCGGTACTTGAAGAGTATGCAGGATACTTTAATAAAAACGGATTTGTTGTCACCTTTGGTACAGAACACAATACACCGGCAATGGAACCTGTAGAACTTTTCGCACGGAACAATACCCCATTATCTGAAATGCTCCTTGAAATTAACTACGAAGGAGCATGCATCACGGCCGCGCACCAGTATCTTGTCGCGAAAGAAGGGGTTGGATACCTTGATAAAGAAGGCAAACCAGATCAAACAAAAAGGGAATATTTCACAACTTTGGGTAAAGCCATCATTGAATACCTGATAAAAAACTAAACATGAATACCTTGATAATTAACCGTGTCGTCCCTGCAATCAGGATGCTTGCATCGCGTAAGAAGATCATGACCATACGGTTCGACAATCGAAAAGAAATTTTATCCATTGATAATGAGGAAGATTTGCACGACCTGAAATTCATCAAAAAATCTGCCGGCATTCTCGTTGTTGACGAAACAACAGATCCCGACGAAATTATTGATGATTTAAAGGTGAAGCTCACAACATGGTTCGAAACCAGGATAGTTCATCCCGATTATATCTTTTTGAAAGGGATCGGATTGGTTGCTGTTGCCGAAAATGCAGCTTTGCTTGATGTATTGTTTGGCGCCAGGGAGGAACTTGTTGCAACGGTTTCGGGCAGGGTTCAGGATAAAATTGTCATAGTTACCGGTGGAGCTCAGGGATTCGGTGGAGGTATTGCCGAATTATTGTATGCTCAAGGCGCAAATGTAGTGGTCGCTGACCTCAACGAAGAAGTTGGCAGAAAGATGGTTGAAAAGCTGAATTCCAAAAAACAGACCAATCAGGCCTTTTTTGTCAAAGCGAATGTTGTTAGTCCTGAATCGGTTGAAGATATGATTGCCGCAACTGTAAAACAGTTTGGCGGACTTGATGTGATTATCAGCAATGCCGGAATTCTTCGTGCGGGTGGTCTCGATGAAATGACACCCGAAATATTCTCCTTAATGACTGATGTCAATTATAAAGGATATTTCCTTTGCGCAAAATATGCGTCAGCTGTTATGAAAATTCAGTCACAGTTTAAGGATGATTATTTTACAGATATTATACAGATCAATTCCAAATCTGGACTGAAAGGAAGCAACCGCAATTTTGCTTATGCTGGCGGAAAATTTGGGGGAATCGGTCTTACCCAATCATTTGCAATGGAGCTGATGCCTCATAAAATTAAGGTGAACTCTATTTGTCCGGGTAATTTCTTCGAAGGTCCGCTTTGGAGCGACCCCGAAAAAGGGCTATTCGTCCAATACCTCAAAGCAGGTAAAGTTCCCGGAGCTGAAGATGTGGAAGATGTAAAAGCATTTTACGAGAAACAGGTCCCAGCAGGCAGAGGTTGTCGCGTGATTGATGTCGTAAGAGCTATTTTCTACGTGATGGAACAGGAATACGAAACCGGCCAGGCTGTCCCGGTAACTGGCGGACAGAATATGCTGAACTAGCAGCTGGCTGTTGGCAACTGGCTACTGGCAGATGGTGCTAAAAATGGAGTAAGTACTTTTATTAAAATATGTAATACAAGAATTTGGAGATATGGCAGTTGGCAAGAGAGGTGGCTATTGAGATTCACAAAATGAGTCTCGAACAGTTGCCAAAATTTGAGCAGTTTGAAAAGCGCAATAACTTTATAAAACACTTTGAACGATAATTTTTTTTTATTGGAAGCGGATCCCATTACTTGGCACAATTTAGCCAGTTGCAAGTCGCCAATAACCAGTAGCTGCTGAAGGTTACTCACAGCTAAAACCCGGAAATTAAATTATAAAAAAATTAGTCACCATGAAAACTCACGCAGTACGATTATACGGAAAGAAGGATTTGAGGCTCGAAGAGTTCGAGCTACCACAAATAAATGAGAATGAAATATTAGCCAAAGTAATATGCGATAGTCTTTGTATGTCATCTTACAAAGCGGCAAGTCAGGGAGCTGACCACAAGCGGATTCCCAATGATTGCGACATCAATCCAGTCATTATTGGCCATGAGTTTGCAGGTGAATTGATAGAGATTGGATCGAAATGGAAAGGCAAATTTAAGATTGGGGATAAATTCTCGATACAACCGGCCATTACTTATTCTGGAAGTCGCGTAGGCGTATTAGGAGCGCCCGGTTATTCTTACAGTTTTATCGGAGGTGATGCCACCTATGTCATTATTCCAAATGAAGTGATGGAAGCTGATTGTTTGCTCCCTTATACAGGCGAAGGGTTTTACCCGGGCTCGCTGGCCGAACCACTTTCATGCGTAATCGGAGCAATTCATGCCAATTATCACACCACGCCCGGATCGTACATTCATAAAATGGAGATTGTTGAGGACGGTAAAATGGCGCTGCTGGCAGGTGTCGGACCAATGGGACTTGCCGCAATCAACTATGTACTTCACCGCGACGATCGTAAACCATCATTGCTGATTGTCACCGATATCGATCAAACACGGCTGGATCGGGCCGCGGGTTTGTATACCGTAGCTTTTGCAGCATCAAGAGGGATTGATCTCAGGTATGTAAACACATCTAAATTTGCCAATGCAATTGAGTCACTGAAGGAAATCAGCGGTGGTGAAGGTTATAACGACATTTTCGTATTTGCGCCAGTCGCCCCAGTTGTTGAACAAGCCGATGCTTTGTTAGCCTTCGACGGATGTTTGAATTTCTTTGCAGGTCCCTCTGATCCTAATTTCAAGGCATCCCTCAACTTCTACAATGTTCATTATGCATATACCCATATCGTGGGAACCAGCGGTGGAAACACCGCTGATATGAAAGAAGCCCTTGCTTTGATGTCAGCCGGTCTGGATCCTGCAGGATTGGTCACTCACATCGGCGGCATCAATGCCGTAATTGATGCGACACTTCATCTTCCTGAAATTCCAGGTGGCAAAAAACTGATTTACAATCATATTGAAATGCCATTAACACCAATCGCTGAATTTGCACAAAAGGGAAAAGCGAATCCGGTTTATGCCCAATTAGCAGAAATCTGCGATCAATACAATGGACTTTGGAGCACGGAAGCAGAAGCTTTTTTGCTGGAAAACGCAGAAAGTTTGCTTAAATAAACTGAATAAATTCAGAAATCAAACCGCTGTTCTATATCACTATAAAACTGGAAGGCACCCATTTAAAGGTGCCTTCTTTTAATTGTACAAATTTTGATCTTATCGTTATTTGCTAGCTAATTGTCCTTTCTTAAACCACATAAATGAACCTACATTATAATAGGAATTCTTCAGTTCAGGATTGGCTTTCAACTCTTTCTCTGTATAAGGGAATTGAGGGACCAGAACATCATCGCCTAATTGCCAGTTGGCTGGAGTCAGTACACGATCTTGTCCCTTGCCTGCCGTTTGAAGCGCGATAACAGTCCTTTTAATCTCTTCCATATTTCTCCCTATATTCATTGGATAGAAATATATTGCTTCGATCTTATTTTGCGGATTGATAATAAAAACACCACGAACATCTTTTGTCGTACTGGCCGGAAGATGTAACATCCCGTATTCCTTCGAAACGATCAACTGATTATCATCGACAAGCGGAAAATTGATCTTAACAGGATCTTTACCCTTATAAGCAGTCTCTTCCAATGCTTTTTTCCACATAAAATGTTTAGCTAAAGTGTCGGTCGAAACAATCACCAACTTTACATTGAGATTGTCAAACTCATCTTGCATATGCGCCAACGTCAAAATTTCGGAGGAGCAAACAGGTGTAAAATCACGGGGATGACTAAAAATAATTTTCCATTTTCGGCCATAATCATCAGGGAAATTTAAAGTGCCGGAAGTTGTTTCGGCAGTAAATGAAGGAGCTTCATCTCCAATCATAGGAATATTGGCACTACTCTTATTCTGAGACATAAGATTGCCGGAACATAGCAATAGCAATGCAATAAAAGTTAATTTATTTTTCATAAAAACACAGATTTTTAAACGCGATAAACAATTAAATTGAATAAAATTTATAGCGTATTTGGGGCTGGATTTAAAGCCCAATACCGGGTAGTATATTTTCCTAAGAATATTTGATTATTTTTTTCTGTCTTTATTTAGATTAAATAAAAACAAATATAGTTTTGGAAAGAGTGAAATGCAAGCAGAATTCTAAATATTTTTGTTATAAATAGCCGAATCACCTATTCGTATCTATATCTGCAAGTTAAATTTTAAATATATATCCCTATTTAGAATTTATCTCCTATCTAAAATAATATATCATAAATAAAAAATCACATACACACCTGATATACAGCTATATTGAATAAAAGATTTGCTGTTTAGAATATCAATTTGGATATAGATCAGAATAGCAGAGACGTCGAATATTAGAACATGTCCGTTGTAGTTTTATATTCGTTCAGGCAATTACACCCGAACCTATCAATTCGTCATCGATATACCAAGCAGCGAACTGTCCGGAGGTGATTCCACGTTGTTCCTCATCAAACAAAACATAGGCTCCGTCACTCTTCATATAAAACCGTCCTTTCTCAAGTGGTTGCCGATAACGAATCCGGAATAGAAAATCCCGTTCATCACCCTCATTCATTGCCATATCGGGGCGTATCCAATGGATATCGTCTTTCGGCATAAACAGACCTTGACGATAGAGTCCTGGGTGTTCTTTACCCTCTCCCACGTAGATAATATTGCGGACAACATCGGTTGCCAGCACAAAAAGTGGCTTTTCAAATCCGCCTATATTTAGTCCCTTCCGCTGGCCGATCGTGTAAAAGTGCGCGCCATTGTGTTCGCCAATCACTTTTCCATTCCATGGTTTAAAAGGGAAAGCAGAACACAGCTTATTGAAAAACTCAGGTTCTTTCGGAAATATCTTCTTTTTGGACATGAAATCTGCTGAAATCTCAATCACATTTCCCTTTTTCGCAGCAAGCTTTTGCTGAAGAAATACCGGAAGATCGACCTTGCCAACAAAACAAATTCCTTGCGAATCCTTACGTTCGGCAGTAATCAATCCCTGCTGACGGGCAATCTCGCGAACGTCAGGTTTGAGCAGGTGCCCGACCGGGAATAAGGATTTTGAAAGTTGGTATTGATTCAGCTGGCATAAAAAATAGCTCTGATCCTTATTCGGATCGGTACCAGCTAATAGACGGTAATAATTCGTTCCATCTACTTCAACGATCTCCCGCCTGCAATAATGACCCGTTGCCACATACTTAGCCCCCAGCTCCATCGCTTTATCCATAAAGAGATCGAATTTAATCTCGCGGTTGCACAGTACATCAGGATTTGGAGTACGCCCCTTTTCATATTCCGAGAACATATAGTCAACTACGCGTTTGCGATAGAAATCGGAGAGATCGATCACATGAAATGGAATATCCAGTTTTTTGGCGATCATTTCGGCAAATGTTACATCGTCTTCCCATGAACAACCTGCGGTGAGTGTCCCAGTGTTTTCTTTCCAGTTAATCATAAACACTCCGATCACATCATACCCCTCTTCCTTAAGAAGATAGGCAGCCACACTGGAGTCAACGCCGCCTGAAAGGCCAATAACAACTTTCTCTTTTATCATGCGGGGGCAAATTTACCGCTTTTGAATGACATTGGCCAATAACAAAATGAAAAGTAAACTGTTTGTTTAATAAAAGCAAAAATTCAAAATAAATTAACTTTGTACAATGTTCAAACGATTATCTCACCTTATCAATAATATAGACCGGAAAGATTACCGGCCCAAATTCGGGGGGCTTGAAATTCTGAAGTTTCTGGGACCGGGATTACTTGTCACTGTTGGGTTTATCGATCCGGGCAACTGGGCCTCAAATTTGGGAGCCGGTGCTCAATTTGGGTATACACTTCTATGGATGGTCACTTTATCGACCATCATGCTGATCATGCTTCAGCACAATGTGGCGCATCTTGGAATTGCAACCGGACTTTGCCTCTCGGAGGCGACCACCAAATATATGAAGCCCCGTTATTCTATTTCAGTGCTGGTTACAGCAATCCTGGCTTCAATTTCAACTTCACTTGCTGAAATACTGGGCGGTGCAATTGCACTGCAAATGCTGTTTAATATTCCAATACGTGCTGGTGCCGTCCTTGTTGTTGTTTTCGTTCTTATCATGCTATTTACCAATGGTTATCAGATGATTGAAAAATGGATCATCGCCTTTGTTTCCGTCATCGGACTTTCTTTCTTGTATGAACTTTCACTCGTAAATATCGACTGGGACACAGCCATCAAATCGTGGGTAACGCCAAGTTTTCCAAAAGGATCGATGGTTATAATAATGAGCGTACTGGGAGCAGTTGTAATGCCCCACAATCTTTTCCTCCACTCGGAAATTATTCAAAGCCGTCAGTGGAACCTTCAGGATGAAAAAACGATTAAGAAACGACTCAATTACGAGTTCCTCGACACGATCATTTCAATGCTTATTGGCTGGGCCATTAACAGTGCGATGATCTTACTCGCTGCGGCAACATTTTATAAAGTAGGAACAATTGTCACTGAATTGCAACAAGCAAAGAGCCTGCTTGACCCGTTATTAGGAATTCACGCGGGTATCGTTTTTGCAGTAGCACTGCTTTTCTCGGGGATTGCATCGACGATCACTTCCGGTATGGCAGCAGGATCGATCTTTTCTGGGATTTTTAGCGAACCTTACGATATAAAGGATAATCACTCCAGACTTGGGATCACTATCTCATTTATTGTTGCCCTGTTGATTATCTTTTTTATTTCGAATCCTTTCAGCGGACTGATTTACTCTCAAATGATTTTGAGCATTCAACTTCCGATTACTATCTTTGTGCAGGTATGGCTTACCTCATCCGAAAAGGTGATGGGTAAATACAAAAATACCAAATTGGATAAGGTGCTGCTCTATTTGATTGGTGGAATTGTAACGGCTTTAAACATCGCTCTTTTCATCAGCTTTCTTTACTAATCATTCAACCAAAAATATAAAATGTCAGTTCTAAAGAAACATCATGATCCGATTGGCCAGGCCGTATGGGACTACCAGAACGGAATCATTGGCGAATCAATTGTTGTAAAAACCGATATTGCCGAAGATGAAGTGCTTTCTCCATCCTACTTTTTCAGGACGTACGAAGAAATGCCGATCCAGGAACAGGAAGCCTTAAAGCGATGTTCGGGTAAAATTCTCGATATTGGAGCAGGTGCTGGTGTTCATTCGCTGTGGCTTCAAAACCAAGGATTTGATGTCGATTCACTTGATATTTCTCCGCTTTCGTGCGATACAATGCGCAAACGTGGGATAAAAAATGTCATCCTTAAAGATGTTTATGCGCTCAAAGACCAGAAATACGACACCATCCTGTTATTAATGAATGGCGCAGGCGTTGCCCAGACATTGCCTGGCCTCGAAATACTGTTGCTCCACCTGAAGACACTTCTCAATCCCGGAGGTAAGATCCTGGCTGATTCATCCGATTTGCTCTATCTTTTCACCGACGAAAATGGCGAAATGTGGGTTGACATCGCTTCCGACGCCTATTACGGTGAAATGGAATATCAGCTAAGTTATAAAACGATCAAAGGGAAACCGTTTCCATGGCTGTTTGTCGATCCGGAAAGCTTCTCCGATATTGCCAAATTGTGCGGTTTCACCGTTAAAGACAAAATTGCGGGTGCCCATTTCGATTACATGGTGGAGATTGTTCTTGAATAATTTGATTTCAAAAATATCACAACCCGGAGCAGGTTCGGTAAAGGAGCAGCTATTCAATGTCCCTTTCGCGGAAACCCATTAAATAAAGGATAACATCAAGTCCTGTAGTGGAAATTGCGTGCTGCGCGTTCTTCTTCACCAACGGCTTTGCATGGAAAGCAATTCCAAGACCAGCTATATTGAGCATGGGTAAATCATTTGAACCATCGCCAACTGCCACAGTTTGTTCCAAATGGATATCTTCTTTAAATGCGATATTACGCAGTAATTCCGCTTTTTTGGCTCCGTCTATAATATCACCCAGGTAATTCCCGGTAAGTTTACCATCTACGATTTCCAGTTGGTTCGCAAATACATAATCAATATCCAACTTATTCTGAAGATATTTTCCGAAATAGGTAAAACCTCCCGAAAGAATAGCCGTTTTAAACCCATACTTTTTAAGGGTACGGAAAAGACGTTCTGCCCCTTCTGTGAGCGGAAGATTCTCGGCAATTTGAATCATTACCTTTTCATCGAGGCCTTTTAGCAGCGCAATACGCTGTTTGAAGCTTTCGGTAAAATCTATTTCGCCACGCATCGCCGACTCAGTTATCTTACTCACAGCATCACCAACCCCCAACTTATAAGCTAATTCGTCGATAACTTCAGTTTGTACCAGGGTCGAGTCCATATCGAAACATACCAGTCTTCGGGTACGGCGATAAATATTGTCCTCCTGAAATGCAATATCGACACCCAAATCATGAGCAATAGTCAGGAAGTTGCTTTTCATTTCAACAATATTTAGTGGCGTACCTCGTACCAGTAATTCCACACAAGCCTTTGTACCTTGTGTCCGTTCTGAAAGCTTAATCCGTCCTGACACACGGGTAATTTTATCGATATTGAGTTGCTGTTTAAATACAATACTGGTAACTTCGGCAATGTGTTTTGCAGAAATAATACGGCCAACAAGAGTGACAATGTAACGTCCCTTGCCTTGCTTGGTTACCCAAAGATTATATTCCTTTTCGCTAATGGGGGTAAATTTCACCCTGATCCCTAACTCGTATCCTTTAAACAATAGATCTTTCAATATTGGTGACGATTCGGATTCGGTCGGAACTTCAAATAAAATTCCAAGATCCAGATTGTTATGGATTACTGCCTGTCCAATATCGAGAATATTAACCTTGTAATTCGCAAGAATTTGGGTAAGCGATGAGGTTAACCCTGGCTTATCGGTACCGTATATATTCAGCAGAATAATTTCGTGTTGTTTGTTCATATTGAGAATATTGTTTTTCATATTGTTATTACTTCCCCGACTTACTTTCAATGATTTTGAATTCGGTTCGCCGGTTTAATGCCCGGCCCTCTTCTGTGGAATTATCAGCAACCGGTATTGCGAATCCATAGCCTTTACTTTTAAGCCTTGCTGATGGTACGCCCATTTCAACTAAAGATTGGACGACAGCGTTTGCCCGCTTGCCTGAAAGAACAAGGTTGTAATTTTCGGTTCCCTGGTGGTCGGTGTGCCCGCCAATCTCGATGACCAATCCCGGATTAGTCTTCATGAAATCGACAATTTCCTTCAGTTGACCCTTTGATTCAGGTTTTAAGCTAAATGAATCTGTCTCGAAGAAAATATTTTTCAGAATGGTTGTCTTACCCGTTTCGATCGGATCGAGCGCAATTGTAAGTGTCAACGGCTGATGCCGGTTGTTGGTCGCCAACAGATTAAAGTTTTCAGAATGAAACAGATAACCAGGTTTTGAAATGTTTAAACCATAATTATGCCCAGAAGGAAGGCAAAAGAGAAATTCTCCTTCATTCTCAAACGGATATAAATGCTGTATCAATTTATTACCGACCAAATCATTTAATACGATTTCGGAAAGAATCAACTGGCCTGTTTTTCGGTTGATCACCTTCCCCTTCACCCATGACACTGGTTGCGGCTTTAATGCATCCGGCAGCTGAAAGGTGAAGATATCGCGACCTCCGAATCCGGTATTATTTGCTGTATACCAAGCACGATCGCCCGAAACCTCAACCACAAGCCCCTCTTCGTTGGCAGAAGTGTTCACCGGATAACCCAGGTTTTGGGGCAGTGAAGTTTTAGTACTGTCCAACTTTACAAAGAAGAGATCTTTTCCACCCATCCCCGGCCAAAAATCTGAAGCAAAGTACAACGTTTTGCCATCCGCATGGATAAAAGGCGAAAGTTCGTTTCCTGAAGTATTCACACTTTCCATATTGATGACTTTTCCGTAAACGGGAAATCCTTCGGGTGAAACCCCCAGTTCCTCGGCCCGCCAGATGTCCATCTTTCCTTTGCCGCCTTTGCGGTTGCTCGTAAAATAGAGCAGCCGTCCATCAGCCGAAACAGAAGGTTGCGATTCCCATGAGTTAGTATTAACCGGATTTCCAAGATTGACAGGAGCTGACCATTTACCTTTTTGCCTCACAGACATATAGATATCACAACTTCCCAATCCGTCGGGGCGACCGCAACCTGTAAAAAACAACAGGCGGCCATCTGCCGAAATGCATTGTGCACCTTCGTTTTCGCCCGTATTAACCGGTGGCCCCAATGGAAGGGCATTTTGCCAACCTGCAGAATCCTTCTGCGAAACATAGAAATCTTCCTGTGGATAAGCAATCTTCTTCCCTCCCGAATCTTTTGTGATCAATCGTGTAAATACAAGGGCATTTGATTCGCCATTT
>Ga0209511_1003180_pt1 | contig 12692 bp, 14 predicted proteins | sample SSSSmetaG_FD_184141 | JGI IMG/M metagenome (GOLD analysis project Ga0209511, IMG submission 184141) | Glacier valley bacterial and archeal communities from Borup Fiord, Nunavut, Canada, to study Microbial Dark Matter (Phase II) - ​SSSS... | ecosystem: Environmental > Aquatic > Freshwater > Ice >... | reverse complement strand
CCCGTCCTCGACCAGCGCCACCGACACCCCCCAGCCGGTCCGACCGCGGATGAAGTCGCGCGTTCCGTCGATCGGGTCGACCACCCAGACGCGGCGGCAGTCGAGCCGGGCGGCCCGGCCGGCGCTCGCGCCGGACCCGACGATCTCGGCGGTCTCCTCCGACAGCCAGCCGTAGCCGGGTCGGGCGGCGAGCAGCTCGGCCTTGAGGTGCGCGTCGACGGCGAGGTCGGCGACACTGACCGGGTTGCCCGGCGACTTGTCCCAGCGGGCGACGCCGCCCTTGTCGAAGAAGTCGAGTGCCAGCGCCGCCGCCGACTCCGTCGCCCGCAGCAGCAGGGCGAGGTCGTCGAGCGCCTCAGGCACGGGTGCTCCCGGCGTCAGGCGCCGGCAAGCGTCATGCCGTCGATGCGGTAGGTCGGAACGTTCGTCGCCTGACGGAAGACGAGGTCGTCGGCGGGCGTCAGCTGACGGAACATCTCCTTCAGGTTGCCCGCGATCGTCACCTCGGCGACCGGCCCGGCGAGCTCGCCGTTCACGATCAGGAAGCCGCTCGCGCCGCGGCTGTAGTCCCCGGTCAGCCCGTTGACACCCATGCCGATCAGCTCGGTGACGTAGAAGCCGTGGCCGATGCCGGCGAGCAGGTCGGCGCGCGACACGGACCCGGCGACCATGTGGAGGTTAGACGGCCCCGCCCCCGGCGGCCCGCCGATGCCGCGGCTGGCGTGGCCGGTCGGTTCGAGCCCGAGCTGGCGCGCGCTGGCGGAGTCCATCAGCCACCCTGTCAGCCGCCCGGCATCGATGATCGACCGCGCCGCGGTCGGCAGGCCCTCACCGTCGAACGGGCGCGAGCGCGGCCCGCGCGCTCGGTGCGGCTCGTCGCGGATCGTCACGCCGGTGGCGAACACCATGGCGTCGAGGCGATCGCGCAGGAAGCTCGTCCCGCGCGCGATCGCACTGCCGGTGATCGCCCCGACGAGGTGCCCGAGCAGCGACCCGCCGACGCGCGGGTCGAACACGATCGGCAGCGCCTGCGTGCCGAGCTTGGCAGGATCGACGCGCGCGGTGGCGCGCGTCCCCGCCTCGCGCCCGATCGTCTCGGCGGCGTCGAGGTCGGCGAAGTGGCGGACGCTGTGATAGGCATAGTCGCGCTGCATCGCGGTGCCGCTGCCCGCGATGACGCTCGCCGAAACGCCGTAGTTCGTGCCGCGGTAGCCGCGCGCGAAGCCGCCGCTCGTCGCCAGCGCCATCACCGCGCGCCCGGCGCTCGCCCCGCCTCCTTCGGAATTGGTGACGCCCGGGACCGCGCGCGCGGCGTCCTCGGCGGCAAGTGCCAGATCCTTCAGGCGCTCGGCGGCCGGGTCACCGCCGTCGTCGAGGTCGAGGTGGGGCGCGTCGCCCGTCATCAGCCGGTCGGCCGGTGCCAGTCCGGCGAACGGGTCCTCGGGGGCCTCGCGCGCCATCGCCACTGCGCGCTCGACGACCGCGGCGAGCGCGGCCGCCGAGAGGTCCGACGTCGAAACGCTTGCCGACCGCGCGCCGACGAAGACGCGCAGGCCGATCTCCTCGCCTTCCGACCGGCCGATGTCCTCGAGCGCACCGAGACGGACGCTGACCGAGGTCGACGCATCGCCGCTGTAGACCGCATCGGCGGCATCGGCCCCCCCCTGCCTCGCCGCGGCCAGCGCGTCGGTCAGGCGGTTCAGCGCGGCGTCAACGGTCAGCATGGCCGCGACTTAGGGGCGGGCGGAGGCGGGCGCAACCGTTACGGCAGCAGCGCGTTGATGCGACACACTGTGTTGGGAGCGCCGCCATGGGTCTTGGAACCATCCTGCTGATCGTCCTGATCCTCCTGCTGATCGGCGCGTTGCCGAGCTGGGGCTACTCGAGCGGCTGGGGCTATGGCCCGAGCGGCGGCCTCGGCTTGATCGTGATAATCGTCATCATTCTTGTGGTGATGGGCCGCATATGACGGTCAGGTCTCGATCGTGAGCAGATCGATCCTGTCCGTTGCAAAGTGTCGGCCTAATTTACACTTCACGACAACTGGTTACGGACCCGAAGCGGCAGCCGATTGATTTCGCGATGATGCCGCGAACTGGCATGTCACTTGCTCCACCGGCTGCGGGACTCATCCCACGTTAGGAGTATGACATGATCAGGAAGCTCGTTGCGGTGCTCGTCGCCGCGGTCGTGCCGGTCACGGCTGCCCATGCGGTCACCACTGTCAAGATCTACACCGATCAGAATGAGGCCGCCGCCAATGCGACCATCGCCCGCGCCGCCGGCCTCGTGCCGAATGCGACGGTGACCGTCGGCGCGATCAACTTCACCGACGCGCCCGGCAACGACAGCACGATGTCCACGATCGGCGCGTTCCTCAACAACCCGGCCGGGCTGACCGCGTCGGTCGCAAATCACACCCTCAACAACACCTATTTCCTGTTCACCGGCACGACCTTCCTCAAGGCCGGCGCAAACAGCTTCGTTATCCCGCACGACGACGGCCTGCAGCTGAGCATCGCCGGCATCCCCGGGTTCATCGTCGATCAGCCCGGCCCGACGTCGCCGGTCAACACGCCGTTCAGCGTCACCGCGCCCAAGAGCGGATCGTATGCCTTCACCCTCGCCTACGGCGAAACCGCGGGCGGTCCCGCCGTCCTCGCGTTCGCCGTCAACGACAAGCCGGTCGGCGGGACCCCAGAGCCCGGCACGTGGGCGATGATGCTGGCGGGCTTCGGGCTCGTCGGCGGGTCGCTGCGTCGCCGCGTGCGGACGGTCGCGGCCTGACCCGCTCGACGGCGCGGACCATCGTCCGCGCCGTCGACCTTCACGTCCGGGCGGCGGCCGTCGCGTGCCGGAACAGCAGCAGCGTGCCGGTGGCGAGCAGGGCGGCAAGGACGAACGGTGCCCCGGGCAGATCGACCGGCGCGCCGGGCCCCGAGAACAGCGCGAATGCCTGCGTCATCACCAGCGGGCCGACGATCGCAGCGAGGCTGACGAGGCTCGACACCGACCCCTGCAGCTCGCCCTGCTCGTCGCGTCCGACCTCGGCACTCATCAGCGACTGGAGCGCGGGGTAGACCAGCCCGCCGAGCGTCGCGACCGCGATTCCCGCGTACATCATCCACCCTGCGGTCGCGGCCGCGTAGACGACGTAGCCGACGATCGCGCTCGCCGCCCCCCAGCCGACCAGCCGCCGCTCGCCGAAGCGCGGCACGAGCACCCGCGTTAGGACGAGCTGCGCAAAGATCGCCGACACGCCGACCGCGGCGAGCGACCAGCCGACCTGCCGCACGGTCCAGCCGAACCGCGCCAGCGTGTAGTAGTTCCAGGTCGACTGGAGCGACATCTGTGCGAAGCTCCACAGGAACGTCGCGGACGCCAGCGTCAGCACCACCGGGCGCAGGCGGCGCAGGCGGACGAGCGCCCCCCAGACGTTCGCGCGCCGCCAGTCGAACGGCCGCCGGTCGGCCGGGCTGAGGCTTTCGGGAACAACGAACCAGCCGTAGACGACGTTGACGAGCGCAAGGCCCGCCGCGGCGAAGAACGGCGCGCGCGTGCCGTAGGCCGCGATCAACCCGCCGAGTGCCGGGCCGACGATGAAGCCGATGCCGAAGGCGAAGCCGAGCAGCCCGAAGTTCTGCGTCCGGCGTTCGGGCGGCGTAATGTCGGCGATATAGGCGTAGGCGCTGTTGAACGACGCGCCCGCGATCCCCGCGACGACCCGTCCGACGAACAGCCACGCCAGCGTTGGCGCAAAGCCCATCAGCGCATAGTCGATCCCAAACGCCGCGAGGCTGCCGAGCAGGACCGGCCGCCGCCCGAATCGGTCCGACAGCCCGCCGAGCACCGGCCCGAAGGCGAACTGCATGACCGAAAACGCCACCGCGAGGTATCCGCCGAGGCGCGCCGCGTTTGGCAGGTCGACGTGCGCGAGCGTCATGATCAGCTTCGGCAGCACCGGAATGACGATTCCCAGGCCGATGACGTCGATCAGCACCGTGACGAAGATGAACGCGAGCGCGTGGCGGTGGCGGGTGGCGGACATTGCCGGGCTTTAGCCGGGCCGCGGGACGTTGTCTTACGCCGTCCGCGCGGCGCGGTCGGCGGCGTTGGTCGCGCCGATCGCCGCCTTGATCCCGGCCCAGTCGTCGGCGTCGAGCGCGGTCAGGTTGGCGAAGTTGCCGCCCGACACCAGCCACTGCCCGCCGTCGATGGGGATCACCGCGCCGTTGATGTAGTCGCACCCGCCCGACACCAGGAACACCGCGAGGTTGTCGAGCTCGCTGAGCTCCCCCCACCGGCCGAGCGGAATGCTCGCCGCACCCTTGCCGCCGGTCTTCTCCAGCAGCGGCGCGGGCATCAGCCGGTCGCTCATGCCTTTGCTCGGAAACGGCCCTGGGGCGATCGCGTTGGCGCGGATGCCGTGGCGGCCCCATTCGACCGCGAGGGACTGCGTCATCGCCGCGACGCCCGCCTTGCTCATCGCCGACGGCACGGTGAACGGCCCGCCGTTCCACACCCACGTCGTCACGATCGAGACGATCGCGCCCTTGTGCCCGCCCGCGATCCAGCGCTTGCCCGCAGCGACCGTGGTGTTGAACGTGCCCGCCGCGACGATGCCGGCAATGGCGTTGAAGGCGTTGGGCGACAGGTCCTCGGTCGGCGAGATGAAGTTGCCTGCGGCATTGTTGACGAGGCCGGTCAGCGGCCCGGCGGCGAACACTTCCGCCATCGCGTCGTCGATTCCCGCGCCGTTGCGGATGTCGACCGCCATCGGCGTGCACGTCCCGCCGGTCGCTTGCGCCAGCTCGGCGGCGGCTTCGTCGAGCACCCCGCCGCGCCGCCCCCAGATCACGACCTCCGCCCCCAGCGCCATGAACGCCCCCGCCATCGACTTGCCCAGCCCGGTGCCGCCGCCGGTGACGAGGATCTTGTGGCCGTCGAGCAGGTGATCGCGAAACATCGGTCTCTCCCCAGGGTGGTTGCACCCATGCTATGCCGCGCCGTGACCAGCGACCAGCCCCGTACCGTCGATGCGCGCGGCCTGCGCTGCCCGTGGCCGGTGCTGCGCCTCGCCCGCGCACTGCGGGACGGCGCGGAGACGATCGACCTGCTCGCCGACGATCCCGCCGCGGCGGGCGAGATCGCCGCCTATGCCGCCGAACACGCGCTGAGCGTCGCCTCAATCCCCGGCGGCTTCCGGATCGGGCCGTGAGAATCGCGACCTACAACGTCAACGGCATCAACGGCCGGCTGGCGAACCTGCTCGCGTGGCTCGATCACGCCCGGCCCGATGCGGTGACGCTGCAGGAGCTGAAGGCCCCGGACGGCAAGTTCCCCGCCGCCGCGCTTGAGCGCGCGGGCTACGGTGCGGTATGGCACGGGCAGAGCCGGTGGAACGGCGTCGCGATCCTTGCGCGCGGCCACGCGCCGACCCTGACCCGGCGCGGCTTCCCCGGCGATCCGACGCCCGAAGCCAGCCGCTATATCGAGGCCGCGGTCGGCGGCGTGCTGATCGGCGGGCTCTACGCGCCCAACGGCAATCCGTGGCCAGGATCGAAGTTCGACGGCAAGCTCGCGTGGCTGGCGGCGTTCGGGGCCTATGCCGCGACGCTGCTCGCCGCCGACGTGCCGGTCGTGCTCGCGGGCGATTACAACGTCATCCCGACCGACTTCGACCTCTATCGCCCCGGTGCGCTCGGCGGAAACGCCCTCGTCCAGCCGGAAGCGCGCGCCGCTTACGCCGCGCTCGTCGCGCAGGGGTGGACCGACGCGCTGCGCCACCTGAACCCCGACCGGCCGATGTTCACCTTCTGGGACTACTTCCGCAACGCCTTCGCGCGCGACGCGGGGCTGCGCCTCGACCACCTGCTGCTCAGCCCCGCCGTCGCCGCCCGGCTCACCGCCGCGGGCGTCGACCGCGACGCGCGCGCCGGCGTCGGGTCGAGCGATCATGCCCCGGCGTGGATCGTTCTTGGGGGATGACCATAAAATCGTGACGCTCGCCGCTCGCCCGCGCTAGGACAGCGGCGATGTGGCAGCTCCATCACTTCACCCTGTGTCCGTTCAGCCGCAAGGTCCGCTTCCAGTGCGCCGAAAAGGGCGTCCAGGTGGAGCTGATCGCCGAGCGGCCGTGGGAGCGGCGCGACGGCTTCATGGAGCTCAACCCCGCCGGGCAGACGCCGGTGCTGCGCGAAGGGCCGGTCGTGCTCGCCGACTCGTGGGCGATCGCCGAATATCTCGAGGAAACCGTCGACCGCGCGCCCCTGCTCGGGTCGGGCGCGGCCGAGCGCGCCGAGATGCGGCGCGTGGTCGCGTGGTTCGACGGCAAGTTCTACGCCGAGGTCGTCATCCCGCTGCTCGCCGAGCGCATGTTCAAGCGGCTGATCGAGCGCACCGCGCCCGACGCGCGCACCGTCCGCGCCGCAGCCAAGGCGGCGGAAGCACACCTCGACTATCTCGACTTCCTGCTCGACCGGCGGCGCTGGCTGTCGGGGCCGGCGTTCGGCCTCGCCGACATCGCGGCCGCGGCGCAGGTGTCGGTCGCCGACTATCTCGGCGGGGTCGACTGGGACGGGCACGAGGCGGCGCGGCAGTGGTACTCGGCGCTCAAGTCGCGCCCGACGTTCCGTCCGCTGCTCGCGGAACGCCTCGAAGGCCTGCCGCCGCCGGCGCATTATGACAAACTGGATTGGTAAGGGCTTCCCCTCTCCTTCAGGGGAGGGGCGAGAGACGGCGCAGCCGGCCCGGGGGTGGGGCGTCACGGAGGCTGAAGCCGCTCGCGCGGCCCCACCCCTGGGCCACGGCAAGCGCCGCGTCTTTCTCCCCTCCCCTGAAGGGGAGGGGAAGCGTGCCGGCGATGGCGATCTCACCGCCCGCCTCGCCGCGGCCGCCCGCGCCCACGGCTTCGCCGCGCTCGGCGTCGCCCCCGCGTCGGCCGCGCCGCTCGCGGGCGCACGGCTGCGTGAGTGGCTCGCCGCCGGCTGTCACGGCGACATGCTGTGGATGGCGTCGACCGCCGACCGGCGATGTTCACCGCAAGCCCTGTGGCCGGAGGTGCGCAGCGTCGTCATGCTCGGCGTCGACTATACGCCGGCGCTCGACCCGCTGCGGCTCGCGGAGCGCCGCGACCGCGGCGCGATCAGCGTCTATGCGTTGGGCGGCGACTATCACGACAGCGTCAAGCGGCGGCTGAAGGCGCTCGCCGGCTGGCTCGTCGCGGCCGCTCCGGCCGACGTCAAGGTGTTCGTCGACACCGCGCCGGTCATGGAAAAACCGCTCGCCGAAGCCGCCGGGCTCGGCTGGCAGGGCAAGCATACCAACCTGGTCAGCCGGACGCACGGCAGCTGGCTGTTTCTCGGCGCGATCTACACGACGCTCGATCTCGCCTCCACCGCGCCCGGCGGCGGCAGCTGCGGCAGCTGCGACGCGTGCCAGCGCGCCTGCCCGACCGACGCTTTCCCGGCGCCGTACCGCCTCGATGCCCGCCGCTGCATCAGCTACCTGACGATCGAGCACGCCGGGCCGATCCCGGTCGAGTTCCGCGCGGCGATCGGCAACCGCATCTACGGCTGCGACGACTGCCTGAGCGTGTGCCCGTGGAACAGGTTCGCGCAGGCCGCGCGTGAAGCCATACTCGCCTCGGGCGCTGACGCGCCCGACAGGGCGTTCGCCCCGCGCGCCGAGCTGGTGGAGCCCCGCCTCGCCGACCTGCTCGCGCTCGACGACGCGGGCTTCCGCGCCGTGTTCGCCGGGTCGCCGGTCCAGCGCATCGGCCGCAACCGCTTCGTCCGCAACGTGTGCACCGCGGCGGGCAACAGCGGCGACCCCGCGCTGGTCGCGAACCTCGCCCCGCTCCTCGACGACGCCGACCCGGTCGTCGCCGAGGCGGCGGCGTGGGCGACGGCGCGGCTGATGTCTAGCGCCGCCGCTGGCTGAACAGCCATGCCGGCAGCGCCGGGTCGCCGAACGCGTCGTCCCACGCATTGTGGCCGACGCCGGGGAGCTCGCGGTAGCGGACCTCGCCGCCCGCGGCGGTCAGCGCCGCCGCCATGCCGCGCGACTCCGCGACCGGAACGACCGGGTCGGCGGCCCCGTGGACGATCCACACCGGCAGCCCCACCAGCCGCGCGGCGAGCGCGCCGAACGGGTCGGGACCCGGAACGACGGCCGGATAGTCGCGGAACGGGCCGGCGAACCCGCACACGACGACGATGGCCGCAAAGCGCCGCGGCGCGTCGTTCGCCACCACCCACGTGCCGTTGCCGCCCATCGACAGCCCGACGGCGTAGACCCGCGCGGGGTCGGTGCGGAACTCGCGCGCGGCCGCCGTCAGCGTCGCGAGCGCCAGCGCGCGGTTGTCGCTCCACGTCGTGCCCTCGCCCGCCTGCGGGAAGACGACGACCGCGGGAAAGCGGTCGGGGTGCATCCGGATCGCGCGCGCCAGCCCGCCGGCCGTCGGCGCGATCCCGTCGCTGCCGCGCTCGCCCGACCCGTGCAGCGACAGCACGACCGGCAGGCGCGGCGTCAGCCCGCGGGGCACGTAGACGACGTAGCGATGGGCGATCCCGGCAACCGTGACGCTGCGGTCGAGGAACCCGGTGCCGCGCGCGGTGCCCAGCCCCGGCATCAGCAGGGCGAGCAGCAGGCCGAACAGGCGTATCCGGCGCATCGCGATCTCCTCCGCTGCCGCCTTATCTTGGCGGCCCGTTCAGCGTGTTGTCGAGCCACTTGTCGTCGAGCCGCGGCGCGGGCCGGGCCGGCGGGTCGGCATAGTCGCCGGCGGGGTCGCGCGGCAGGGCTTCGCGCGGTTGGACTTCGCGCGGCGCGGGCACCGTGCGCGGCGTGCCGAGATCGACCTCGCCGCTATAATCGGGCGTAACGCCCGGCGCGTTCGCGTCGGGCGCGATGCCGTACACCGCGTCGTCGGGTTCGAGCCCCATGTCGGGCGCGGCGACGTCGGTCGTCAGCGGGCTGGGCGGCGTTCCCCCGACCGCGCGCGCCATGTATGCCGCGAACGCCCGCGCCGGGGCTCGGCCGCCCTGCAGCACGGGAACGGGACGGGCGTCGTCGCGCCCCATCCACACCCCCGCGGTCAGCCCGCTGGTGAAGCCCACGAACCAGCCGTCCTTGTTGCTGGTCGTCGTGCCGGTCTTGCCGGCGAGCGGCCGGCCGATCTGCGCGTTGCGCCCCGAACCCGTCTCGACGGCGGCCTTGAGCAGGTCGGTCATCTTCGCCGCGACGTACGGCGCGACGAGCACCCGCGCCTCGGGGGTCTCGCGGACGTACAGCGAGCGGCCCGACGCGGTCGCGATGCTGCGGATGCCGTACGGGCGCGCCTCCGCACCTTCGTTGGCGATCGCGGCATAGGCGGTGGTCAGCTCGATCAGCGTCACGTCGGACGCGCCGAGGCTCATCGCCGGGCGGCTGTCGATTGGCGTCGTGATCCCCAGCCGCCGCGCAACCGTCGCGACCGTATCGAAGCCGGCGCGCTGCGCCAGCCGTACCGCGACGGTGTTGAGCGACGCCGCGAACGCCTGCCGCACCGTCACCGTCCCGGCATAGCCGCGCGAGAAGTTGCGCGGGGACCAGCCGTCGATCGTGATCGGCGCGTCGACGACCGGGTCGTCGGGGCTGACCCCGTCCTCGATCGCGGCGAGATAGTCGAACAGCTTCCAGCTCGATCCCGGCTGGCGGCGCGCGGCGACGGCGCGGTTGTAGTTGCTGGTGACATAGTCGCGCCCGCCCACCATCGCCCGGACCGCGCCGTCACGCGCGATCGCGATCAGCGCGCCCTGCGTGCCCGGCGGCGCTTCGGCGGCGATCGCGGTTTCGGCGGCGCGCTGCCCGGCAGGGTCGAGCGTCGTCGCGACGGTCAGCGGCTCGGCGGTCTCGTCGGTCAGCGTCTCGACCTGCGCCAGCACCCAGTCGGTGAAATAGCGCACGCCGCTGGCCCGCTCCTGCGGGGCGAAGCGCAAGCCGTTCAGATCGGCCGCCGCCGCCTCGCCCGGGGTGATCGCCCCCGAATCGGCCATCGTCGCAATGACGGTCGCCGCGCGCCCGCGCGACGCGACCGGGTCGGCCGACGGTGCGTAGCGGCTCGGGGCCTTGACGAGGCCGGCGATGATCGCCGCCTCGGGGAGCGTCAGGTGCTCGGCCGAGTGGCCGAAGAACTTGCGGGCAGCGGCGTCGATGCCGTACGCGCCGCCGCCGAAATATACGCGGTTGAGATACAGTTCGAGGATCGCCTCCTTGGTGAAGCGGCGCTCGATCGCGAGCGCGAGCACCGCCTCGCGGACTTTACGGCTGAAGGTGCGGTTGGCGGTCAGGAAGACGTTGCGCGCGAGCTGCTGCGTGATCGTCGACGCGCCCTGCGTAAAATGCCCGCTGCGCTGCGCGACCACGAGGCTGCGGCCGATGCCGACCGGATCGACGCCGGGGTGGTAGTAGAACCGCCGGTCCTCGACCGCGATCATCGCCGCCTTCATCGTCGCGGGGATGCGCGCGAACGGCAGCCACTCGCCGTAGCTCGGCCCCAGCGTGACGAGGATGCTGTTGTCGGCGGCGCGGATCTCGACCGACTGGCCGTTGGGCGAGCGCTTGAACTCGTCGAAGCTCGGCAGCGACCCCATCGCCACCGCGACCGATACGGCTAGGCCGATCAGTGCCAGAAGGACCACGCCGCCGACGGTCTTCGCCAGCGTCGACAGGACGCCGCCGCGGCGGGGCGGCGCACGACGCGCGGGGCGGGGTGAAGCGGGGGCCATCGCGTGTGTTGCGCGGGTAGGCTAGTCGGGCCGCGCGGGCAAGCCTCAAGCCAGCACGATCTGCGCGTCGCCCGCCGCGGCGAGGAACGACACCATTCCGCCGGTAACGACGCCGGCCGGCAGGTCGGTCGCGCCCAGCCCGGCGTCGGCGAGCCCCGACTGGCACGCGACGACCCGCACGCCAAGGTCGAGCGCGGTCGTCAGCGCCGCATCGGGAACCGCCAGCGCGGCGACGCTCGCCCCGTCGAACAGCATCGTCACGTCGCGCCCCAGCGCCGCCGCCGCCGCCGCGAGCCGCAGCGCGGTTGCCAGCCGCGCCGGGTCGCCCGCGACTATCGCGAGCCGCAGGCCGGGCATGCCGGGTCCTTGGCGAGCGCGATCGTCCGCATCCGCAGCGACAGCGCGTCGAATATAAGCAGCGTGCCCGCCGGATCCGCGCCGAAGCCGGTGATGCACCGGACCACCTCGAGCGCGGCCAAGCTGCCCATCACCCCGGCCACCGCGCCGAGGATGCCGGTGTCGGCGCAGCTCGCGTCGGCGCGCGCCGGGTCGCTGCCGACGAAGCAGCGGTAGCACGGGGCGCCCGCCTCCCACCCGCGGAACGTCGCGAGCTGCCCGTCGAACGGCCCGACGGCCGCCGATACCAGCGGGATACGCAGCGCCAACGCACAGTCGGCGACCGTCAGCCGGGTCGCGAAACTGTCCGACCCGTCGACGACGACATCGTGCCCGGCGAGCAGGCCGGCCGCGTTGCCGGCGTCGAGGCGCACGGTGCGCGGCGTCACCACCACGTCGGGGTTGAGCCGCGCAAGCGCGTCGACCGCGCTTGCCGTCTTCGCCCGACCGAGGTCGGGCGTGCCGTGGAGCACCTGCCGCTGGAGGTTCGAGCGCGCGACCGTGTCGTCGTCGATCACCGTCAGCCGGCCGACCCCTGCGGCGGCGAGGTACAGCAGCAGCGGCGAGCCGATGCCGCCCGCGCCGATCACCGCGACCGACGCCGCGAGCAGCTTCGCCTGGCCCGCCCCGCCGATCTCGCGCAGGACGATGTGCCGGGCGTAGCGGTCGAGCTGGTCGTCGGTGAGGTTCACGGTGCCTCAGGCACCCGTCGAGCCGAACCCGCCGGTGCCGCGCACGGTGTCGGCGGCGATCGACGCGACCGTCTCCCACCGCCCGCGCACGACCGGGGCGACGACGAGCTGCGCGATCCGCATCCCGCGGGTGATCGTCACGGGCGCATCGCCGAGGTTGGCGAGCAGGATCATCAGTTCCCCGCGATAGTCGCTGTCGATCGTGCCGGGCGAGTTCGGCACCGTCAGCAGGTGCCGCAGCGCGAGTCCCGACCGCGGCCGCACCTGGAGCTCGTAGCCGTCGGGAATCGCGAGCTTCAGCCCGGTCGGCACGGGCAGCCGGTCGCCGGGGCCGAGGACCACGTCGCCGTCGATCGCGGCAACGGCGTCCATGCCCGCAGCACCGCTCGTCGCATAGGCCGGCAGCGGCAGCCCGCGTGCGTGCGCCATGATTTCGACCGCGATCGCGACCTCGGGGATCATGCCAGCGCCTCCGCGATGCGCGCCGCCAGCCGGCGCGCGACCTCGACCTTGGTCAGCGTCGGCCAGTCCTCGATGCCTGCGGCGGTGACGAGGTGGACGGTGTTCGACGCGCCGCCCATGACGTCGCCCGCTACATCGTTCGCGACGATCCAGTCGGCTCCCTTGGCGACGCGCTTCGCCACTGCTGCCGCGACGGGATCGCCGGTTTCGGCCGCGAACCCGACGACGAGGCGCGGGCGGTTGGCGGCGTGGCCGACGCTCGCGAGGATGTCGGGGGTCGGCGTCAGCGCCAGTACGGGCGGGCCGTCGGCCTTCTTGAGCTTGGCCGGTGCGGGCGCGATGCCCCAGTCGGCGACGGCCGCGACGAGCACCG
>Ga0209511_1003178_pt1 | contig 12696 bp, 9 predicted proteins | sample SSSSmetaG_FD_184141 | JGI IMG/M metagenome (GOLD analysis project Ga0209511, IMG submission 184141) | Glacier valley bacterial and archeal communities from Borup Fiord, Nunavut, Canada, to study Microbial Dark Matter (Phase II) - ​SSSS... | ecosystem: Environmental > Aquatic > Freshwater > Ice >... | reverse complement strand
CTGATGACGCTCGGGCACCTTGCGATGGGCTTCGATGCGAGCTTCCTGCTGGCCCTCGCATTGCTGATCTTCGGTGCAGGGTGCCTGCGCGGCAATCTGGCGGCGCAGGTCGGCGACCTCTATGCCTCCGGCGACGCGCGCCGCGATGCGGGGTTCCAGCTCTACTTCATCGGCATCAACCTCGGTGCCTTCATCGCCCCGATCGTCTGCGGCTTCCTCGGAGCGGCGTATGGCTGGCATGTCGCGTTCGGCTTTGCCGCGGTCGGGATGGGCATCGGGCTGGCGGTGTTCCTCGCCGGCAGCCGCCACCTGCCGCCCGACCGGGTGCGCGCCGGGCGCGCCGCCGCACCGCCGCTGACGATGCCCGAACGCCGCCGGGTCGGTGTCCTGCTCGCCGTGCTGCCGGTGCTGGCCCTGTTCTGGGTCGCGCAGAGCCAGGTGTGGAACGTCTACAACCTGTGGGTTCGCGACCATGTCGAGCTGACGGTCCTTGGCTGGACGATGCCGGTGCCGTGGCTGCAGGCGCTCGACGGCCTCGCCCCGGTCGTCCTGCTCGCGCCGACGCTCGCGCTGTGGCGGTGGCAGGCGCGGCGCGGTGCCGAGCCCGACGACCTCACCAAGCTGGCCCTCGGCTGCCTGATCTTCGCCTCGGCATGCGCGTGGCTGGCGCTCGCCCCGGTTGCCCACGGCCGGGCGCCGCTGCTGTGGGCGGTCGCCTTCCACCTGCTGTCGAACGAGGGCTGGCTGTTCTTCGTGCCAATCGCGCTCGCCCTGTGGAGCCGCGCCGCGCCGGCGGGCGTCAACGGCGTGATGGTCGGCGTCTACTATCTGTCGACGTTCATGGGCTCGGTCGTCAGCGGCCGGCTGGGCGGACTGTACGAGGTTTGGTCGCCGCAGCGGTTCTGGTCGCTCCACGCCGGGATCGTCGCGGCTGGCGGAGTGATCTTCCTCGCCGTCGCCCCATGGCTCCGCCGCGTGCTAGCGCCGGCTCATGTCGACGCTGCCGGGGGGCATCTTGACCTCGAGGGCGGCGAGGTCCCCGCCTAACCAGATCTGACACGCGAGGCGCGAGGTCCGCGACGCGCCGACGGCGAAGTCGAGCATGTCCTCCTCCTCGGCCGACGCGCGCGGCAGGCGGTCGAAGTCGGCGGGGCGGATCAGGACGTGGCACGTCGAGCACGCCATCGCCCCTTCGCACGCGCCTTCGAGCGGCTGATCGGCTCCCTGCGCGACGTCGAGCAGGCGCGCGCCCGGTGGCGCGTCTACTTCGACCGAACGAACCCCGTCGGCACTGACGAAGCGGACGCGCGTCATGCCGCCCGCCGCGTCAGCCGCTGTACCGCATCGGTTATCGCATCAGCCGATCCGGTGATTTCCGCCTCGGTCGTGAACCGGCCAAAGCTGATCCGCACGCCGTCGGCCGCGCCCATCGCGGCCAGCACATGGCTCGGCCGCCCGCTTGCGCTGGCACACGCCGAGCCGGTCGACAGCGCCAGCCCGCGTACCGCGGCGAGCAGCCGGGTCGCGTCGATGCCGTCGAAGGTCAGGTTGGCGATCCCCGGCCAGCGCGGCGCACCGCCGCCGTTGACTCGGAAGGTGACACGAAGTTCACGCTTCAACCGGGTTTCGAGCATGGCCGCATGCGCCGCGTCGGCCGCCATCCGCCCGGCGGCGATCGCGCACGCCGTGCCGAAGCCGACGCACAGCGCCGGACTGAGCGTTCCCGACCGCCCGTCCTCCTGCCCGCCGCCGTGGAGCAGCGGCACGAGGTCGACACCCGGCCGGCGGTAGAGCGCACCGACGCCCTTGGGGCCATAGATCTTGTGGCCCGAGACGCTGACGAGGTCGGCCCCGAGCGCAGTGCAGTCGACCTTGCCGAACCCCTGCGCGGCGTCGCAGTGCATCAGCGCTCCGGCGGCATGCGCGCGCGCGGCGATCTCCGCGACCGGCTGGATGACGCCGGTCTCGTTGTTGACGAGCATCGCCGACACCAGCGCGACATCGGGGCCGAGTGCGGCGTCGAGCGCGGACAGATCGACGACACCGTCGGGACGCACCGGCAACACCGTCAAGCCGCAGCCGATGCTTTCGAGCCACCGCGCCGATTCGAGCACGCAGCTGTGCTCGGTCGCGAGCGTGACCAGCCGCCGCCGCTCAGGCCGCGCGGCGAGCAGCACGCCCTTCAGCGCCGCATTGACCGCTTCCGTCGCTCCGCCGGTGAACCGGATCGTGTCCGGCCCGACGCCGAGCAGGTCGGCGATGCTGCCGCGCGCGACAGCGATCGCCGCGTCGGCCTCGTACCCCCAGCGGTGCGGCGAATGCGGATTGCCAAACCGTTCGGCGAGCCACGGCAGCATCGCCGCGGTCACGCCCGCATCGACGGGCGTCGTCGCGGCATAGTCGAGGTAGACCGGGAGGGTCATGCGGCGGCTAACTTCGCATTCTTCACCGCGCGACGCCCGTAAGGTGAAACGGAAATGCGCATGGGATCGGCGGCGCACACGGTCGCCTCCGTCCCCCTGCCTTGCCGCGGTGCACCCGACTGACCCATCGCCGGCAATCTAGCACGGGCAGGTCCCCGTAGGACAGGTCACGCGCGTCCCAGCCGCGCCGCCATCGCGCGCCATGCGGCGGCGAAGGCGTCGACCTCGGCAGCGGTCGTCGCCCAGCCAAGGCTGACGCGGATCGCCTCCCCCGGTTCGGCCACGCCCATCGCGGCGAGGACGTGGCTCGTCCGCACCTTGCCCGACGAGCACGCCGCGCCGGCGCTGACCGCGAAACCGGCAAGGTCGAGCGTCATCAGCTGCGTCATCGCCGCGACGCCGGACAGGCCAAGGCAGGCGATCGTGCCGAGCCGCGGCGCGCCGGCGCCGTGGACGACCGCGCCCGGCAGCGCCGCCTCGAGCCGGTCGCGCAGGATCCGCACCCGGTCGTGCCAGCCGGCGTCGGCGGTACGCGCGGCGAGCGCGGCGGCGAAGGCGGCGATGCCGGGCAGGTTCTCCGTCCCCGCGCGCTGGCCCCGCTCCTGGCCGCCGCCGCGGACTTGCGCCGTGACGGCATCGCGGACGATCAGCGCGCCGACGCCGGGCGGGCCGCCGAGCTTGTGCGCCGACACCGCCACGAAGTCGGCATCCGGCAGCGGCAGCTTGCCCGCCGACTGGACCGCATCGACGAGCAGCGTGCCGCCGTGCGCCGCGACGATCCGCGCGACCTCGGCGACCGGCTGGACGACGCCGGTCTCGTTGTTGGCGTGCATGACGGCGACGCGCGGCTGCTCGACGCCGGTCAGCAGCGCGTCCATCACGGACAGGTCGACGACACCGCCGGCATTGACCGGGATGATCGTCGCCCCGTCGGCCTGCGCGCACACCGCGTCGTGCTCGACCGCCGAGACGAACCGCGGGCCGCCCCGCTGGGCGAGGGCGAGGCCGAGCGCCTCCGTCCCGCCGCCGGTGAACACGACGCGCGCCGGATCGACGTCGAAGCCGCGCGCGACCGCGCGCCGTGCCGCGTCGAGTGCGGCCGACGCCGCGCGACCGGCGGCGTGAACCGACGACGGGTTCGCCCATATGCGCGCCGCGTCCGCCATCACGGCCGCGGCGGCGGGGTCGATCGGCGCGGTTGCCGCCCAGTCGAGGTAGACGTGGTCCAACGGTCCTCCGGTTTGCGTTGCTTGCGCGCTGCTGCGCCATATATAGGGACATCCGCGCAGCCGCGCCTCCTCATCCCGTAAGGTCCGATGCCCGAAGTCATTTTCCCCGGTCCCGAGGGCCGTCTCGAAGGCCGTTACCAGCCTGCCAGCCGCCCACGCGCGCCGGTCGCGATCATTCTCCAGCCGCACCCGCAGCAGGGAACGATGAACCATCCGATCGCGCTGGCGCTGTACAACACCTTCGTGCGGCGGGGGTTTGCGACGCTGCGTTTCAACTTCCGCGGGGTCGGGCGCAGCCAGGGCGTGTTCGACAACGGCATCGGGGAACTGAGCGATGCGGCGTCCGCGCTCGACTGGATGCAGCAGTTCAACCCCGAAGCCGCGACGACGTGGGTCGGCGGGTTCAGCTTCGGCGCGTGGATCGGCATGCAGCTGCTGATGCGCCGCCCCGAGATCAAGGGCTTCATCTCGATCGCCCCGCCGGCGAACATGTACGACTTCACCTTCCTCGCGCCGTGCCCGTCGAGCGGCATCATCATCGACGGCGAGAACGACGAGGTCGTCGCGGGCGCGAGCGTCCAGAAGCTCGTCGACAAGCTCAAGACCCAGCGGCACATCACGATCGACCACGCGACCGTGCCCAAGGCCAACCACTTCTTCGAGCACGAGATGCCGGATCTGATGGGCGTGGTGGACGGGTATCTCGACAGGCGGCTGAGCGCGGACCGGTGATCCTCCCGGCGGGTCATGCTGGCGCATGCCAACATCCACGGTCGTGCCGATCGCCTCGCCTGGGTCTCTTGCCCGACCATGGATGCCGGCATGCGCCAGCATGACACTCGCTAAGGGCGTGAGCTGACCGTTCCCCCCACCGTCGCAACCCCCACCCCCGTCGTCTCCGGCCAACTCGTCGGCTTGCCCGCAAGCACCCGCACGGCGAGATAGGCGAAGGCCTCCGCCTCGAGCGCGTCGCCGGGCCAGCCGACCGCCTCGACGGGCGCGATGGCGACGCCCGTGCGCGCGGCGAGCATCGCCATCAGCGTCGCGTTGTGCCGCCCGCCGCCGGTCACGAGCAGCCGCGAGGGGCGTGTCGCGACGTGGGCCAGCGCCTGCGCGACGGTCGCGGCGGTGAAGGCGGTCAGCGTCGCGGCACCGTCCGCGGTCCCCAGCCCCCGCACCGCGCCGAGCCCGAAGTCGGCGCGGTCGAGCGATTTCGGGCCGGGCCGATCGAACCAGTCGAGGTCGAGCATCGCGTCGACGACCTGCTCGTGGACCGCGCCGCCCGCCGCGAGCGCCCCGCCTTCGTCGTGGCTGCGGCCCGTTTCGGCGCGGACCCAGTCGTCGATCAGCGCGTTGCCGGGACCGGTGTCGAAACTGCCCCACCGGCGCGCTTCTCCTGAACCCGCGCCGAACCACGTGATGTTGCCGACCCCGCCGAGGTTGAGGACGGCGATCGGCTCCGGCCCCAACCCGGCGACCAGCGCGCGGTGATAGCCCGGCGCGAGCGGGGCCCCCTGCCCGCCCGCCGCGACATCGGCCGAGCGGAAGTCGCTCACCGTGGCGATGCCGGTCGCCCGTGCGAGGCTCGCGCCGTCGCCGACCTGCCACGTCCAGCCGCGTTCCGGCCGGTGGGCGACGGTCTGGCCGTGGAAGCCGGTGGCGGCGACGTCGGCGGCAGCGACGCCGGCGTGTACCAGCAGCGCATGCACCGCGGCGGCGTGGCGGTCGGTCAGCTCGGCTGCGACGGTGTCGATCGTCGCGTGCGGCTGCGGCCGGTCGAGCGTCAGTGCCGCGGCACACGCGGCGCGCAGCCGGGCACGGAACGGCTCGTCGTAGGGATGGCACGCGAACGCGATCCGCCGCACGGCGGTCTCGCCGTCGGTATCGATCAGCGCGGCGTCGATGCCGTCCATCGAGGTGCCGCTCATGAGCCCGATCGCGAGCATGTTCCCTCCGCTTGGCCCACCGTGCTAGGCGACGTCCATGACCTACGCCTCGCCCTTCCTGCGCACTCTGGACGAACGCGGCTTCGTCCACCAGATCACCGACGCCGCCGCCTTGGACGCAGCGGCAGTCGCAGGGCCGGTCACCGCATACGTCGGGTTCGACTGTACCGCACCGTCGCTCCACGTCGGCAACCTTGTGTCGATCATGATGCTGCGGCACCTGCAAAACACCGGACACCGGCCGATCGTGCTCATGGGCGGCGGGACGACCAAGGTCGGCGACCCGAGCGGCAAGGACGAGGGACGCCAGCTGCTCGACGACGACCGCATCGCGGCGAACAAGGCGAGCATCCGGCGCATCTTCGAGCGTTTTCTCCGCTTCGACGGCGATAACGCGGCGATCATGGTCGACAACGACGACTGGCTGTCGGGCCTCGCCTACATCCCGTTCCTGCGCGACATCGGGCGGCATTTCAGCGTCAACCGGATGCTGACGTTCGATTCGGTGCGGCTGCGCCTCGACCGCGAGCAGCCGCTGAGCTTCCTCGAGTTCAACTACATGATCCTGCAGGCGTATGACTTCCTCGAGCTGTCGCGCCGCCACGGCTGCACGCTGCAGATGGGCGGCAGCGACCAGTGGGGCAACATCGTGGGCGGCACCGACCTGATCCGCCGGGTCGACGGCAAGGCGGCGTTCGGCCTGACGACGCCGCTGATCACCACCGCCGACGGCGCGAAGATGGGCAAGACCGCGGCGGGCGCGGTGTGGCTCCACGAGGACGCGCTGCCGACATACGACTACTGGCAGTTCTGGCGTAACACCCACGACGCCGACGTCGGGCGCTTCCTGCGGCTGTTCACCGACTTGGCCGTGGAGGAGATCACGCGGCTCGAGGCGCTCGCGGGGGCTGAGATCAACGCGGCCAAGGTCGCGCTCGCCGACGCGGCGACCGCGCTGTGCCGCGGAGCCGACGCCGCCGCTGCCGCCGCCGGAACCGCGCACGCGACGTTTGCGGAAGGGGCGGCGGGCGGCGACCTGCCGAGCTTCGCGGTCGCGCCGGGTGCCACCATCGTCGACGCGCTCGTCGGGCTCGGGTTCGCTGCATCGCGCAAGGAGGCGCGGCGGCTCGTCGACCAGGGCGGGGTGCGGATCGACGCCGCGGTCGCCGGTCCCGACGCGGCCGTCGCGGTCGGCCAGCGCGTGTCGGCGGGCAAGAAGCGCCACGGCGTGCTGATCGCCGGCTGATGGAACCGGCCCTGCTGCGCGCCGCCTAGTCGCGGCCGCCCGACCACGGTCGCCAGCCCGTCGGATCGCTTTCGGGCGGCAGCCGGCGGCCGTTCGCGAGCGCGCCGAGCGTCGCCTGTGCCGCGGCGGCAACGCGCGGATCGCCACGCTCGGCGGCGAGCCGCGCCCACAGCATTGCATCGGCGGGATCGCGCGCGACCCCGTCGCCGCGCGCGCGGAGGCGGGCGAACGCGAGCTGCGCCGGCGCATAGCCGCGGCTCGCGGCGCGGAAGTAGTAGCCGGCGGCGGCGGCGGTGTCGCGCCGCCCGCCCTCACCGCGCGCACACATCGTCCCCAGCATCGTCTCGCCGATCGCCGAGCCGGAGTCGGCGAGCGCGCGGAAGACGTGCCGCGCCCGGATGAAGTCGTGCGCGGCGTAGGCGTCGAGCCCGGCGGCGAGCAGCGCGGGTGCCGGAGCGGCGACCGCTGCGGTAGCGAGGGCGACGACGACAGCGGTGGGGACGGCGACGTGCAGGCGCATGCCCGCGCCGTCTACGGCGGCGTCACCCCGACCGCAACAGGCCGACGGCGGCGTCGCGCTCGAACAGGTACAGCAGGACGCGCGCCGCGTGGCCGCGCGGCCCCTCCAGCCCGCCGTCACGGTCGAGCAGCAGGCGGGCGTCGTCGCGCGCGACCTCGATCAGCCGGGCGGTCCGCTCGGGATCGGCGAGGCGGAACGCGGCCTCCCCCGACTGTCGCACCCCGAGGATCTCGCCCGCGCCGCGCAGCTTCAGGTCCTCCTCGGCAATGACGAAGCCGTCGTTCGTCGACCGCATCAGCGCGAGCCGCGCGCGCGCGGTTTCCGATACCGTGTCGCCGCGCAGCAGGATGCAGACCGACGCGCCCGCGCCCCGCCCGACGCGGCCGCGCAACTGGTGGAGCTGGGCAAGGCCGAAGCGTTCGGCCGCCTCGACGATCATCAGCGTCGCGTTGGGCACGTCGACGCCGACCTCGATCACCGTCGTCGCGACGAGCACCTGCAGCGAGGCCGCAGCAAAGGCGGCCATCACCGCGTCCTTGTCCGGCCCCTTCATCCGGCCGTGGACGAGACCGACCGCGTCGCCGAACCGCGCCCGCAGCGCCGCCGCCCGGGTGGTCGCCGCCGCCTCGTCCCCGACCTCCGACCCCTCAACCAGCGGACAGACCCAGTACGCCTGGCCGCCGCCCGCGACATGGCGGGCGAGCCCGGCGACGACATCCTCGATCCGGCCCGCGCTGACGACACGGGTGTCGATTGGCTGGCGTCCGGGCGGCAGCTCGTCGAGCTTCGACACGTCCATCTCGCCGTACGCGGTCAGCGCGAGCGTGCGCGGGATCGGCGTCGCGGTCATCACCAGCAGGTGGGGCGGAACGCTGTTCTTGGCGCTGAGCAACAGCCGCTGGTTGACGCCGAACTTGTGCTGCTCGTCGATGACGACGAGGCCGAGGTCGCGGTAGCTCACCGCCTCCTGAAAGATCGCGTGGGTGCCGATCAGGATGTCGATCGTCCCCGCCGCAAGCCCGTCGAGGATCGGCGCGCGGTCGCGGGGACGGTCGCGCCCGGTCAGCAAGGCGACGCGCACCGGCAGCCCCGCCAGCAGCTCGGCGAGCTTGGCCGCGTGCTGCCGCGCGAGGATCTCGGTCGGGGCGAGGAACGCGGCCTGCGCCCCGCTTTCGACCGCGGTCAGCATCGCGGCGAGCGCGACGAGCGTCTTGCCCGCGCCGACGTCCCCCTGGAGCAGGCGCAGCATCGGCGCGGATTGCGCGAGATCGCCCCTGATCTCCTCGGTGGTTCGCCGCTGCGCTCCCGTCAGCGGCCACGGCAGGCCCGCGACCAGCGCGGCGGTCAGCGCCCCCGTCCCCGGGAGCGCCCGCCCGCGTCGCCGCCGCGTGCTCGCCCGCACGAGCAGCAGCGCGAGCTGGTTCGCGAGCAGCTCGTCGTATGCCAGCCGGTCGCGCGCGCCATCGCCGCGCCCGTCGCCCCACATCGCGTGCGCCGCGCTGAGCGCCGCGCGCCACGGCGGCCAGCGATATTTCGCCAGCACGCTCGGCTCGATCCATTCCGCGAGCTCGGGCGCGCGGTCGAGCGCGGCGGCGACGAGGCTGCCCATCCGCTTGTTGGTGACGCCCTCGGTCAGGCCGTAGACCGGCTCGCGCACCGGCAGTGTATGCGCGAACGCAGGCAGCACGACGTCGGGGTGCGCCATCTGCAGCGACTGGCCGTAGCGGTCGAGCCGCCCCGACACGACCCGCGCCTCCCCGAGCGGGAGAAGCTTCTTCGCGTACGCGCCGCCCTGGCCGAAGTAGACGAGGTCGACCCACGTGTTCGCGCTGTCGGCGGCGTGGACGCGGAACGGCGCGCGGGGGGAGCCGGTCTCGTAGCCGACCGGCGTCACCGTCACCGTCACCGTCCGGTCGACGTACGCCTCGTCGAGCGCCGCCAGCGCGATGCGATCGATCGCCATGACCGGCAGGTGGAAGATCAGGTCGGCCGCGCGCGTCAGCTTGAGCCGCGCGAGCTGCCGCGCCAGTGTCGCACCGACCCCCTTCAGGGCGGCGACCTCGGCGAACAGCGGGTTGAGCAGGGCGGGGCGCATCTGTATTGGCAAGCTTAGATGAACGCGCTCTCCGGGTGAACCGGCGGGCGCGCGCTTCGCGTTGCAATACCGGGCGCGTGCCCGATGGTGGAGCTTTCATGGACGCCAACGACCTCGACTTCCGCCAGCGCCGTCTCGCCTTTCGCGCCTGGCACCGCGGGACGCGCGAGGCCGACCTCATGATCGGCGGCTTCGCCGACCGCTACGCCGACGGCTGGAGCATCGCCGAGATCGACTGGTTCGAGGCGCTCCTCGAGCAGCAGGACGTCGACATCATGGCATGGGCTATCGGCAAGGCCGTGGTACCCGAGCGTTTCCGGGGGGCGCAGATGGATGCCATGCAGCGGCTGGATTATATCGCGAAGGGCATGCGGTGAGGACGACCTGCCTCCCCTCCCCTTCAGGGGAGGGGCGAGAGCCGCGCGGCGCGCGGCCCGGGGGTGGGGCCTCGCTCCGAACGACGAACTCGGCTGCGCCTTCGTTCCCCACCCCCGACCCCTCCCCTGAAGGGGAGGAGAGGCGTTGATCGACTTTCGCACCCTTGCCGCCGCGCGGGAGCCGCTGACGCTCGCGGGCTGCGTCGCTGGGTATCAGCCATGGCTGATGGCCGACCTCGCGCGAGCGGCGACGGGACGCGCGGTGTTCGTCGCCGCCGACGACGCGAGCGCGCGGGCGATGCTCGACGCCGCGACCTACTTCGCCCCCGAGCTGGCGACGATCTATTTTCCGGCGTGGGACTGCCTGCCGTACGACCGCGCGTCGCCGTCGATGCGCGTGTCGAGCGATCGCCTTGCCGCGCTCGCCGCACTGGCGGTTCCGGCGACCACGGCGCAGCTGCTCGTCACCACCGTCAACGCCGCGCTGCAGCGGACCCTGCCCCCGGCGCGCATTGCCGCGCTGACCGCCGCGATCCGGCCCGGCGCGCGGATCGACCGCGACCGGCTCGCCGCGATGCTTGCAGCCAACGGCTTCGTCCGCACCGACACGGTGTTCGAGGCGGGGGAGTATGCGGTACGCGGCGGGCTGCTCGACCTGTTCCCGGCGGGGTCGGCGGACGCGCTGCGCCTCGACTTCTTCGGTGACGAGATCGAGACCGTCCGCCGCTTCGACCCCGCGACGCAGCGCACGACCGCGGCCGCCGACGGGTTCACCCTGCTGCCGGTCAACGAGGTGCTGCTCGACGACACGACCGTCAAGGCGTTTCGCGCGGGGTACCTCGCCGCCTTCGGCTCCGCGGCGACCGGCGATCCGCTGTACGCGGCGATCAGCGACGGGCGGCGGCTTGCGGGCATGGAGCATTGGCTGCCGTTGTTCGAGCCCGGCCTCGCCACCCTGTTCGACTACCTCGGCGAGGGTGCCGTCGTCGTCCGTGAGGCCGGGGCCGACGCCGCCGCGCAGGCGCGTTTCGAGGCGATCGCCGACTATCACGACAACCGCACGGCAGCGCTCAGCGCCAAGAAGGGGAGCTACCGCCCGCTCGACCCGCACGCCCTCTATCTCGGCCGCGACGAGTGGAACGGCCTGCTCGCCGGTGCGCGGGCGCACGTCACCTCACCATTCGCCGTGCCCGACGGAACCCGCCGGACGATCGACTGCGAGACCGGCGCCCCGCGCGACTTCACGCCGGAGCGTGCCGCGCAGAACCTCAGCGGTGCGACCGTCTACGACGCGATCCGGCACCACGTCGACGACCTGCGCGGCCGCCGCCAGCGGATCGTTCTCGCCAGCTATTCCAACGGATCGCGCGACCGGCTGATCGGGCTGCTCGGCGATCACGGCGTCACGCGCATTGCCCCCGCCGACAGCTGGCAGCAGGCGCTCGGGCTCGCCGCCGACGGCACCGTCGCCGTGACGGTGGTCCCGCTCGACCACGGCTTCAGCCAGCGCGACATCGCCGTGCTGACCGAGCAGGACATGCTCGGCGACCGCCTCGTCCGCCGCCGCCGCAGCGCCAAGAAGGCCGACGCGTTCATGGCCGAGCTGGCGATGCTCACCCCCGGCGACCTGCTCGTCCACAAGGACCACGGCGTCGGGCGCTACGACGGCCTCGTCGCGGTTCAGATCGGCGGGCGCGGCACCGCGCTCGCGCCCGGCGCACCGCAAGCCGTCGCCGCCAGCCGCGCGCCGCACGACTGCGTCATGCTGAGCTACAGCGGCGGCGACAAGCTGTACGTGCCGGTCGAAAACATCGATGTCCTGTCGCGCTACGGCAGCGAGTCCGAGGGCGTCGCGCTCGACAAGCTCGGCGGCGTCGCGTGGCAGGCGCGCAAGGCCCGCATGAAGGACCGCATCCGCGAGATCGCGGGCGATCTGATGGCGACCGCGGCCGCGCGCGCGCTGCGCGAGGCCGAGCCCGCGATCCCCGACGCGCACGGCATGGCCGAGTTCGCCGACCGCTTCCCGTACAGCGAGACCGACGACCAGCTGAAGGCGATCGACGATGTCCTGTCCGACCTCGCCAGCGGCCGTCCGATGGACCGGCTCGTCTGCGGCGACGTCGGCTTCGGCAAGACCGAGGTTGCGCTGCGCGCCGCCTATGCAGCCGCACTCTCCGGCCAGCAGGTGGCGATCGTGTGCCCGACGACCCTGCTCGCCCGTCAGCACTTTGCGGGCTTCCGCGACCGTTTCGCCGGCCTGCCGGTCGAGGTCCGCCAGCTCAGCCGCCTCGTGACGCCCAAGGAGGCGGCCGCCACCCGCGACGGCCTGATCGACGGGACGGTCGACATCGTCGTCGGCACCCACGCGATCCTCGCGAAGGCGGTCGGCTTCAAGCGCCTCGGCCTCGTCGTCGTCGACGAGGAGCAGCGCTTCGGCGTCACCGCCAAGGAGCGCCTCAAGAACCTCAAGGCCGACGTCCACGTCCTCACCCTGACCGCGACCCCGATCCCGCGGACGCTGCAGATGGCGCTGACCGGCCTGCGCGAGCTGTCGATCATCGCCACCCCGCCGGTCGACCGGCTGGCGGTCCGTACCTACGTCATGCCGTGGGACGAGGTCGTGCTGCGCGAGGCGCTGCTGCGCGAGCACTACCGCGGCGGCCAGAGCTTCTTCGTCACCCCCAAGATCGCCGAGCTGCCCGACATCGAGGAGTTCCTGCGCAAGAACGTCCCCGAAGTCACCTTCGTCACCGCCCACGGCCAGATGGCCCCGGGCGAGGTCGAGGAGCGGATGAGCGCGTTCTACGACCGCCGCTACGACGTCCTGCTGTCGACCACCATCGTCGAGAGCGGCCTCGAC
>Ga0209511_1003171_pt1 | contig 12720 bp, 9 predicted proteins | sample SSSSmetaG_FD_184141 | JGI IMG/M metagenome (GOLD analysis project Ga0209511, IMG submission 184141) | Glacier valley bacterial and archeal communities from Borup Fiord, Nunavut, Canada, to study Microbial Dark Matter (Phase II) - ​SSSS... | ecosystem: Environmental > Aquatic > Freshwater > Ice >... | reverse complement strand
CTTGATCGCCCGCCCACCCGCGTCCAGGGCGATCCCCAGGTCGGTCGCACCCGTGCCAGCTACGTTGGGGGTGCGACCACCAGCGATCAGCACCGCATCGCTGTCGAACTGGCGCGCCTGGCCTGCCTTGTCAGTAATTAGGGTTCGCAAGCCACCCTCAGCCTCCACGATCTGCTGCACCTTCACTTCGGTGTTGATCTCCACACCTTGCTGCTTGATCAGCGCACTAAAGCGGCGCACGATCTCCTCGTCGGTCAGGCGCAAGATACGGGGCAGTACCTCCAGCACTGTCACTTTGGTGCCGAGGGCAGAGAAGATCGAGGCGAACTCCATGCCGATGTAGCCGCCGCCGATGATCGTCATCCTGCGCGGCAATTCTTCGAGGCTAACCGCGTCGTCGCTATTTAGCACCCCAGGCAGGTCGGCACCAGGGATTGGGATGTTACTGATCGAGGAGCCGGTGGCGAGGATGATCTTCTTGGCGGTGTATTCCTGCACCCCCTCTGCGGTCTTGACCGTGATCGTGTTCGGCTTGGTCAGCACGCCGGTGCCGCCGATCACCGTCACCTTGCGCGCCTTCATCAGCGCGTAGATGCCGCCCACAAGCTGGTTGACGACAGTATCTTTGCGCCGCATCAGGGTGCCGAAGTCGAAGGCGAGGTTGCCGCTGATCCCGTAGTCAGCGGCGGTGTGCTGCATCGTCTGGTAGAGTTCAGCCCCCTTCGCCATCGTCTTGCTGGGGATGCAGCCCCAGTTGAGGCAGACCCCGCCCAGCCGCTCCTTCTCAATGATTGCTACGCGCATCCCCTTGTGGAGCGCGGCGTAGAGGGCGGCCACGTAGCCGCCCGGCCCACCGCCGAGGATGAGCAGGTCGAAATCAGTCTCGTTCGTGTTGTTGTCAGGCATCGTTGCTAGTCTCCTTGTCGGTTAATCTTCGTCTTGCTTGTCGCGCATAAGCCTGTCACAGCTATCAAGAATTATTCTATATATCCTCTTGTCCCTCTCCACACGCGCTACAGAGAAGGCTGCCGATACGACGAGGAGGAAGAACACAATTGTTACTATCACTTGTGCAGGACGGTCAAGATCGTCGCCTCTAACGCCAAAAAGCTCAAGAGACGGTTTGATGATCTGCTTGATGAATGGGTCGGTGGAGATAAAAGATACCGGAATAGCTAGTAGTGCGTACAGATTGGCTGGATTTGAGGAAACCTGTTCATACCTTCTATTCGTCTCTGACTGGAAGCAGATTATCTCCTCTTTGCTAAATCGCTGTAGACGCATCTTGACATCGTTTGTCTTGGACAAACGAGCAGTCTGGATCTTTCTGCTCTTCCACCAACGTAGCACCATAGACATAAAACCGAATATAGTCAACAACAATCTAAGAGCCAGGTACAAAAACAACACAATTATCAAGACACCGAAGGAGAACTGGTACAAATTTGTGTCAAGCGGGTTCTGTGCGAATTTCGACAAAGCTACCCAAGACCATGCAACAACTATCACCCAGAGAATAATCCTGAAAAATAGCACATCACTGAAAAATAGCTTCCCAAAGGAACTAGACTTGAAAGGTCGCTTCTCATCTCTATCCTTATCCTCAGATGAAAAATCAGGGTAGTTCATAACGACAGCAGCAGATGCAGATAGCAAGGTTATTACCCCTATCCAGTGCACCACTTGCATTACATCTCTCCAGGTGCTATTAACAGGAAAGTAGCTAAAAATAAGGGGAGCAAGGGAAACGTTCAATAGCAGCCAGAACCACCAAGGTAGGATGTTTGCGGTGACATTTGTGCCAAGTTCCACATTAAAAGCCAGCTTCTGCATCTCATCGCTGGGGTCAGGGTTGGACTGGGAGTTGGTTGGCGCACTGGACACATTATCATGCTCAGAAATTATTATCTGGTGTTGTGATCGCTGCGGTTCACTCAATACTGGCTGCGGATTAGAACTAGCACGCACGACCTTGTTTTTCTTCTTTGAACTAGCTCTTGACATAGTTAAACCACCCTTACGAGTTCTTAGTAACTTTGGCAATGACTATCACATAAGGCTTGCTCCGTTACAACTTCGTCCACCTTCAACCCACCGCAACCCCAGTGTCCAGTGCCACCCTTAGCATCCGTCCAGCGATATAGGGTCTCTGCACTCGTCTCGATCTTAGGCAGCGGTGAACTTAATGTGGGCTACCTCAACAGCGTCCATGCATCCGTCGCGTACTTCTCGCGCCGCAGCCGCTCGGCAGTCGCTTGCTCGGCGGTGGAGAGATCGCCAGCGGCTAGCTCTGCGCCCATTACCGCGCTGAAGGCAGCACGCATCGTCGCCACCATTGTCGCATAATCGGGCGGCTCTGGCAAGCCCACCGCCTCGGCCACGCTGGTGATGCGCTGGCGCAAGTTCTCCGCCACCACCTCGTCCGCCAGCCCTCCGTAGTTGAGGACGCTGACCAGCAGCGGCAGGTCTACCGCCAGCAGGATGCTGCCCTGCTGCAAGAGTGCGCCACGCCTTCGCGCCTGGGCCGAGCCGATCAGCTTGCGCCCACCCACGCTCAACTCGTAATCCGCTGGTTGCTCGAAGCAGGCCGCGGGGTGATCGCTGCGGCTGGTCGCCAGATAGCTACCCGGCGGCGCGAGTTCGGCCTGCACCCCCAGGCTCGCCAACGCCGCCAGCAGTGCGCCGCTGATCTTGCGGTAGCTTTCGACCACGTTGCCGCTGAGGAGCGGGTCGTGGTCGCTGCCCACCAGCGAGTAGGTTAGCTCGTGCTGGTGCAGCACCGCCTTGCCGCCGGTCGGCCTGCGGATCAGCGGTATGTCACGCTCCTTGCACACATCCAGCCTCACCGCCTCTACCCCCTGCATGATACCGATGCTGAGGGTAGGCCGCTGCCAGCCAAAGAAGCGCAGGGTGGGGAAGCCATCATTGCCCGCGATGCAGGAGAGCAGCAGAGCCTCATCCACCGCCATGTTCATCGCCCCAGCACCGGGGCCGCTGTCGATCACCCGCCAGGTCGTCATCAGCATAAACTCCAGCTAGCCACGCACGAATACCTCTAGAGCATTGCGGTTGCGCTTGTCGAAGGCAGCGGCCATCGCTACGATCTCCTCTTTGTTAACCGTGCCAGGCTCAAGCCGCCCGCGGTGGAAGCGGGTGCAGACACGGCAGGCAATGAACACTTGCTGCGGCATCAGGATCACGGTGAAAGATTGCTTGTCGCAGTGCGGACACTTCATCTCGACGAAGCGCAGTTGCAGCAGCCGCTCTGTCATCTTGAACCACTCGTCCGCCTCGGCCTGCGCCTCCTCGGCTCGCATCGCCTGGTAGGCGGCGGGGTTCATCTCATGCCGCTCCTTGTTGAACTTCTCGGCTAGCTCGTAGTTGTCCACAGTACCCTCCAGCTTGACTACCTGCCAGGAGACAGCAACGCTGCTACGAGCCTGGGCGGTGGAGCCGCTGGATCGTCTCGACCAACACTTCGATGCTGAAGGGCTTGATCAGGAAGGCCTGCGCGCCTGCGGCCAGCGAGCGGTCAATATTGTACTGCTCGCCATAGGCCGACATGATCACCACACAGGTATCGGGGTACTCCTTGAGGATCGCCTGGGCCGCCTGCACGCCATCCATGCGTGGCATACTGAGGTCCATTAGCACAACATCCGGTTGCAGGCCACGACAATGCAAGACCGCTTCTTCGCCATTGGCGGCCTCGCCGACGATCACGATGGTGGGGGTGAAGGATAGCAGGCGGCGCACGTTGCCACGCATATCTGCGGAGTCGTCCACCAACAACACCCGCGTTTTTTTCTCCCAGGGTAGCATCCTCGGCACCCCCCTTTCGATATCCGGTTGTGGCAAGGGGCGGCACTACCCGCTGCCAGCTATGCCCCTAATCCCGCTCCAGTTGTTCCAGTTGGCTGGTCAGGTTGGGGTTGCGGCCAGAGCCGAACTTGCCGCCACTCTGCGGGTCGGTCAGCAGCCAGCGCAACTTCGGCTCGCGGGCAGCGGTCACTTCGTCCAGGCGGCCCAGCTTGGTGTGGTGCGGTGCGCCCTTCACTAGTTCTGGGTTCTCCCGCGCTTCGGCAGCGATAGCTTGCATCGCGGCAATGAAGCCGTCCAGCGTCTCCTTGCTCTCGGTCTCGGTCGGCTCGATCATCAGTGCCTCCTCGACGATCAGCGGGAAGTAGACGGTGGGGGCGTGGTAGCCGTAATCCATCAACCGCTTGGCGACATCCATCGTCTTGACCCCCGTCTCCTGCTTCATCTTCTTCAGGCTGAAGACGGCTTCGTGCATACAAGGGCGGTCGTAGGCAATGGTGTAGGCGTTGCCGAGCTTGACCCGAATGTAGTTGGCATTGAGGACTGCATCGCGGCTGACCTGCTTCAGCCCCTTCGCCCCCTGCTGGCGCATATAGGTGTAGGCCCGAATGTGCATCCCAAAGTTGCCGAGGAAGCCACGTACCTTGCCGATGCTATGCTCTGGGGTAAACAGGGTATAGCGGTCACCATCCTGGGCCACGGTGGGCGCGGGCAAGAAAGGCGCGAGGATTGCTTTGCAGGCGACAGGGCCGCTGCCAGGGCCGCCACCGCCGTGCGGGGTGGTGAAGGTCTTGTGCAGATTGATGTGCATCACATCCACGCCGAGATCGCCAGGGCGGATTTCGCCAACCAGGGCGTTCATGTTCGCACCATCACAGTAGAGCAATGCCCCCGCTGCGTGAACCATCTCCGCAATCTGCAAGATGTTCGCCTCGAACAAGCCGAGGGTGCTGGGCAGAGTCAGCATCACGCCTGCCACCTTGTCGTTGAGCAAGGAGCGTAGCTGCGCCATGTCTACTCCCCCGTTCGCATCGGTCTTGAGCGACTGCACGCTCATGCCCAGGCTCGCGCAGGTGGCAGGGTTGGTGCCGTGCGCCGACTCCGGTACGATAACGACAGTACGGATCAGGTCGTTGCGCGAACGGTGATAGGCGCGCACCAGGGCCATGCCAGTGAACTCCCCATGCGCGCCTGCTGCTGGCTGCAAGGTGACAGCATCCATGCCAGTCAGGTTACGCAGCATCTCCTGCAAGCTGTACATCACTTGCAGTGCACCCTGCACCTGATCCTCTGGCTGCAAGGGGTGGATCGCGGCGAAACCGGGCATCGCAGCGGCATCCTCGTTCACCTTCGGGTTGTACTTCATCGTGCAGCTACCAAGTGGATAGAAGCCGCTGTCAATCGAGTAGTTCAATTGCGAGAGACGCACGAAATGCCGCATCACGTCCAGCTCGCTCAACTCTGGCAGTGGTAGTTCGGCCCGCAAGAAGTGCTGCGGCAACTGAGCCGCATAGTCAGCCACGTCGTTGGCTGGCAGGTCGTGACCGAGCCGACCGGGAACGCTCATCTCAAAAATCAGTGGTTCCATCTTCTTCTCCCCTGTTACTTTCCAAACTGGGCAAGCAGCCCAACCAGTTGATCGAGTTGCTCCTTCGTGTTCTGCTCGGTCGTGCAAAGCAGCATGGCGTTGCCGCCCAACTTCGCGCTCACATCAAAGCCACCAATGATACCAGCCTGCTCCCAGAGCCGCTTGTTCAGGTCAGCCGGGGGGATGGGCGTGTCTATCACAAACTCGTTGAAGAAGGGAGCAGCAAAGTGCAGCTTGTAGCCTTGTAGCTCCATAATGCGCTCGGCCAAGTAGTGGGCGTGATTGTAGCTCATCTCGGCTACCCGCCGCAAGCCCTGCTTACCCATCAAGCAGGTGTAGACCGTTGCGCTGAGGGCGATCAGGGCTTCATTGGTGCAGATGTTGCTAGTCGCCTTCTCGCGGCGGATGTGCTGCTCGCGGGTTTGCAGAGTCAACACGTAGGCCCGCTGACCCTTGCTATCCTTCGTCTGCCCAACGATGCGACCAGGGATGCTCCGCACGTACTGGGTCTTGCAAGCTAGCAGCCCCACATATGGGCCACCGAATTGCAGGCCAACACCAAGAGACTGCCCCTCGCCCACTGCAATGTCTGCGCCATATTCGCCAGGCGGCTTGAGCAGGCCGAGGGCGGTAGGATAGAAGGCGATGATCAACAAGCCACCAGCATCATGTACCTTCGCCGCGTAGTCGCTGAGGTCGGTAATGCGGCCAAAGAAGTCGGGGTGCTGCACGATCACGCAAGCCGCTGCGCCCAGTTCGGCGTGGCTGATCGGGTCGGCGGTGGCGATTACCTCGATCTGGTGGCCGTCAGCGTAGGTGCGCAGGACAGCCTCGCTGTCAGGGTGGATCGCATCGCTGATGATCACCTTCTTGCGCCGCGTTACATTGACCGCCATTAGTGCAGCCTCAGCCAGGCTGGTTGCTCCGTCGTACATACTGGCGTTGGCAACGTCCATGCCTGCAATCTGGCAAACGAGGGTCTGGAACTCGTAGATGCTCTGCAAAGTTCCCTGACTCAACTCTGGCTGGTAGGGAGTATAGGCGGTCTGGAACTCGCCGCGCTGGGTGATGAAGCGGATAGCCGAGGGGGTAAAGTGGTTATACGCGCCCGCACCAAGGAAGATGGGGTGGGTCAGCGCGTCGGCATTCTTGCTGCTGATCCCGCGCAGGTGGCGGTGCAGTTCTGGCTCGCTGAGAGCGGGAGGGAAGTCGAACTGGGCGTTCATCATCTCACCAGGGACAGCGGTGTAAAGCTCCTCAATCTGTTCAACGCCAATTGCCTTCAGCATCGCCTCGCGCTCGGCGGTCGTGTGTGGGGAATAGGCCATAGCTTTGGGTTTCTCCCTGTATCTCTAGAATTGATCAGGATCAGTGATGAATGATCAGTAATGAGGGCCAGCCATTCTGCCTTTCCTTCAGTAGAAGGTCAACAGAAGGTCAACGCCAAGCTAGCCCTCAGCACCCGCCTGCTACTGCGAAGCCTCATAGTCGTCGTACTCGTCGCTGCTCATCAAGCTGGCAAGGTCAGCCTCCAGGTTGTCGGGCCTGACCTTGATCAGCCAGGCGGCGAAGGCATCCTGGTTGAGGGCGGCAGGGTCGTCGATCACTGCGTCATTGCGGGCGATGATCTCGCCGCCGATGGGGGTAAAGAGGTCAGCAGCCGCCTTGACGCTTTCCAACGTGCCAGCCGAGTCGTTCTGCTTGATTGTGCCACCCGCCTCGTTGAGATCAACAAACACCATGTCGCCCAGGTGTTCGACGGCGTAGGTGGTAATCCCGACGGTGGTAGTGCCGTCGTCCTCGATGCGGAGCCACTCATGATCCTTGCTGTACTTGTATTCCTTAGGATTGTTGGGCATCTCAACCTCTCCTTCCAAAGTGTGATGAGCCGTGTGATGAACCAGGGCAACGACCAGCCCTCGGCTACTGCTGGCTGCGCTTGTACATCGGGCGTTGGCGGACGACGGCGGCTACTGGCTTCTCGCGGATGATCACCGCGATCTCAGTGTCGGGTTGGGCATACTCTGGCTTGACCCAGCCCATGCCTATGTTCTTGTTGAGGGTAGGGGCAAAGGTACCACTGGTCACTTCGCCGATCACCTCACCGGCACTGTTGGCGATGGGGTAGTGCGGACGGGCCACACCACGCCCTGTCACCTCGAACATCACCCACTTCTTGGTTGGGTTCTCCTTCAGTGGCAGCAAAGCCTCGCGGCCCACGAAGTCGCCCTTCTGCAACTTGACGGCCCAGCCAAAGCCGCCCTCCAGCGGATTACGGCCATGCTCACCCAGGTCAGAGCCGCGCAAGGGTAGGCCCGCTTCCATGCGCAGGGTATCGCGTGCGCCCAGGCCAGCGGGGACGGCCCCCGCCGCGATCAATGCGTTCCAGAGGTCTTCGGCCCGGTTGGCGGGGACGAACAACTCGAAGCCATCCTCACCCGTGTAGCCGGTGCGCGAGATGATCGCGTTGGGGATACCAGCGAGGGTGCCGGTGGTGAAGCGGTAGAAGGTGACGGGCTTGAGGTCGGCATCAGTGATCGCCTGCACCATGCGGTCAGCATTCGGCCCCTGCACGTCGATCTTAGCGGTCGCGTCGGAGACATTCTCCATCTGCACGTCGTCAAAGCGGCGGGCTAGCTCTTGCAACCAGGCGAAGTCGCTATCAATCGTTGCGCCGTTGACGACCACGTAGTAGTAGTCGGGGAAGCGGAAGATGATCGTATCATCAATGGTATCACCGCTGGGCGAGACAAAGAAGTTGTACTGAGCCTGGTAGGGGACGATTTTGCTGAGGTCGTTGGTGGTAGCATAGTTGAGCAAAGCGAGCGCATCCTTGCCACGCACGATGTACTCACCCATGTGGCTAATGTCGAACAGCCCAGCCCCAGAGCGGGTAGCCTCATGCTCCTTGATGATCCCACCAGGGTACTGCACTGGCATCTCCCAGCCGCCGAAATCCACCATCCGTGCGCCCAACTTGATGTGCGCGTCGTACAGCGGTGTACGCTTGAGGGTCAAAGGGTTATACCTCCTTGCAAATAAAAATGACAGAGTAAGCCAGGCGGCTCACTCTGTCAAGCAAAGGAACGCAGCCTGGGATCGCAGTGTAGTAGGCTCGTTGCGTTGGTCTCTCCAGAGGGGTACAAGCGGCGCAGTCTGTTTGCCTGAGAGTTTCGCCCAGCCCTGCCAGGTTTGCCCCTTCGGCGGCGGTCGGGGATCAGCCCGCCGCGCTCTCCCGCGCTCGTGATGCTGGCATTATAGCACGCTGGGGGCGGGGAGTCAATTTGGTGGGGTAGGGTCAGACTTTGGCCGGGTCGTATGCGCTACCTCTGGCTGAGATGGCCTATGCTGTTACCTTCTAGCCACCTTATATGGCGCGAGAACTCGAAAGGTAGCCGAAGTCTGCCCCGCTGATCGCGAGAGGATGGTATAATGGTACTAGCCAAAACGCAAGATGAGGGAACAAGAAAAGAGGGTCACTGCTGTGGTTTCGATCACCGATACGAGCAACAAGTCCAAGTTTGTGCTGGTGGATGCCTACGCCCTGATCTATCGGGCATATCATGCGCTGCCGCCCGCAATGGTCACATCGCGGGGGGAGACGACTAACGCCGTGTTCGGCTTCACCCAGATGTTGCTTGAGGTGCTGCGCCGGGATCAGCCAGAGTACGTGGCGATGGCCTTCGATATGGGCCGCACCTTCCGCCACGACGCGTTTGCCGAATACAAGGGGACGCGGGCCGCCATGCCCGACGATCTGCGCGACCAGATCGCCCGCGTAGAGCAGGTGGTGGAGGCTTTTAACATCCCCATCTATCGCGTCCCTGGCTTCGAAGCCGACGACGTGATCGGCACGCTGGCCGAGCAGGCGCGCAAGCTGGGGGTACTAACCCTGATCGTTACTGGCGACACCGACACCCTGCAACTGGTGCGCGACGATGTGTACGTGATCACCCCCGGCGGCTACGGTCGCTTCGGCGACCCTCGCCTCTACGATGTGGCGGCGACGGTTGAACGCTACGGCTTCCAGCCTCCTTTCGTCGCCGACTACAAAGCCCTGACTGGTGATACCTCGGACAACATCCCCAAGCTGCCAGGTATCGGCGAGAAGACTGCGACCACGCTGATCCAGAAGTACGGCACTGTTGCCCAGATTTATGAGCATCTGGACGAGGTGAAGCCGGATCGTATCCAGAAGATACTACGCGATCATGCGGCACAGGCCGAGCAGAACAAGATGCTGACCACTATCGTCTGCGATGTGCCGATCACCCTCAACCTGGACGAGGCACGCACCGCCGACTTCGACCGTGGCAAGGTAGTCAGCCTGTTCCGCGAACTGGAGTTCCGCAGCCTCCTAAGCAAGCTGCCAATCCCTGAGAGCGCAGCCACCGCCGACGCGCAGGAGAGCAGTGAGGAGGGTGAGAGTGCCAGCGTGATCCTGCGTGAGGCGCAGACGCAGGGGGGTGGCCCGCGCCACATGGCCGCTGCCCGCCTTGCTGCCGCCCAAGATGAGCGCGCCCCCTTGCGCGAGGAAGACTACTCCTTCGCTGAAGTCAGCGTGGTTGTACCGCCGCTACGCTATGCTGTGCAGGAGGGCGGTGCCGAGTTCGAGGCTACACCGCTGATTGCCAACGGGGTAGCAGTCCTCAACCTGATCCGCCAGGCCCGCCAGGTGACGCTGGCCGCCATCGCCGAAGCAAACTCTACTTCGCTAGCCGAGGAGAAGTACCAGACTATCAGCACGCGGGCGCAGCTAGAGAAGCTGGTGGGCGAATTGCGCGCCGCCGCCAATGGCTTCACGCTGGACACCGAGACCGACAGCCAGGAGGCACTGCTGGCACGCCTAGTCGGTATCTCGCTGGCGATCAGCCCGGAGCAGGCGTACTACATCCCGGTTGACCACCGCCAGCGCGAGGATGGGGAGCGGCAGGGGGATCAACTTAGGCCAGAGGAGGTCAAGGAGCTACTCGGCCCGCTGCTGGCCGATGAGAGCGTAGCGAAGGGCTTCCACAATGCCAAGTTTGACCTTGAGGTATTGGAGGGGGCAGGCTATGTGGTGCGTAATGCCGCCTATGACACGCAGATCGCCGCCTACCTGCTGGGCGAGAACGACACTACGCTCAAGGGGCTGGCTTTCACCCGCCTGGGCGTAGAGATGACCTACATTGAGCAACTAATCGGCAAGCGTGGCAAGGATCAGATAACCTTCGACTACGTACCGATCCGCACTGCCACCGCCTACTCTGGGGCTGACAGCGACATGACCCAGCGGCTCTACGAAATCTTCCAGCCAGAGATGGAGATTCACGGGGTGTGGGACATCTTCAAGGATATTGAGATGCCACTGGTCCCAGTACTGGTCAGCATGGAGCAGGCCGGGATCGCTATTGACGTACCCGCCCTCAATACGCTCTCTGCCGAGCTAGACAAGGAACTGCATTCGGTCGAGCAGCAGGTCTACAAGATGGTCGGTCACGAGTTCAAGCTGACCTCGCCACAGCAGTTGCAGAAGGTGCTATTCGAGGAGTTGAGGCTGCCGCCGATCAAGTCTACCGCCACTGGCTTCTCCACCGACCGTGATGCTTTGGAGAAGTTGAGCGACCTCCACCCTGTCGTCGCCCTGGTCAGCGAACACCGCAGCCTCAGCAAGCTGAAGGGAACATATGTAGACAGCCTGCCCGACCTGATCAACCCGCGTGATGGGCGGGTACATACCAACTTCAACCAGACAGTGGCCCGCACTGGCCGCCTATCGAGCAGCAACCCGAACTTGCAGAACATCCCAGTGCGAACCGACATTGGCCGCCAGGTACGCGAGGCCTTCATTGCCGACAACTTTTCGGTCAACCCACTGGTGCAGCGGCCCAGCGTGCTGATCAGTGCCGACTACTCGCAGATCGAGCTTCGCATCCTCGCGGCCCTCAGCCAGGAACCAACGATGGTCGAAGCCTTCAGTACTGGCCTGGACATCCACCAGGCGACGGCGGCCCGCCTGTTCACCGTGCCACTGGCCGAGGTCAAGCCAGAGCAGAGGAGGCTAGCCAAGACGATCAACTTCGGCCTGATCTACGGGATGGGTACTTACGGCTTCACCCGCGACACCGGCCTGCCGCACGACGTGGCGAAGGAGTTTATTGCCCGCTACTGGGCTGCCTACCCGCAGGTGCGCGCCCTGCTAGACGAGTTCCTCAAGGTGGCGAAGGAACGCGGCTATGCCACCACGATGCTGGGCCGCCGCCGCTACATCCCAGAGCTAAACGCCCGCAATGTTGGGGTGCGCCAGAACGCCGAGCGCGCCGCGATCAACACCCCCGTGCAAGGCACTAACGCCGACATCATCAAGATTGCAATGGTGCGCCTGCACAAGCGGCTGCGTGACGAGGGTTTGGAAGCGCGGATGCTGCTGCAAGTCCATGACGAACTGGTATTCGAGCTACCAGAGGCAGAGCTAGAGCAGACCGCCCGCCTGGTGCGCGAGGTGATGGAGGGGGCGATGGACATTGGCCTGCCACTCAAGGTCGAGGTCAAGGTGGGCGAACGCTGGGGCAGCATGAAGCCTTACCTATAACATGAAACAGGCTCCTGCAAGTGCGAGAGCCTGCTTGTAGAACTACACTGACCGAGGGTTAAGGCTGAGTTGGTGTGGGTGGGGTCTTGCCATAGTGCAGCTTGCTGCCTGGCTCTGGGGTCGGGCAAACAGTTGCTGCATTGGCTGTCATTCGCTCAACCTGACCAGGGTAGTCGTCTGCTATATCGGCACTGGGCAGAATGGCTCTGTAAAGACCACCCTTAACTGATCCGTTTAGGAAGGCTGGTGAGGCTGCCCATTCGTCAAAGACGTAAGCTACGTACTTAGCTGGTTGGTAGACGTGCTGGGCAGTAGTGCCTGGCAGGTTGGCCTGGTTGAAGTCGAAGTCCCCTTTGAGGATAACCAACCGCAGGGGCGGTTCTTCAAAAGTAGCGGGAACGCCTGGACAGATAACGCCGATTGTGCCTAGCTCCTCTTGCCGAACTGAGCGAACCAAAACCGCCTCTGGTACCCCACTTCGCATCATTCGTTGGGCTACAGCATACTGTTCAGCAAACCTGCCAACCTGATAGTCAGTTGCGCCCACAAGGGAGTGTACCGTACCATAGTTGAACTGACCTGAAGACGATGCTGCATCGCTAGATTCTTTGGTAGTGACAGTACCAGGAGCCACCTCGCCATAGTGTAGGGTCTTGGTGCTTGGATCGATTGTTGGTGCGACCACCATAGGTAGCTCTGGAGTTGGTAGGCTCATGTCAGCTAGTGCTTGGCGGAAGTGTGA
>Ga0209511_1003169_pt1 | contig 12728 bp, 4 predicted proteins | sample SSSSmetaG_FD_184141 | JGI IMG/M metagenome (GOLD analysis project Ga0209511, IMG submission 184141) | Glacier valley bacterial and archeal communities from Borup Fiord, Nunavut, Canada, to study Microbial Dark Matter (Phase II) - ​SSSS... | ecosystem: Environmental > Aquatic > Freshwater > Ice >... | reverse complement strand
CTAAGTGTGACTGGCACGCTCCAGTATTCCACTTATCTGGGTGGGACTGGCACCGACTTGCCAGCCCGTGACATCGCCATTGGCAGCGATAATAACATCTATTTTGCGGGCTTTACCGGCAGCACCGATTTCCCGATTATTACCAGCACCGCCTACCAGACCAGCAACCGGGGTGCTAACGATGCTTATATTGTAAGACTAAATAGCAGCCTGAGCACCCTGCAATATTCGAGCTATTTTGGCGGGAATGGCGAAGATAGTGTGCGGCGGATGACCATAGATGGCAGTAACATCATCTACCTGAGCGGGGACACCACCAGCTCTAATCTTGCCACCTCCACTAACCCCCTGGCTTACCAGACCACTCTCAAAGGCACCACCGATGCCTTTATTGCCAAACTGGACACCTCGGTTAGTGGAAGTAGCGGGCTGAAATATTCCAGCTACCTGGGTGGTACGGGCGTGGAATACAGCCGAGGTCTGGCGGTGGAAAGCAGCGGTGGGATTGTCTATCTTTCCAGCTCCACCACCAGTTCCAACTTCCCGACCACCACTACCGCCTACCAGAGCAGCCTGAATGGTAGCCAGGATGCTTTCCTCACCAAACTTAACACCACCATCAGTGGCACCACCAGCTTGTTGTACTCTACCTATCTTGGTGGGGAAGGGGTGGATACGGTTTATGGGCTGGCTCTGGATAGCAGCAACATCGTCTACCTGACCGGGGATACCAACAGCACCGCCTTCCCGGTGACTAATGGAGCTTACCAGACCGCCAACGGGGGAGGGAATGATGCCTTCCTAATTAAAATTAACCCGACTATAAGTGGGACGGCGGGGTTACTTTATTCCAGCTATCTGGGGGGGAGTGGCGAAGACCACGGGCGGGCAATTAGGGCGGATACATTGGGCAACCCTTACCTTTCGGGAGCTACTTCCAGTTTAGACTTCCCGGCGACGGCAGGGGCATATCAAACCGCCAATCGGGGTGGCAACGATGTCTTTGTCACCAAGTTTAACTTCACCAAGCTGGTTTTCACCACCCAACCGGGGGGAGCCTCCGCCCCCAACAACCTGAACCCTCAGCCAGTGGTGGCAATCCAGGACCCGGCGGGCAATATCCTCACCAGTTTCAACGGGGTAGTCAGTCTGACCATTAAATCCGGTACTGGCACTGTTGGGGCGACGTTGGGCGGCACCACCAGCGTCACCGCCACCAGTGGGGTAGCGACTTTCACCAACCTCAGCATTGACAAACCCGGCATCGGCTATATGTTAACGGCCCACTATGGCACTTTGGACACCACCGACAGCTTCCCCTTTGTAATAACTGCCAGTCGGACAATTAGTGCCATATCTGGTAACCAGCAAACCACTGTCACCAACACCACCTTTGCTCAGACCCTTAAAGCCAGGGTGTTAGATAGCACTGGTAGTCCAGTAAGTGGGGCCAGTGTCACCTTTAGTGGGCCGAGTAGTGGGGCTAGTGTGATTTTCAGTGGGAGTGGGAGCAGCTATACGGCTAATACCGACAGTCAGGGTTACATCCAAACCCCAGCTTTAACCGCTGGTAGCACCATCGGGAGTTATCTGGTAAAGGCCACCGTAGCAGGGGCGGCCTCTCCTGCCATTTTCACCCTGAGTAACACCAACAACACTTATGACTCTGATATATCTCTAACCCTTGACCCCCTGGTAGCAGGGCCAAATCCAATCAGCACCACCCAGGTGGTGACCGCTACCTTCTTAAGACATGCCTTGACCCCCTTGAGTGGTAAGCTGATTACCTTTACTATTGCCGGGGCAAATGCCAGAACCGTGACCGCTACTACCGATAGCAATGGCAAGGCTAGTATTAGTTATTCTGGGACAATTACAGGTACCGACACAATTACGGCCACGGCTGGTGTTAATGGCCTATCGTTTGCCTCTAGCCCAGCTTATATTTATTGGCTTAATTCTTCTAATCCCATTACTACCAGTCCAGTGCGGGGCTCTTTCTTCCCAAACCCAAATAATGACTGCGCTTTTGTTATACCCTCAACTGCTACTCCTGCTTTCTCCCAGACTTTCAGCAATATTAATTTCAAGCCGAGCGGTAATAATAATGATCGACCATTTACCAATTATCCTAAAGATGCCGATGGTAATGATCTAACCCCAGAAATAGCTCAAGGAAATGGTTATCAAGCTGGCGTTAACGTTGATTCCAATCATGACATGACTAATTTCCAGGCCGTTTTTACTGGCACTTTAACTTTGGCAGCCCCCATAACGCTTACCTTTAATTTCTATTCGGATGATGGCTGGATTTTAGGGGTTGGTAACGGGGCTAGTTACGCTGGTGGAGCGGCCCAAGGAGTACAAATAACCCCCACAACCTATACTACTTTCCAAACCTTGCCAATTGTAGGTGGTATCAATCAAGGCAATTCTCCAAGCGGTAACTTGGTTACAGTTACTTTTCCAACGGCTGGAACTTATCCTTATGAGGTTGATTATACCGAATGTTTTGCAGCAGATGTTGTACTTGCTTTGCAAATCAACGGCGCAGGGGTAGGGATAAAACCAGCTGGCTCCCTGATAATTAGTCCTACCTCGGTTTCAACTCCCATAACGGTTGGTAACAGTATCACTTTCACTGCTACCGCCAAAGATGCCAGCGGAGCAGTCATACCCAATCAACAGGTTAGCCTGAATATTAATGGAGCTAATAGCCAACAAATTTCGGCCACTACGGATATTTCAGGGGTAGCCACTTTTGTAATGACTGGCACCCAACTAGGGGTTAGTCAGGTTCAGGCTCTCAGTTGGGCCAAAGGTAGTTTTGTTTTCTCTTCGATTGTGAGTGTCACCTGGAACGCTTTAACGGGCGACCCCGGTGGAGGAACGGGCTACAACTGTAACGAAACCAATAATTGGCTGGATTCGCCCACCAATCCTAGCACTTTATCCGGGGTGGTTTCGGTCACCCTGAAAGCTGGAATTAGCTTACCAGCTAATAGTTTTGTGCAGCTTTATCCCGCCGATAGCCCCAGCTACAGCAAGATGGTCACTCTAACCACCTTGTCAGCCGTTACTGGTCCTTACGACCTCACTACCCTTAATACTACGCTATTTGCCAATGGGGCATATATTTTGAGAGTAGTCAAGGATGACAAAAAATCTACCTGCCAATCCAGCCTGACCCTTATTAACATCGTGGGCGAGAACAAACCTGGACGGGTCACTTTCACGGTTAACGACTTCACCGTTCCTGTAGCCGGACTGCCGATTGTTATTGGTCGGACTTATGATAGCCTTGAGCGTAGCCAAATAGGGGACTTTGGTAACGGCTGGAAACTCTCGATTGGTAGCCCCAAACTTCAAGTAAACCCCGCCAATAAAGATGTGACTCTAACTATGTTGGATGGGCGGCGAGTGAAATTTGCCTATAATCCTCAACCAGTTAGTGCTCTTTATGGTCAATTATTGGTGCCGGTTTATGCCGCAGAGCCAGGGGTGTATGGGAGTCTGACGGGAGATGGCGGAACTGGCTGTGGGATAGTTACGGCTGGGGGGATTTATTGTTTCTTTGGCGGTGCCTATAACCCCAGCAGTTATACTTATCGTGACCCTTATGGTCGCAAGTTTCAAATGGACGCAACCACTGGCAAATTGACCGCCCTGACCGATTTGAACGGCAACACCCTAACCTATACTGATACTGGAATTAAGGTCAGTGGTAGTCTGACTGTGCCCACCAATTCCAATTGCCCAACTGGTTATCTGGTTTGTTTTGACAGGGACGGGAGTAGTCGCATTACCAAGATTACCGACACAATGGGTATAACCTATACCTATACTTATGCTCCTTCTGATACTAGCACCAGCACAATCGGCGACTTGATAAATGTTAACCTGCCTGGTACTTCGCCCATAACCTACACCTATTTCATTACTACCCCCAATATAGTGCTGCAACACCTGTTCAAGTCGGCCTATGACCCTAGAGGCAATCAGCAGGTGGTGACCGATTATGATACAAACGGGCGAATAATTACTGTAACCCAGCCAATAGCAGGCGGCACACCCTATACCACCACTTATGCCTACACCCTGCCCACTACCACTGTGCCTACTTATACCACCACTACCACTAATCTCGCCGATGGTGGGGTGATGAGCCAGAGTTTCGATGGTTATGGTTTGCTGATTACCGATTCGGTGGATATTCGTAATAACTCTTCTGAAGCTGCCAATCAACGGGTCACCAGCAATATTTATGATGCCAGCCGTAATATCACGCAAACTACCTTGCCCAATATTGGTGGTCCTCGCACCATCAACTACCAGTATGACAGTCGGGGTAATCGCACTAACATCACCAACCCATTGGGTTATGCCAACACCACCAGCTATAACGAGTATGGCGGGCCGAGCCAAATGACCAGTGCGGTTGGGGTTACTCAGACGGTAGGTTATCCTGACAATCAAGATAATAATTTCTTGCCCATAACCGTCACCGATGGGGTGGGCTACATGGGTGGCTACAGCTTTGACTCGAAGGGTAGCGTCATGACCAGAATGGATGGCAACCAGAAAGCCACCAGCTTCACCTATGACGCTTTCGGTAACAAAACCAGCGAAACCGACCCGTTAGGCAATACCACCAGCTATCAATATGACAATATGGGCCGAATGACGGCAATGACCGACACGCTGGGAGTGGTCAGTAACTACGAATATGATGCTCTAGGTTTTATGAAAGTAATGACGGCGGCGGTGGGAACTACCAGTCTGATAACCATCAGCTATACCTACGATGCCAACCGCAACAAAATTAAAGAAACCGACTCACTGTTACGCGACACCCTGTACCAGTATGACACCCTGAACCGCCTGACCCTGATAACCTACACCAACAGTCCCTATTACAGTGGCAATATTACCCAAGCCTTTACCTACGATTTCAGGGGTAACAAACTCACCGAAACCGACATGGACGGGCATCAAACCAATTATAGCTACACCCTGGCAGGGCAACTTATCACCACCACCAAAGCCGTTACCACCACCGATACCATAACCATGACCGTCGCTTATGATGCGGCAGGACGGAAAACCAGGGAATATAACGCCTATAGTAATAGTGCCACCCTCCCCGCTAATCAGCCCTATATTTTGTATGAATATGATGCTGCCGACCAGCTTAAAACCATCACCAATCAGATGAGTATTACCACTACCTTTGTTTATGACAATGCTGGGCGTAAAACCAACCAATCGGATAATCGCAAGCTGGTCACTTACACTTACAACACCCGCAACCAGCTTATCACCACCACCTACCCGACCATTGGGGGTATACCCATCAGCAACAGCCAGAATTATGACCCGGCGGGGAGGTTAGCCAGCCAGACCGATGCTAACGGCAAGACCACCAATTACCTCTACGACGAGGCGGGGCGGTTGAAACAGGTGCTAATGCCGCTAAGTGCCGGGGTCAGTTCGCAGACCACCTACCAGTATGACCTGGTGGGACGGTTGTTAGCGATGACTGATGGCAACGGGCATACCACCAGCTTTGGCTATGATGTGCTTGGGCGGCAAACCACCAAGATATTACCCGACAATAGCTTTGAGCAGTACAAATATGACAAAGCGGGAAACCGCACCAGTGTGGGGCTGAGTGATGGTATCACCAACACCTACCAGTATGACCCCCTGAACCGTCTGCGCCAGCTAACCTACGGCACTGATGGGCAAAGTGTGATTTACAACTACACCAGGGGTGGGCTAAAGCAGCAGGTGGTGGACAGCCGGGGAACTACCAAATATCAGTATGATAATCTCAACCGAACGGTTTTAATCACCCAACCGACCAGCTTGAGTGTAGCCTACCAGTGGGATGCCAACTCCAACCGCATCAGTATGACTACTTCCACTGGTGGGACGAGCGGCACTACCCGCTACGCCTATGATAATGCTAATCGGCTGACGCTTGTGACTGACACGCTGGGGGCGGGCAACAGCTACAGTTATGACAGTTCGGGCTTGAGAAGCGGTTTGACTTTGGGCAACGGGATAAGTGTTACCTATGGTTACGATGCTCTTAGCCGCTTGAACAACATCACCCAGAAGAACAATGTTGGGACAGTCCTTGCCAGCTATAGCTACACCCTGGATGCAGCAGGCAATCGCAAGCAGGTGGACGAGAACACCGGGAATTACAGCAAATGGCTCTATGACGACTCCAATCGCTTGATTAGTGAGACCCGTCAGGTGAGCGGCACTATCACCAGCACCCTCTACAACTACGACAAGACCGGGAACAGGCTGCAACAAACGGTGAATGGCAGCCCGGTGATGACTGGCACTTACAACGAGCTTGACCAGCTAATCAGCGATGGCACTAAGCAGTACACTTATGACCACCGGGGTAATCTGACTCAGGTAACAGGCGGCACAAAATATAAGTGGGATGGGGCGGATAGGCTTATTTCGGTTACAGTTGCCGGGGGTACAGCGACCTACACTTATGATGCGGATGGAAGGCGAGTAAAACAGGTTGCTAGTGGAGTAACTACTAATTACCTGTGGGATGAGCAAAGCCAATATGGAGACGTGGTGCTTGAAACCAATGGCTCTGGGACAGTTCAGGCAAGTTATACTTATGGTGGCTATTGCTGCAATACGCTGGGTGAACTAATCTCCCAGAACAAGAGTGGCACGGTTAGCTATTTCTTACAGGACGGCCATAGTGGAGTTCGTAACTTAGCCAATAGTAGCGGAACAGTGACAGAAAGCTATTCCTATGACGCTTTTGGCACTAGGCTGAGTGGCCCAACCACTCCCGCCACAAATTATCTCTATACCGGGCAGCAGTTCGACTCGCTAACTGGCCTTTACGGCTTGCGGGCCAGGTATTATAATCCCACTCAAGGCAGGTTCTTGAGCAAGGATACCTTCCCAGTAAATGTTAACAATCCATTAGAGCTTAACAGATATGGTTATACAGGTAATAATCCAATTAATCGTGTTGACCCTAGTGGATACGGTGTAATAGAAAATATCTTAACAAATTCCAGGTTGGTTAGAATAGGACCTGAAAGATCTGCCATATATTCAGCTGGAATATTCGTAACATCCTTAATTGGAGTGTTGACCGTATTGACATTATTTGCTTCTTCTCAAGGAGAATGTGTTAATGATGCTCCAGGTATAGGTTGTAAATTCCTTTTTTCTCAAGACAATACCCAGGCTCTTGGTAATTTACTTGGTAGATTAGCGGCAGATACTGCTTTGAGTATCACACTTTGGGGATTGTTCTTGCTTGCTTTAAATCCGCTGCTTTATCCCATAGCTCTGGGCGCGGGTGCCCTATGGAGTTTATATATTTATTCACTTTCTTCACAAGTTGCTGAAATTGGGAGGAAAGATTGTGCACAACTTGGCCTTTACCCTTTCCCAATTCCTGTTGTAAGTGTAACAAGAGTTAGTGATAAAAGATGCGTTAGATTATAAAGTAGGAAGTCAATATGAGGATAACTTGGAAAACTTTGTTCCTATCTCTTATTTTTGCCCTGGTTTTTTTGTTGTTGATTCGATTCTACCCTTGGTTTGCGGAAACATTACAGGGATTCTTTTTCCCTATAGCTGTGATAATCATCCTTATGCTTGTTGCATTATTTAGTTATATATTAAACAAATTCGGCGGGTCTAGTTAACAAGCGGCACAATCACCACCCTCTACACCTACGACAAGACCGGGAACAGGCTGCAACAGAATGTGAATGGCAGCCCGGTGATGACTGGCACTTACAACGAGCTAGACCAGCTAATCAGCGATGGCACAAAACAATATTCTTACGACAGGCGCGGCAATCTAACCCAGATAACGGGCGGCACGAAATATAAGTGGGATGGGGCGGACAGGCTTATTTCGGCTACAGTCGGGGCTAACACCGCCACCTACACCTATGACAATGCCGGGCGCAGGGTTAAACAGATTGTCACTAGCCCCAGCCCTGTCACCACTAATTTCCTCTGGGATGAAATGTCGCCGTATGGGGATGTGGTTTACGAAAGCGATGGAACTACCGCCACCAACTACACTCTTGGAAATGGCGAACTAATTTCCCAGAAGCGGGGCAGCAACTCCACCGAGTATTTCCTGATGGATGGGTATAGTGGGGTCAGGAGTTTGGTTGGGAGTTCCACCCAAAACTATAATTACGATGCTTTCGGGAATTTGCAGAACTTCAGTGGTACACCCAATACCAAATACCTCTACACCGGGCAGCAGTTTGACTCGCTAACCAGCCTTTACGACTTGCGGGCCAGGTACTATAATCCAGGCCAGGGTAGATTCTTGATTAGAGATGTAGCTGAGGTAAACTTTAAAAAACCAACAGATTTCAATAGATATGGCTATACTGCTAATAACCCTGTAAATAATTACGATCCCAGTGGACTCGATACTGTTTCATTAGGACTAACTTTACAAAAAGTAAGTGCTAATGCACTTGTTATTGCGGCAGCAGCCTCAATAACTTGTGGTATATTGCGTACCAGTTCATTAGTAGCATCTTTTTTAGGGGCTGACTTATATTCTCAAAATATTTCACATGGGCCATATGGTAACTGCATTGGAAGGGCATTTGTAGCAGATTCCAATATTTTTATGGATCGAGTTTCCGGGGATAGAGCTTGGGTGGATATCAACATCCTGCAAAATCCCAATGTTGCTTTGTATGTACCACTTGCAGCTGAGGATGAATTATGGAGAAGCATGAGTATTTTTCAACTTCAAAGACTTTTAGGATTACCTCCTTATCAAGGTGCTTTACGAATACCCGTGTTTGATGGCGAGGTGACTGATGCAGATCTTAAAACTTATTATTCGCCTGGTTTTAACCAGGCCGACATGAAAATTGTACAAACTGCCATAGATCGTAATTTACCTTTACTTAGTTTTAATGGTGACAAAATGCGGAGTCAAATTGTTGGTAACCTTCCACAAGGAAGAGCTGCTAGATTTGGAGCTATTTTAGGGGCAGGTCGAATTTTGGTACCACCACTTTCGCCTTGGCCGTAATGAAGAAATAGCAAGGAGAATAGTTGATATGAGTGATGTAAATGATTCAGATATCAGAAATCAAATATATAATTTAATAAATAGATTCAGATCAGAGCCCAATTTTATTTCTGAACAAATAGCTGTTCAATTATCTGAGTTGGGTACTATCCCAGTAATTCCATTAATTCAGGCTCTTAAAGATGAAGATAGTGGTGTGCGATATTTTGCAAGTCTGGCTCTAGAATATATAGGTGATCCACGTGCTATTGAACCATTGAACGAACTGTTAAATGATGATAATGATGAAGTGCGACTTGGAGCCGCCGATGTTCTAACGAAATTTACCAATTTATCCATTGTACGCTATATCAAATCACTAAAAGATAAAGACTGGAAAATACGCTCTACAGCTGCATATATTTTGGGCAAAATTGTAAATGAAGGCTCAGTTGAACCCTTAATTGAGGCTAGTACCGATGCTCATGATTATGTACGTTATTGCGTCATTAATGCCCTTGGTAATTATAGCGGAGAAAAGATTCTCACAACACTTATTCAGGCTACTAAAGATGAAGATAAAAATGTTCGTTGGATTGCTGTAGAGAGTCTAGGCAAATTCACTAATAAAGAAGTTTTACTCATATTAAAAAAATTGGAAGTTAGTGATGCGGATATAGAGGTTAGAAAGAACGCTTCTAAAATAATAAAACAACTTGATAAGTAGATTTTTGAATTATAACATCCTGATTTTCATCACCAACCCCCTGACCTATGCCAACACCACCGCTTACAACGAGTATGGCGGGCCAAATCTAATAACCAGTGCCGTCGAGGTTACGCAGACAGTGGGTTATGACGATAATTTCCTGCCCAACGCCGTCACTGATGGGGTTGGCTACATGGGTGGCTACAGCTTTGACTCGAAGGGCAGCGTCATGACCAGAATGGACGGCAACCAGCAGGCCACTATCTTTACCTATGACGCTTTCGGCAACAAAACCAGCGAAACCGACCCCTTGGGCAATACCACCAGTTATCAATATGACAGTATGGGTCGGGTGACGGTTATGACCGACACGTTGGGAGTGGTTACTAACTACACTTATGATGCCCTGGGCTTTATGGTCAACGTCTCAACGGCGGTCGGCACTACCAGCCGTATAACCACCAGCTACACCTATGATGCCAGCCGCAATAAGATTCAGGAAACCGATCCGCTAGGCCGTGTCACCAATTACCAGTATGACAACCTGAACCGCCTGACCTTAATAACCTACACCAACAGTCCCTATTACAGTGGAAACATCACCCAGTCCTTTACCTACGACTTCAGGGGCAACAAACTCTCTGAAACCGACATGGACGGGCATCAAACCAAATATAGCTACACCCTGGCGGGGCAACTGATTACTACTACCCTTGCGTCTACTAGCCTCACCGATGCCATAACCATGACAGTCGCTTATGATGCGGCAGGACGGAAAACCAGAGAATATAACGCCTATAGTAATAGTGCCACCCTCCCCGCTAACCAGCCCTATATTCAGTATGAGTATGATGCTGCCGACCAGCTTAAAACTATTACCAACCAGATGAGCATTACCACTACCTTTGTTTATGACAATGCCGGGCGGAAAATCAACCAGTCGGACAATCGCAAACTGGTCACTTACACCTATAATACCCGCAACCAGCTAATCACCACCACCTACCCGACTATTGGGGGTATTCCCATCAGCAACAGCCAGAATTATGACCCGGCGGGGAGGTTAGCCAGCCAGACCGATGCTAACGGCAAGACCACCAGTTACCTCTACGACGAGGCCGGGCGGTTGAAACAGGTAATAATGCCGTTAAGTGCCGGAGTCAGTTCGCAGACCACCTATCAATATGACCTGGTGGGACGGTTGTTAGCCATGACCGATGGCAACGGGCATACCACCAGCTTTGGCTATGATGTGCTTGGGCGGCAAACCACCAAGATATTACCTGACCTGAGTTTTGAGCAGTACAACTATGACAAAGTGGGCAACCGCACCAGTGTGAGGCTGGCGGATGGCTACACTAACACCTACCAGTACGACCCCCTGAACCGCTTGCGCCAGCTAACCTACCTGGACGGGCAGACGGTGATTTACAGCTACACCAGAGGTGGGCTAAAGCAGCAGGTGGTGGACAGCCGGGGAACTACCAAATACCAGTACGATAATCTCAATCGGGCGGTTTTAATCACCCAACCGACCAATTTGAGTGTAGCCTACCAGTGGGATGCCAACTCCAACCGCACAGTGATGACTACCACGGCGGGTGGCACGAATAACACCACCCGCTATGCCTATGACAATGCTAATCGGCTGACGCTTGTGACCGACACGCTGGGGGTGGGTAACAGCTACACTTATGACAACTCTGGGTTGAGAAGCGGGCTCACTCTGGGCAACGGGATAAGTGTTACTTATGGCTATGATGCCCTGAGCAGATTGAACAGCATCACCCAGAAGAATAGTGGCGGGACAGTCCTTGCCAGCTATAGCTACATTCTGGATGCAGCAGGTAACAAAACTAAAGTCACGGTGATGGACAATACCTCCACCAACTGGACTTATGATGATAGTAATCGGCTCTTAACTGAAATCAGGAAAGATAGTGGCGGGACACCTGTGACCACTACGACCTACACCTATGATAAAACTGGCAATCGGCTGACCTATACCACCACCGGCAGTTCGACCATCACCAACACCTACAACGAGCTTGACCAGCTAATCAGTGATGGCACGAAGCAATATACTTATGACCGCCGGGGGAATCTAACCCAGATAACAGGCGGCACCAAGTACAAGTGGGATGGGGCGGATAGGCTTATAAGTGCTACCGTTGGGGCTAATACCGCCACTTATACTTATGACGATGCTGGGAGAAGGGTTAAGCAAACACAGGGAATAACCACCACTAACTATTTGTGGGATGAGATGTCACCTTTTGGGGACGTGGTTTACGAAAGCGATGGAACTACCGCCACTAACTACACTCTTGAAAATGGCGAACTAATTTCCCAGAAGCGGGGCAGCAACTCCACTGAATATTTTCTTATGGATGGGCATAGTGGAGTAAGAAGCCTAGCCAGCAACACTGGAACTGTCCTCCAAAGTTATAACTACGATGCCTTTGGGAACTTGCAGAACTTTAGTGGCACGCCTAACACCAAATATCTCTATACCGGGCAGCAATTCGACTCACTAACTAGCCTTTACGACTTGCGGGCTAGGTATTATAATCCCACTCAAGGCAGATTCCTAAGTCGAGATATTAATCGAACGAATTTTAACAACCCAATTGAACACAATAGATACTTATATTCTGCGAATAATCCCACAAATCGAATAGATCCATCAGGATATTTTGCAGAATCAGCGTTGGCTCAAAGTTTATCAACTTTTTCCAACGTTAAAGAAACTCTTAGAGCCTGTCTAAAAATGGGGCAGTGGGATTTACAAATTCGCTAAACTGGGAGGCATGAATACACGAAAAGCCTATGATAGCGACTTAAATGATTTGGAGTGGGATTTAATAAAACCACTCATTCCAGGGCCAAAACCAAGAGGGCGTAAAATAACTTACCCTCGCCGAGAAATCCTGAACGGTATTTTCTATCTGGTGCGAAATG
>Ga0209511_1003165_pt1 | contig 12744 bp, 16 predicted proteins | sample SSSSmetaG_FD_184141 | JGI IMG/M metagenome (GOLD analysis project Ga0209511, IMG submission 184141) | Glacier valley bacterial and archeal communities from Borup Fiord, Nunavut, Canada, to study Microbial Dark Matter (Phase II) - ​SSSS... | ecosystem: Environmental > Aquatic > Freshwater > Ice >... | reverse complement strand
CCTGACCCTGAGCTATCTAGCCGAGCATCTACGGGCACGCGGCCCTGCCAGCCTCAAAATCTGCGCCCTGCTCAACAAACCGTCCCGTCGTAGCAGTAATGTCCAGGTGGATTATCTGGGCTTCGACATTCCCGATAAGTTTGTGGTGGGCTACGGTCTGGATTTCGCCGAGAAGTACCGCAACCTCCCCTTCATTGGAGTGCTAAAGCCAGAATTGTATCGGTAAAACAATTAGGAAACGTGAAATAAGTTTTATGGTTCGCAAGCTTGTCATTCTGAGCGAAAGCGAAGAATCTTCTTATCTTACGCAAGATCCTTCACTTCGTTCAGAATGACAAAAGTGCTAAATATCTACAAGATATTTGGGTAGAATTCAGGGTAATAAGTCTTCAACCACTCGTGAGAGTAGAATTCAAACCTTAAAAGAAACTTTGTTGAGAACATAACGTCAACAAAAACCCGTTCACTCTGGCTGTATAAGCGTGCTGCTTTGACATCTTCTAATTTGTGAGTAATAAACACCTCTAGAAAGTCTTTTTTCCTTTCTGGGTCGGTGGCTATCCTCAGTGTCGTTTCTGCTTGAAGACCAAAACACTCCTTGACTTTCTCTGGAGCTCGAAATACCTCTGTAATTAAATTCGCCTTTAGCTCATGTGTGCCGTTGGTCTCAATGAAGGTAAAAACCCGTTCAGGATTATCTACAGAGGTGTATCTCTCGTAGATAATCTCTATACTTCTATCAGGTAACATGTCTTAATCCTTTCCCTAGGCTAAGTATGTGTTGCCTAAGAATTTCGTGGTGTTTCGTAACATACGTGCGAGAAACATAAACGAATATATGTTCCAGTCTAAATTATACCTAAAGTTGTTGAGCTTTTCAATAGCTAGATGCTGTATAATACTATGTAGCGGTAGTGGCTAATTTGTAAGGGGAAATTCTGATGGCAGTAAAAAGAGATACTTCTAACCTGATTGTTGATAGTCGGGTTGAAGGGTTGCAGCAATATTTTGAGTTTAGAAGGCCGGAAGAAGTTTCGGAATTTTTGCTTGTGAACCCCTTTTTATTGGAGCTATTGCCAGAGGCTCAGGCGCATATAAAAAGAAACTTCCCAGAATCCAAACTATTTCTAGAGTTATTTCCACCAGTAGAGGACGGAGAAGAGCCGCATCTGGTTATTTATATTACTACAGCATTAGGCTATAAGGAAGCCTCTATCAAGCTTGACCGACTTGATGAAGATTGGTGGATAGAAACGTTTGGACAGACACAAGGCAAACTTAATATTGACCTGGAGTTCCGATGAGTTTCAACTGGGAAGAATATCTTAAATTTGCTCAACAACTTGTCCAAGAAGCCCAGGGAAATAGCCAAAATCCTCTGGCTAATGAAGTGGCCTACAGAAATGCTATCAGTCGGGCTTACTATTCCGCATTTAATAAAGCCCGTGAATATTTACTGACCACTACTATTTATAATCCCTCACGTGGCGATAGCCATACCCATTTAATTTTGGCTTACAGTAATAGTATTTTCCGAGAGCGGAAAGCTTTAGCACCCAAATTATCTCGGATGAAAGACATGCGGGTAAGGGCGGATTATTTTGGTAATTTCTATGACCCTACCCTTTCCAGAGTTCGAGAACCGCTCCCCGAAATTGCCAAAAAGACCGTAGCGGAGGCAAGGGACGTACTTACAATGATAATTAACTTCAAGCCCACTACTGTTCGTGATATTTAACCCTAGATTTCCCTTTAACATAAACTCTTGACCTACCCCCCGACCCCCAAAACCTCTTACTATACATAACGCGGAGTGCATTGCCCTCATATTTACATTTGTGATATAATTATCGAAGAAATGTTAAAACACTTTAAGAAAGTAGTAAAATGAGCAAGCAAGCGACCCCGCCGGAACACCTTATACCCAACGAAAAGTTACCTGGCTTTAAGGCCGAAGAAAAAGCTAACTACGTCAACCGAATGTTTGGGCAAATTGCCCCGAAATATGACACCATGAACCGCTTGATGACTTTTGGTTTAGACCAGGGTTGGCGCAAGGTGGTCGTGCGGGAAACGGGCCTGAAACCGGGTGAGGTGGCGTTGGATGTCGCTACCGGGACAGGCGATATTGCCCTGGCCCTGGCGGAGGCGGTAGGCCCAACTGGTAGGGTGATTGCCAGCGATTTTAGTCTGGAAATGATGAAACCCGGCCCTGGCAAAGCCGAAAAAAAGGGCGTGGACAAGGTGGTGCGCTTTATGGCGGCAGATGCCCTTAATCTACCCTTTGAGGATAATAGCTTTGAAGCCATCACCACTGGTTTTGCGATGCGGAATGTGGTAGATATTGAGCGGGCTTTTTCGGAAATGTGCCGGGTGGTAAAGCCGGGTGGTCGGGTGGTGTGCCTGGAAGTCGCCAAGCCAAAATTTGCGCTGGTGCGTTTGGGGCATCAGCTTTACTTTAATAAAATCGTCCCGATTATTGGTACTTTAATTAGCGGACACAAAGAAGCTTACACTTATCTACCTGAGTCTGCCAAAAACTTTCCACCGCCAGAGAAACTGAAAACAATTATGGAAAGCGCAGGGCTAAAAGAGGTTCGTTTTAAACTCTACGGACTTGGGGCGGTTGCCATCCATGTTGGAACAAAATAAACGATATTTTTAGTTAGGCAATTATTCTTTATTCTGGACACACAAGGCCGTGAAAGGAGCAAAACTCCATGACCATGAAAGATGCAGAAATACCCGATATAGTTATCCGGCGATTGCCAATTTATGCCCAAACTCTGGCTTATCTTGCCAGCGAAGGGATTACTACCGTCAGTAGTAGCGAGTTAGGAGCTAGAATAGGGGTGACTGCTGCCCAGATTCGGCGTGACCTGAGCTATTTTGGCGAGTTTGGCAAGCAGGGCAAGGGCTATAACGTCCAGTTCTTGTTAAATCAGGTGCGGGATATTTTGCATCTTGAGCAGTCGTGGGGAGTCGCGCTGGTGGGGGTGGGGCATCTTGGTCAGGCTATTGCGCACTATGGTGGCTTCCGTGAAAAAGGTTTTGAAATTACCGCCCTGTTCGATGCTGACCCCAAACGGGTAGGCTCGGATGTTAACGGGCAAATTGTCCAGCATTACTCCAAAATTCCCGAAGTGACTCAGGAGTTGGGGATAAATGTAGCAATTGTGGCTGTCCCTGCCAGTAGTGCCCAGGAAGTGATAGATTTACTGGTAAAGTCTGGGGTTAAAGCCATTCTGAACTATGCCCCGATTACCGTGCAAGCTCCTTCAGATGTGCGGATGCGTTCGTTAGATCCGGTGGCGGCCCTCCAAAGTATGACCTATTACCTCGAACCTGAGCCAAAACCTCGCAGTCGGAATGGGCGACTGGTTTAAGAGTTTAAACCTAACCCCTTTCCGTGTGAAGGAAAAATGAAAAGGGGATTTCGTAAGGGTGAACACAAGGTTCGCCCTTTTTTGATAATAACATTTGCCATTTAACTTTAACACTCCTACTATTTTAGGGTATAATTCTATCAGGGTCGGGGTAGGGTCGGTTCGCTTTTCGTTGCAAAAAGAATTTTGTTCATGATAGACCATGATGCCCTCTTTAAGACAGTAATTGCCGAATTCTTTCTGGAGTTTCTCCAACTCTTTTTCCCGGATTTGGCTGCCGACATTGATCCAGCCTCTATCATCGAAAAAGAGCAGGAACTCCTGACTGACCTCAAGGGTGGGCAAACCAATCGGATTGACCTGATCCGCCAAGTACAACTCAACCAGGAGCCAACTTTGGTACTAATCCTGGTGGAGGCTCAGTCTTATGATGACAAGGAGTTTGGTGAACGACTGTTTCGCTATTACACCCGTTTGTATGATAAATATAGGTTGCCAGTCGTCCCGATGGCAGTTCTGTCCTACGACTCGCCCAAAGCCAAAGCCCCCAATATTTTCAAGCTGGGGGTTCGGGATTTTATAGCAGTAACCTTTAACTATTTTACTATCCAGCTAAATCGGTAGACTGGCAGGAATATGTTGACAAACAGAACCCCATAGCCAGTGCTTTTATGGCAAAGATGCCAGTTAATAAGAAGGAGCGAGCCAAACTAAAACTGTTAGCCCTGAACAAACTGACGGAGTTAAAGCTAAATCTGGCCCAGCAACGGTTATTGACGGGCTTTATTGACACTTATCTGGATTTAAACTTCAAGGAACAAGTAGAATTTGAGGAAGAACTCTCCAAAGTGGAGGGGTCAAAGAAGGAGGCCGTGATGGAACTCACCACCAGTTGGAAACGCGAAGGTATTATTGAAGGTATTAGAGAGGGAAAGCGAGAGGGTATTAAGGAAGGTGAAATAAAGTTGCTATTGACAATGCTCACCCGCCGTTATGGGCCGCTAACCGAAGCGGAGGAGAGCGGAGTACAGGGCCTGTCGGAGGAGCAACTCGAACGGTTGGCGGAGGCGATACTGGATTTCCAGAGCCGCGAAGAATTCACCACCTGGTTAGCCAAAGCTCAGGGTTAAGGAATGACTGCGAACTGACCTAGCCCCCTAACCCTTCCCTAAAGCGGAAGGGAAAACTCATTTTAACCTCTTTGTTATATTCCCCTAACTCACCAGCGTGGAATAAACTACCAAACGATGGCTATAGCTGGCGGAGGAAGGGTCAAAAGTACCAACACAGGTAATCAGGTTAAGGTTGCTACTGTTTGTATAGCCAAAGATACGGTCACGCGGCCCATTATTGGTCAGGTAGTCAGTTACTTCAGTCACGCGGAAGGACATCCGTTTGCCGAGGGTCGTTTCGACGTAAAAAATATCCCCTGGCTGTAACTTATTCAGATTCCAGAATACCACTGGCCCCACACCATACCAATCCCGATGCCCACCAATGACTGCGTTACCAGCATCCCCCGGACGCGACCCATATTTATACCAGCCCACACTCTGGGGATTGGCCGGCGTATCCATATTCCCGTCTGACAATACCCCTACATACTCAATCTGCGTATTTACCCCGATTTTTGGAATAATCAGCCGAATGGGAGGCTGGGCATTAGTTGGCACAAGGCTACTATTGCTGGTATCAGTGTTATAACGCCAGGTGTAATAATGGCGACCAACATTGCCCATCTCAACCTGATACCCAGCCGAATTAGAAGGGGTATAGGTCAGAGTGCGCCGCTCAAACAACTGCACCAGCACATCCTTTTCCATCCCCGCCACCCGTGAGCGCGTCCAGTAAGCGTCGCTGATAGGGTAGCCAAAAGCAAAATTCCAATCCTCAACCGTCTGACTAACCAGCCGATGATTAACCGCTACCGCCCCACTTGAATTCATAAATCGCCAGAAGGGGGCGGGCACATTATGGCCTAATTTCTCCTCATAATAAGAAATAGCCGTTTCGGGGTAGCGGTCAGCCAGATTTGAGTCAAAACCTACCGTCCCATCTTTATCCACAGTAGCGGTAATTGCCCCTCGCTGGCGGTCAGCCCGTTTATCCTGATTTAAACTGACCAGATTCTTAAAACTGGCATAGGTAGGGGCAAAGGGGTTATAGTCCAAAGGGTCGCCACTAATTGGCACATTGGCAGGGCCGATATAATAGCCATCGTCGGCGGCATCGCCACCCTGTAATCGCCCCGAAACCAACTCCCGCACTAGCAGCCCGTTTGTGACATACCATTTGTTGTCCTGGTTGCTATCGGGATAAGTGATTTCCATGCGGCTTTTATCCCAATATTGTACCTTGCGGGTCAGGTTGGGAGCCTGGCTATAGCCTTCGCTGGTAATGGCAAAAGGCGCAGGGCCCCAATACCACGAGCGCGAAACCGCCCCAGTAGCAATCGGCCAATCGGTTCGCTCCCACAGCCGATAATAATACCAGTCTGGATTAACACTAACTTCGGCATTCGCGGGGGTTATTGTTCCCAACCCCAACACCATTACTTGCAAGGTTAGAATAAAAGCTAAGAATTTACGCATAAAAAGCTCTATTGGATTTCCTTTTTATTAACTATAAACCGGGAATATCAGGAGCTGATATTTGAAGAGAGTCTAGCATAAATCAGGCGGGAACGCTATCGCCTATTTGTAATAGCTCCTTAGCCCGATTTGCTTTTTGGGCGAAATGTGGTAAATTCTGATGAATTAACTTGCAACTTAACCCCACTGAAAAGGATGAATAGAAGCTAATGTTTGAAAGGTCTAGCGGCGTATTGCTGCATCCCACCTCTTTGCCGGGTAGATACGGTATTGGCGACCTGGGCGAGGCGGCCTACCGTTTTGTGGATTTCCTGAGCGACACTGAGCAGAGTTTGTGGCAATTTATGCCGCTTGGCCCTACCGGGTATGGCGACTCTCCTTATCAGAGCTTTTCGGCTTTTGCTGGGAGTCCTTTGCTCATAAGCCCGGATTTGCTGGCGGCGGAAGGCTTTCTCTCTGTCGAGGAACTGGCGGACGTGCCAGATTTCCCGATTGATAAGGTAGATTTTGGCTGGGTTATTAATTACAAAAAGGAACTGCTCCACAAATCTTTCTTGCACTTTGAGTCTCAGGCCACTCCTGAACAAAAAACTTTTTTAGAAGATTTTGCTAAAGCTAATAGCGGTTGGTTGCCAGACTATGCCCTGTTTACCGCCCTCAAGGATTATCATGGCGGAGCGGTCTGGAACACCTGGGAAAGCGCGATTGCCCACCACGAACCCGCCGCCGTAGTAGAATGGACGGAAAAGTTAGCCACTGAGGTGCGCTATCAGGTTTATCTACAATTCCAGTTTGACCGTCAGTGGCGTTCGGTTAAAAGTTATGCCAATAACAAGGGCATTAAATTAGTAGGTGATATTCCGATTTTTGCGGCCTATGACAGTGCCGACGTTTGGGCGCACTCTGATATTTTTAGCCTGGACGAGGATGGGCAACCTACCGAGGTGGCGGGGGTGCCGCCAGACTATTTTAGCACTACCGGGCAGCTCTGGGGCAACCCGCTCTATCGCTGGGACGAGTTGGCTAAACAAAATTATGGCTGGTGGCTTGACCGCTTCCGCAAGACTTTTGAACTGGTAGATATTTTGCGGATAGACCATTTCCGGGGGTTCGCCGGATTTTGGGCCGTACCCTTTGGTGATGCTACCGCCGAGAACGGCACATGGCGCAAAGGACCAGGTTCAGCCTTGTTTGAGGTAGTCAAAGCAGTGCTGGGCGATGCGCCGATTATCGCCGAGGATTTGGGCTTTGTTACGCCTGATGTACGGGGTTTGCGGCTGCAATTCGGTTTTCCCGGTATGAAGATTATCCAATTTGCTTTTGCCGATGATGGTACTGACCCCTTCCTGCCCCATAATCACGACCCGAATTCGGTAGTTTACACTGGTAGCCACGATAACGATACCGCGCTGGGCTGGTACGAAAAAGCCTCACCCGCAGAACAGCACAAAGCCCGCCTTTATACTAATAGTAGCGGGCAGGATTTTAGCTGGGATTTAATTCGGCTGACCTTTAGTTCAGTGGCAAATATCGCGGTAGTGCCGCTACAGGATATTTTGAGCCTGGGGAACGAGGCTCGCATGAACTATCCCGGTTCGGCTTCGGGCAACTGGCAATGGCGTTTCCAGCCCGAAATGCTGACGGAAGAAATTCGTGACCATCTGAAACTCGTAACCCAACTCTATGCCCGTGACAAAGCCTCTGTGGAGAAGGCCGCCAAACGCCTGACCGACAACCCGGTGGAGGGTTACGATATTTTGTAAATATCATAAGAAATCGTAATTCGCGTACTCTTGACACGAACTACTTTATAGGCTATAAACATAGGGACGGTAATTAACCGCCCTTATTTTTATCCTCCTCAAAGTAGTGAGGTTTAGAGGTTTATTTTTATGACGCAAAACGAAGGCAAAATAAATTTATTACTGGCTCAGTTCCACCCTAAGAAGGGCGATTATGCCCATAACGTCCGACGGGTGGGGGATATTTTCGAGCAGATTGCCAGCGAGGGGTTAAAGGTAGACGTTGTGACCCTGCCTGAAACTGGCCTGACGGGCTATTTTCTGGAAGGTGGCGTGCGGGAGTCGGCTCGACGGCAAGGGCAGGTTTTCAAGGATTTGCAGGCTGAATATTTGAAACGCTGTGGCCCGAACGCTCCACTGCTTGACATAACTTTTGGTTATTACGAGGAATATAACGGGGCATTTTATAACGCGGCCCTCTATCTAACGCTTGGGGCGGAAGAAAAAGCCGAAAATAGTTGGAAACCGGGCATCATCCATAATCACCGCAAATTCTTTTTGCCCACCTACGGCGTTTTTGACGAGGAACGTTTTGTCAGTCGCGGGCGGAAGGTAGCGGCCTTCGATACTCGTTTTGGCAAGGCGGGGGTGCTGATTTGTGAGGATGTCTGGCATTCTATTACCAGCACTATTCTGGCCTTGCAAGGGGCGCAGATAATCTATGTGGGGAACGCCAGCCCTGCCCGCACTTTTGCCACTGATGAACCGGGCAACCTGACCCGTTGGCGCGAACTGGTCAAGAGCGTTTCGGACGAGCATAACCTTTATATGGTGCTGACTAATCTGGTGGGCTTTGAGGGTGGTAAGGGTTTTATTGGCGGGTCGGTAGTTACCAACCCCTTTGGCGAGGTGGTGCTGAACGGCCCGGTGGCGGACGAGTGCCTTTTGCAGGTTCAAATTGATTTGGCGGACATGGTGGTGGCACGGGCCGAAAACCCCCTCCTGGCCGACCTGCAAAACGGCCTCCCTGACCTTGTGGCCGAATTAAACGCAATCGAAAGACATTAACCAGGAGTCAGAATAAAAAATTCTTATTCCCCCTTCCATGAATCAGGGCAGGGGGGCAGGGGGTTAGGTTCTAATGGCACTAAAAATTAGCGGTGAAACCAAAAAATTCAACCTTATCAAGCAACCAGAGCAAAATGCCGAGCAGATTGCCAGTCAATTGCTTAAAATTAACCCGGCACTGGTGCGCGATTGGCTGACAGCCTTTTTGCAGGATGAAATTATCCGGCGACGTAACTTCAAGAAGGCGATTGTCGGCCTATCGGGCGGAGTGGATAGCGCGTTGGTGACGTATCTATGTGCTGCCGCGCTTGGCCCGGAAAATGTGCTGGCGGTACGGATGCCCTACCGTACCAGTAGCCGCGAGAGCCTTGACCACGCCCAACTGGTGGTGGATGCGCTGGGGGTGCAGTGTGAAACGATTGAGATTAGTAAGGCAGTGGATGGTTATCTTGAAACCTTTGAACCAAAAGCTGACGGACGACGGCGCGGCAACGTGATGGCCCGTATGCGGATGATTATTATTTTCGACCAATCGGCTAAACATGATGCCTTGCCCGTTGGTACGGGGAACAAAAGTGAGCGGCTATTTGGTTATTACACCTGGCACGCCGACGACTCTCCGCCTATTAACCCGATTGGCGACCTCTACAAAAGTCAGGTCTGGGAACTGGCTCGTTTTATGGGCGTGCCTTCGGTGATTGTGGACAAGCCCGCCAGTGCCGACCTGATCCAGGGTCAGACTGACGAGAGTGATTTTGGTATCAGCTATAGCAAGGCTGACCGCATTCTGGCTCTTTTGCTGCGGGGATATAGTCGCGAGCGTATTATCGGCATGGGTGTGCCATCGACGGAGGTAGATTTGGTCAAGGGCAAAGTGGATAGTACCCACTGGAAACGCCATCTGCCCACCACCGCCATGCTCAGTAGTACCTCCATTAACGATTATTACTTGCGCCCGGTGGATTATTAACGGCAAGGATGAGGGATGAAGGATGAAAAGAAGTCAGAATTCAGGAGTCAGGAGTCAGAATAAAGAGACAAGAATTTGTAGGGGCGTGGTCTCCGCGCCCTGTGCAGGTATTTTGAATCTTCCTAAAACCTAAAACCTAAAAGTTGAAGGCTGAAAGCTTTACCAACAACGAATAACGGACAACTACTATGGACTATGTAAAACTAAGCAAACAAACCTCATACGCCCTGCGGCACGCGCCCTGGATTTACGAACTGGAGCTGGACGACGAGGGCTGGACTCCGCTTGAAGATTTGTTGGAGGGGCTAGGCTCGGAAGCCAAGTTTAGTGGGGTTAGTCGCGCTGACTTGGAGCGGATAATCGCTTCCTCGGAAAAGTCGCGCTTTGAGATAGCGGGCGAACATATCCGGGCTCTCTATGGACATTCTATTCCCGGTAAGCTGCTAAAGAAAAAAGCTACCCCGCCTGAGTTCCTTTATCACGGTACGGTGACGCGGGCGGTTGAGGCTATTCGTCAGGACGGTTTGAAGCCGATGCGCCGCCAATATGTCCATTTTTCGGTGGATACCACGATGGCAACGATAGTGGGGACACGACGGGGCAATGATTTGGTGATTCTAAAAATCCCTGCCCGTGAAGCCTCAGCGCAGGGGATAGTTTTCTACGAGGGGAACGCCCAGGTCTGGTTGGCGGATAATGTGCCGCCCCAATGGATTATTTTCCCCTAAGATATTTAACAAGGATGGAACAAACCCGCCGCCGAAAGCCGAAAATCGGGCAAATTATCATTGGGATAATTATCGCTGTCCCGATTTTATTCTTGCTGGGTAAATTTATTCTGGAACCGCTATACAGTTCTACTTTTGTGGCGGGGAGTTTGGTGAACGATTTTATCAAGGCTGGGGTAGCGGGAGACGTTGAGGCTATGTCCAGCTTCTTCCGGCTGGAGGAACAGCAAAACTATACCAAAGCGAAAATTCAAAGTGATATTATCCCGCGCCTAACCGATTTTGACCATTTAGAGTGGCGGAGAAGTAGTTTTGGTACGGTCAAACGTGGCCCGGATAAAGACAAAGATATTATGAGTGTATCAGGTTACGCCAAGTACAAAAACACCTCAAAGGATAGAAACATCTCAGCCTCTTTTATGCGAATAGATGGCAAGTGGCTAATGACCAGTTTCAGTATTGATAAGGATTTGTATTAGGGTAATAATTTAGTGGCTCTTTCGGGGGAAGTGATGCGCGCTAAGCGGGTTTTTGCCCAGCCGCATATCGCTATATTTGCGGTAGGTCAGGAAAAAAGGAAAAGCCCCCAACCACAACAACAGACACGCTAGTAGAACCAATAGCGGCTGCACAGGAAAGTCCTCACCTGGTTGGCTACGTCGTCGGATTGTTTCGCGTCTAGCCCACAGGCTGGATACCACCACCACCCCACCCAGCCCGATTACCAGCCAGATTATATTATTAAGAGCAGCAATCACTAATAAAGCCATATACAGGCTGCAAAAGGCTACATGTACCAGGAAGTATAAACCTAGCCCAGTATAGTTAATTCGGCTTGATTCCAGTCGGTTCTCCACCATCGGTTATGCCTCGCTTGAGCGAATCCATCTCATCTAAAGTGTGGACTTATAGCCGCCAAACGTCAGTAGCCCCGACTACCTTGAGTTCTGAATTTCCAACAATCTCCTGAATACAATAAAATCAAAATTCTTATCTTTATCTCTTCATAGTTATTGAACATTTTATTAAAGGACTATAAAAGAGTTGAAACTTTTAGTAATCTCTATTAGAATAAAAGAAATGAACCAGTAAATATTTACACTTTTTAGGTATTCTGTTGGGAAAAATGAGTTGCGTTTTCTATCAGGTTTTCTGATTTAGAAAGGAACTTTCAGATGCAACAGGAATTTTTAACCCCAAAAGAGCTGGAAATCCTTCAGTTGGTGGCTAATATTCTAACCAATTGCCAGATTGCTGAAAAGCTAAAACTAAGTCCTCGCACCGTAGATAACCATCTATACTGTATCTACAGGAAATTGGAAGTCAAAAACCGAGCCGGGGCTTTAATCATTGCTATCAATAAAGGATTGATAATCCCTGATGGACTGACTTTTCCAAACGCTGCTGAAATAGAGTAATTTTACTCAAGACAAAAGATTGATATTATAGTAACCTTCTCATAGAGGTTTTTTCCTGTTCTACATATCAAGAAAGGAGAAACAGATGAGAAGATTTTTGCGGAAGAGCGGGTTCGCAGTGATTTTAACTCTGGTTTAAGTCTCACTTATAGTCCCTGATTTTGCCCTAGCCGATGATTCACAGGTCGTAGTTGTTCCGAAGGGGATGAAGGTTGAGAAGGTAGTAGAAAAACGAAGGGTTATTGGTAGCTCAACCTCAACAGGCCCTAAGCCCTCACAAGTAATTGGCTCATATGGGGAAGGCGCAGACCAGCTATTTAGATATACCAATCTTCTTGGTTTTACAACTGGTGGTAGTGGAGCTTCACTAACTAATCCTTATCAGTCCAGTTATTATGCTTATCTATATGCAAATTTTTACAAGGGAGGTACGGTAGTCAGGCAAAATGGCGGTCAATATGGTTCGCAAGGAAGCGCGATCAATTGGAGCTCAGGTATTGTGTCTGGCTCAAACACCAGTTGGGAAGAAAATGGTTTTCACCACATAGAAAACTCTAGTCGCAACTGGTTAGGGGGTTACAGTGATAGTGCTATCGGCAATTTCTAGTTTTTAGGTATAACTCATAGAGTGGGGTTGTCGGATAGATATACGATGACCCCACTCTATTTTAGTGAGGGCGGTTGGTTAATTGGCAAAATTTAACTTGAAACATCCTAAGTTTTGGGGAGGGCTATTATTTTCAGTCTTACTTGTTGGCATCGTAATTATAGCATTTTCCTGGTCAAGCTCACCATCTTCACAAAACTCACAAAAAAACCAACAAACTATAGCTTCTACTTA
>Ga0209511_1003164_pt1 | contig 12745 bp, 9 predicted proteins | sample SSSSmetaG_FD_184141 | JGI IMG/M metagenome (GOLD analysis project Ga0209511, IMG submission 184141) | Glacier valley bacterial and archeal communities from Borup Fiord, Nunavut, Canada, to study Microbial Dark Matter (Phase II) - ​SSSS... | ecosystem: Environmental > Aquatic > Freshwater > Ice >... | reverse complement strand
TGTATTATGAATGAAACTTGTTAATGTTCTAACAATTGCGAGGTCAAAAATAAAATGCAGATAACAACAATTTTCGGTGATCTGAATGGATCTCTTCCTTGGATGTATCTTGTTAAGACATTACCTAATTGCGATATACCAGTTTTCTTATCAAAATAAATAATACAACTGCAGCAACTGCAAAACTTGCTTCTGTATAAAACATGCCCTTTGCACCAAAGTGTGTATAAGCAATTCCAACAATGTAAGTCATTAGGTAAATGGGCGAATTTGACAGGGCGGTAAAAATATTGAATTTGGTAGCTGCAGCACCTTTCCCAATTGCCTCCAATGTAAAAGCGGTAAAGCCTGCATAGCCCAGCCCGGTTGCTATTGCGTATAAAGATGTCCAAACTATAAACATCATTTCTGTTCTTGGTGCATAACCCATTCCTACAATAGAGGCGGCACCTGCCAGACCAAACAGCAAATATGCATTTCTGCTATCCATCCTGTCGCATATCCAACCACCTATTAAACAACCTACTGCCGAAAGCAGGCCTCCCGCCACGCCGGTTACCAAGGCAATGGTATCTGCGCTTGCATACCAATCTTTACCAATGGCAGAAAACAGGTTACTGGCAGCACCGGTACAAAGCGTTAAAAAGCAAAGCAGAAGGCCCAATGAACCGCTTTTTGTTTTAACCGTGTCCCATACATCATTAAATAAGTTTTTATAAGTATTGCTGATTCTCGCTTCCCTTATGGAAATTTTCGGATCATTAAAAAAGAACAATGCTAAACTGCAGGATAAACAGATTACTGCTAATAAGGCACCCGTCATCCAGGGGGCGGGTAAACGCTGAGATAAATAAATTCCTAATCCACCACCAAGGCCAACTCCGCCAAGATTGCCTGCCTGAAAAAAACCTGAAGCCTTTCCTTTTAATGTGTCAGGTACATTGTATGCCATTAAACCATCTGTTGCCATACATAAAAAGGTAATTGCTATCTGGCATAAAAAGACAATGACCGTTAATTGCGGCAAGCTGGATTCTTTGAATGGCAGAATGCCTGTGGCAAAAATGCCAATGGAACCTATTATGCTACCTATCCAATACCATTTTTTAAAAGAAAATACCGTATCGACTAAAGGTGCCCATAAAAATTTTAAAACACTTGGAAGAATCGAAACCGCCACCAATGCAGCTATTTTTTCGACCGAAACACCTGCTTGGGATAAGAGGAAGCCAATTGTAACCGATACATATCCCGATGATACGCCATAAGGCAATATCAGGATGGAAAATAAAAACGGATGGACGGGTTTGGGGACTTTTGTTATTGAAGAGATGCTACTATCAATCATTAATTATTTTATTAAAAATTAGTTACAATATTTAGATGTTGCGTTTTTACTTAAAAGTAAAAAATGATAATTACTACATTATGTGTGCCTCTGCCACACCTGCATTAAGTTTCAGAACTTAAATTATTTCAGAAATTCCCTTATATAATTTTCTGTTTCTACCGGATTTGAAAGAAATATATAATGATTTTCTTCTTTCATTTCTTTAACCACTCCTTTTTTTACTTCTTTTTTAAAGCGTTCTATTTGCTCGCGGGCAAAGTTTTTATAAATAGCAAAACGAGCATCTGCTATCTTTTTGTTTACAGTATCCAGCAAAGAATAAAATGGAATAATTATATCAGGTGTAGAGGCAGTTGCATAAATAGCCAGGGCGGGGCATTGTATACTTTTATAATTCGGATGTTCAAGTCCCCTTACTAATTTGCCTTGTATTTCATCCGATGTTACATCTTTCAGATATTTACCGTTTGTAGAAAAAACAATAGTATTTTTCATTTCATCATCAGGATAAGTTATCCCAGCTATTTTCTTATAATATGCTTTTAAGCCATCACTTGAAGAAGTATCGGCTGCAGTAAGCTTTGGAAAAGCCGGCATATACTGCACAATTGCAGGCCAAATACTTTTGTGGTCATAAGCTGCATCTAGATATATCACTTTCTCTACTTTATCCGGATAGGATGATGCGAATTTTGAAATCTCATCACCTGCAATCGAGTGACCAATCAAAATAACTTTGTTAAGGTTCAAGGCTTTTGTTACTGCCAAAATATCCATAGCTAAAGTATCTGTGCTATAGCCATTAGCTGTTTGTTCAGAAGCGCCGTACCCTCTTCTTGACATAGCATACACATGAAATTTGTCAGAAAATTTTGGAGCAAAATCAACAAATATATGGGCGGAGTTTCCCATACCAGTTAGAAACAGCATTGGTTGACCTGTGCCACCAAAATCTAATATTTCAATTTTATTGTTTGTACTGCCATTTACAAATTTTGTTTGGTACGCAACCCCACTTTTCTTATTTGTGATATTGCACGCCGAAAAAAATACAATTGTTACAATAAAAATTAAGCAGGTATTTAAATAGTTCATTTTCTAATTGTTTATGGTTATCCCTAAATAATTCTATAGTTTGTTTCGACCTTTGTTGCTGATATTAATAAAACGCATGAGTAAGCACCTGCACTACCTCGTCAAAACCATTTATTTTTATTGAGGCTCCAAGCTAAAGCTGAACTTGCCAGCTTTGATAATATTTGCTGAAAAAATTAGGGTGTGCCTTTCACTTTTCGGACATCTTGCTTTTTGAGGAACATTGAAAAAAATTAAAAATCAATTTCTTTATCCTTGTCGAAAGACCTAAAATAATTCATCAGTTAGGTTGGTCAATCAAAAGTGTTGGTAGCTTTTTCAAAACGCATCATAATTCATTGTAAATTTTACAAGGCATTTGCTATATCGGCCCAACAGTTTTATTTAAAAAAAGATTAATTATAAATATATAATTACCAAATAGAAAATTAAGGTTATCAAATATTACATCTACATTGAAATCACAAGTGATATAAATTCCTACTTATTACTTTTAGTTTAGTTGCCCCCCTAAATTATAGATTTATTATTTATGAACTTCATTTTTATAAACAGTACCATCTTTCATAACAAATTTTACATGTTCAAGAGTGGTAATATCGTCCAGCGGGTTTCCTTCAACGGCAATAATATTGGCTAGTTTTCCTTTTGTTATCGAACCTGTTCTATCTTTCCAATCGAGCAGATCGGCTGCATTAATTGTTACCGATTGTATTGCCTGCATTATGTTAGCCCGTATTTTATTTAGTAATAAAATTGTTCGCATTCCAGCCATGAGGATAAACGCCGGCATCTGTGCTTAAAGCAATTTTTAACCCCTTTACTTCTTATTAAGTGTAGGATAAGTTATACCCAACTGCTCCATGTAGGGTTTATATTTTGCTGGATTGTAGTAAAATTTCTTCATTTCATTTCTGTAAGCATCCATTTTTTCTTTATTCAAATAAATAGGGGCACTATCTTTTTCTGTTATAAACGGAATGTACTGCACATCTTTTGTCTGTACATTTTTAAAATAATCTTTTGCATCGCTTAATATTTGCGGATTGGCAAACAAATCAATTAAAGTAAGTGCGGTAACTTTTGCGCCGGCTAAACAACCTTTGTGCGCTATAGGAGTTGCCATGGCAATGGCATCGCCCCAATGGTGTCCTTTTAAACCCGGAATATTTGCCGGATAACCCAGAACAATTGTAGGAACATTCCATGATACATCTGCAATATCATCAGAGCCGCCACCCCATGAAAAAGGAACAGAACCTTGTAACGTGTCAATGGTATTTCGCAAGCCATCAATTGGTCTTCCCTTAAAGTCTTTTTTTGGAGCATCCATCAATTTCTGTACTGCTACGGCTAGTTGGTTATCAGCTTCGCTCCATTTCGGCAATCCAATTTTTGTAATATTTGCATACATAGCAGTTGCCAGTGCTTTATTAAAATGCCCGGGCCATGCAGCACCTAATATTTGATAATTCATTTTTGTATCCGTCATCATTGCAGCTCCTTTTGCAATATTAATTCCGGCTTCATACATACTTTTTATATCCTTGTATTCTCTTTCTCTAAAATAGTACCACACACTGGCTTTTGATGGTACTACATTCGGCTGATCACCACCGTCGGTAATTACATAATGCGACCGTTGTGTTGGTTTTAAATGTTCTCTTTTAAAATTCCAGCCAACATCCATTAACTCTACTGCATCCAATGCACTTTTACCCCGCCACGGCGCTGCGGCTGCATGGGCAGCTTCTCCTTCAAAAGAAAATTGTGCTGATATCAAACCGTTACCTCCGTTATCGCCATAGTTGCAACTGAAATCGCTGCTTACATGTGTAAAAATACAGGCATCCACATTTTTAAAATATCCATCACGCACATACCAGGCTTTGCTTGCAACAAGTTCTTCAGCAACACCGGGCCAAATTATTAAAGTGCCCTTAATATTATTTTTCTCCATCATTTCTTTAACGGCAATAGCAGCGTTAATAATTACCGCCTGGCCGGAATTATGTCCTTCACCATGACCGGGAGCACCCTCTACTATCGGGTCTTTATGAGCAACACCCGGCTTTTGAGATGCTTTGGGAATACAATCTATATCACTGCCCAACGCAATTACCGGACTGCCGCTACCCCAAGTTGCTCGCCAAGCCGTTGGAATATTTGAAATTCCTTTTTCTACCTTAAAACCATTTTTGGTAAGAATATCCGTTAAGTATTTTGACGTTTCAATTTCCTGAAAGCCCAACTCACCAAAACTAAAAACCATGTCCACCATTTCCTGCACCTGCTTTTCTTTTGCGGCAACAATTGGAATAATCTGTTGTTTTAAATTAGCTATGGTTATGCTGTCGTAAACTTTTGTTTGTGCATACACATCTAAATAAAAAAGCACCAGTAATAGCGTGTAGAATTTTTTCATTTTGTTTAGTTTAGGTTATTTCTGAAGCCGGTTTAAAGTTTTGATTTTTGTTTGATTTTGATGCTACCACGTTTCAGGTTGTAGGTAGAACACTTATACGAATCTAATCTGTTTTTACAAGAATCCTTTCCCCTGTCTTGCTGTCTCCAATAATTAAAGTGTCCGCTTTTATCAAAGTCTATTACCGTGAATGTAAGAATTTTTTTACCTTGCCTGCAATAAGCAGAAGCTTTGTGAACATGCGTTTCAACCAACCACCGCCCGTAACTAAAATTAAACTTAGAATTAAAAGTTGATGTTTAGAATTACTTCCTACAATGTTGCAGAAATGAGGCGAAGCTTTTGAGCGTTGGCTTTCTGTGCGGCTGTTGAAAAAAGTCATCTTCATATTATTTATCTGGAGATGTGACTTTTAAAACGGGGTGACTTTATTGTTTATTTCGATGTTTTCTTTGTTTGCATTTTACCATCATTTATCGTTTTTGCAACTACGGCTCAGGTAAGGCTGACACATGGCTGAGGCACGGCTGACGTAACGTTGATGGTTGGTTGAGGCTATTCTAGCTGTTGAAGATAGATGTGTTACGCAACCTGTGGCAAGGGCTGAAAGGTTGCTGCAAAGTAGAGATTAATTTAATGATTTTATAAATTCATCTGCATATTGAGTAAGTTGTTTGAGCCCTTTTTCTTCCATTGGATAATGTCCGGCGTCTTTTAAAATCTTTATGGTGAAAGGGGCTTTTATTCCTTCTATAGAAATTTGGCTAACTGCCAAGGGTGTCCAGGTATCTTTTTCAGGCTGGGTAAGTAGTAAAGGGCATTTATCAAATTGGGCCACAGGTATTGGGAGTTGATAAGTAACCAAAGAATAAATAAACTGCAGCTGCACACTGCTGTTTGCGGAAAGCTCATCAGCCAAAAATATTTCCAGTGCTTTTTTATTATTTACAAGGTCGTTCATTTTAGAAAGCCCTTTTATTGGAATACAAACTCTACCTAAGCCAAGGCTACATAAAGTGCGCAAAAGCGGTAAGGCCAGCCAATTGGTTTTGGGAAATTTTACCGTTTCGTATTGCACTCTTTTATCATCATTTTTTAAAAAGCACATACCTATAATACCATGCACTTCTTTTAAATTACAAGCCACGCAATACACAAGCATACCACCGGCACTCAAACCATACAGAATGGTTTTTTTATAATCTCTCTTATTTTCTGCATTTACAAAATCGGTAAAAGAATTTACCCAATCTTCGTACTTAATATCTTTTTGGTTTACCTCAGTTAAGCCATACCCCAAATTATCCATAGCTACCACTTCATAACCCAATGCTGCCATTTTATGGCCAAAAATCATATTGAGCTGTCTGCCGTTTGTACCTACACCGTGGTGTAAAAAAATTCTATATTCAGCAGTTGGATTTGGATATCTGTCCAAATGCATTTTATTACCTTTCCAATCCCAGGTTTCTTCTACAGGTAAATTATCTTCTTTAATTTGAAAATCAATTGGCAGCAACCCGTTTAATTCTTTCCATGCTGCATTGCTGTTGTACGATTTCATTTTTGTAGTTTTTAAACCAATAAATAAATATTAGTGTATTCATTATTTGTTACAAGATTCATGTTGATCACCACAGACCTTTTTGCTGTTTCAGCATTTTATTTTATCCATTCATATTGCTTAGCAATGATAGTTTTTTAGAATACTTTCCATTTTTTTTCGGATAAAGAACAGGCGTAAAAACAGTTAAATATGACCTTTAAAAAAGCTTTATTAAAAGTCATTTATTACAGCCTCATTTCCAAACGAAATGCGCTTTAAATTTATTTATCAGTATTCCTTGCATCAAATTCAGCATCTAATTTTTCATCTGCTGCATTGTGCGCATATAGCATAGATAAAATTTTCCAAGTGCCATCTACCTTAATTAAACTGCCGTGAATTATGTTGTTTTTTAAGCTCAGAGTATCATCCGATTTCGCTCTTACAAATTCATCAAAATAGGTAATAAAAAGTAGGTTGCCGACATCCAGCTGCCTTATTTTTAAATCATGAAAATTCAGATCAAACTGAGTCACCCACTTTGGATTTAATCTTTCAGGATTATTAATAGTTCTGTCATAAAACTTTTGATAGTCAGTCCTAAAGCCATCATCACCACCAATCATAAAACGTTCATCATTTGCAAATAATGCTAAATAAGCTTTTGGGTTTGCCGGAATAGCTGTGCGTATTGCAGCAAATTTTTGCAAAAAAGCAGTTGCTTCCTTTTTGGTTTCTTCGCTTATTAAAGCAGCATGTTTTTCATCTTTTTGAAAACAGCCGGTTGCTACTAAACAAAGAAAAAAGTAGCAATAAAATTTCTTATGTTGAATCATATCTTGGTAGTTTTAAATGCCTCCTAAACTTCAGGCCGAAAGAGTGCATTATCAACCCAGCGCTCAGGTTTATATCCGTTCAATTCGGTTGGCATTACATTAAAATCGCCAATTATTATTATTGGCTTTTCGGCTTTAAATAATTTGTCAGAGTAACTAATGAACAGCTGAAACTACTTTAGTTTATAATCAAATTTTAGACCCTGCGCAGGGTAAAACATTGTGCAATACACAGCAAAGCAGTTTACTTTTAGAGCTGTGCCAAATGTCTTTGCAGGTGAATTTATTTTTATCAGGCAGGAATATAAATATTAAAACGTGTTCCTTTTCCCAATTCACTTTCTGCTGTCACCATGCCATTATGATTCTCAACAATTTTCTTTACAATGGCCAGCCCTATTCCTGTTCCTGCATATTTTTCTTTTACATGCAACTTTTGAAACACTTCAAATATTTTTTCAGCATATTGTTTTTTAAAGCCAATACCATTGTCAGTAACTGTAATATGACAGGTTTTCGAACTGTTTAAAGGCGAGTCAGAACCTGATACGATTTTACTTTCTATCATAATACGTAAAGGCACATCCTGTTTTGAAAATTTAAGTGCGTTGCTGATGAGATTGTGCATCAGCTGACGGAACTGGAATGGAATAATATTTACTTCGCACATTTCCCCTGTTGTTACAGCTGCATTTTTTTCTTCTATTGATTCTTTAAATTCTTCTGTTACTTCGTCAACTATTTTTTTAAGGAAAGTGAGTTCATATATTCTTTCTGATGTGCTTAGTCGGGAGAAGGCAAGCAGATCCTGAATAAGTGCCTGCATACGTGTGGCAGAAATCTGCATACGGCCGAAATATTCTTTTGCATTTTCAGACAGATTTTCATATTCTGTTGCAAGGATCTGTCCTGCAAAAATTTGAATTTTTCTTAACGGTTCCTGCAAATCGTGACTTGAAACGTAAGTAAATGCTTCAAGCTCTTTATTGATTTTCTGCAGTTCAATATTTTTTTCTTCCAGTTGTTCTGTGCGCTCAATTACTTTTTGTTCCAGCAGCTTTTCGCTTTCTTCAATTTTTTTGCGGGCAAGTAACTGATCTGTTACTTCTACTGCATGAACTAATATGCCGTCTGTATGTCCGTTTGAATCATGCGATGCCTGATAGATAAAATTAAAAAAACCTTCTTCGAGCTTACCGCTTTCTCTTGATAATGTAACAGGCAATTCATTCGCAATAAAAGGTTCTCCGGTTGTGTAAACCGCATCTAATATTTCAAAAATGCCTGTTCCTTCAAGTTCAGGCAATGCTTCCCTTATTGGCTTGCCTACAATATCTCTATTGCCAATAAGCTGCATGTACATTGCATTGGCGAGTTCATAAATATGCGTCGCACCCCGCAGCACACATATAATCGCAGGGGCTTCCATAAATAAATTACGCACATTGCCTTCCAGCGTCTGCCTAAACTTAATAATATTTATTTGCGCTTGCACCCGTGCCAGCAATTCTTTACTGGAAAATGGCTTTACCAGGTAATCATCAGCACCTGTTTGCAACCCTTCAATTTTTGATTCTTCCCCGGCACGGGCTGTAAGGAAAATGACAGGAATATTTGCAGTGGATTTATTGTTTTTAATTTCTTTTAATAAGCCAATGCCATCCATCACCGGCATCATAATATCTGAAAGCACCAGTGCCGGAATAGTTTCTTTTATCCTGTGTAACGCATCCATACCGTTGTTGGCAGTGATAACATTAAAACTATTTGACAGAATGGAACTGATATGTTCACGCATGTCGGCATTATCATCAACAACAAGAATGGTCGGAAAAGTATTTTCTTCTTTTACATCAGGTGTCTTTAATAATTCAGGCTTTCCTGTTTTAAGGAGTGAATCAATTTCATCTACATAAATAGCAGAAGAAATTTCATCTGAATCTATTGTTGTTTTTGAAATCTGATGATCGGCAATATGTTTTTTACCGGTAGGAATTTTTACGGTGAATACACTTCCCTCATTCAATTTGCTCTCAACATTTATGGTGCCTTGGTGCATTTGCACAAGTTCCTTTATAAGCGATAAGCCTATGCCGGTGCCTTCATAAGTTCTGCCTGTAACATTTTGTACACGGTGAAAACGCTCAAACATTTTAGGCAATTCGTTTTCAGGAATTCCAACGCCGGTGTCTGTAACTTTTAAAACAGCAACATCTTCTTCTGCTGATAACGCTACAGTGATGCTTCCTTTTAGGGTATATTTAAAAGCGTTGCTTAAAAGATTGAATACAATTTTTTCCCACATCTGCCTGTCCACATACACGGGTTGAATGATGGTGTCGGCTTTTACAATCAGTTTTAATCCTGCTTTTTCTATTACAGAACGAAAATTAGCTGTAAGATTTTTTGTGAGCGCAACTATATCAACCAGAATAAAAAATGCCTGTTGTCTTCCGCTTTCTATTCTGCTAAAATCGAGCAGCGTATTTACAAGCTTCAGCAACCGCATTGCATTACGCTGTGCAGTTTCAATATGTTGGATTTCGCTTTCGCTGAAATGATTGTTTTTCTGATTCAACAATTCTTCCAGCGGGCTAAGCATGAGCGTTAGCGGTGTACGAAACTCGTGGCTTATGTTGGAGAAAAAAACTGTTTTTGCTTTATCAATTTCGGCAAGTGCTTCAGCCTTTTTTCGCTCTTCCTCATATACTCTTGCTTTGGCTAACTCATTGGTTACAGCGTCGGCCAATAACTCATAAAACAACAGGTACTTTTCATCCAGCCTTCGCCTTGAACTTACACCTGCAACCAAAAAATATTTATTATGATCTTCACCAGGAATGATTACAGGAAAAACCATGGCTTGTTCAGGCTGTTCGGGATAAGGCCCGCAATTGAATGATCCAAAAATATTTTTCATATTTTCAACCTGTACTGCCTTTCCGGTTTGAATGACTTCGGTAAACGGCCAGCTTTTCAAAAGCCGTTCTTCGAGGTTAATTTTTGCAGGAGCAAGAGGCGAATCCTTCTCAACACCAACACTCCCTTCCAGGTTAGCTTCTTTTCCATCGGCAGCAATTGAATACAACAACACAAACGGAATATCCAATTCAAAATCTTTTAAGCAATCTACTATAAGCGCAATTGCTTCATCTGCGGTTCTTGCTTTTACCGTATGGTTGGCTACGGTACTTAAAATCTTTAACCTTCTTTCGGCAAGTGTTTGTTGTGTTAATTCTAAAACAGGATGAAACAGGCCGCCTACACCGCCGGATTCATCGAGAATAGGGCTAAACGAGAAGGTGAAAAAGGTTTCTTCCTTATATCCATAGCGATCAAGAAAAATATGCTGGTTTTCAAGAAATCGAGCTTGCCCCAAAGATGCTTCTTCAAATGCTTGTCCAATAACAGGCCAGGCCGACACCCAGCATGCTGCAAAATCCTGTCCCATAGAAACAGGATGCATATCGCCGGTTATTGGCAAATAACCATCATTATAAATCTGCACCCTATTCGGACCCCAAACAATTGCAATGGGAAAATTAGAAGCAATGCATAAGCTTATAGTCGTTCGTAAACTTTGCGGCCATGTATCGGGTGATCCCAAAGCTGTTTTGGACCAGTCTTTCGAACGAATGAGTTCGCCCATCTTACCACCACCGGAAAGAAAATCGAGCTTTGTAGTTGTTGTGTTTTCCTGCATTAAAATGCTGTTTCGAGCTTATTGATATAAAAATTATTTTTTGTTGCCAACAGGTTATTTTGTCCTAAATCGGTAATAAGTATATTTAGAGTTGGATACACACATTTCATTTTGAAAGGTAATTTAGTAAAAATATAAACTGTTTGCAATCTTGTTCGTAATTACTTTAATGAAGTTATAAAGTGGGTTATTTCCCTTAGAGGCTTGGGCATTTTTAAAAAAAGCAAAATAGAAAAGGCCGACATTGTCTGCTTGTCACTGCGCAGTGGGTCACAATAAAATTATCTTAATTACCTCACTCATCAGCCACCTCTATCCAAACCGGCACATGATCACTCGTTTTTTCCCAACCACGAACTTGGTGGTCAGTACCTGCATTACTCAGCCGGGTAACCATTTGCGGATTAAGCAGAAAATGGTCAATACGCAAACCCGCATTACGACCGTATGCATTTCTAAAATAATCGAAGAAGGTATAGATCACTTCGTTGGGGTATAATTTTCTGATGGCATCTGTCCAACCTGTCTCAATCAGTTTTTTAAATGCCTCCCGCACTTCGGGGCGAAAGAGCGCATCGTCTACCCATCGTTCGGGTTTGTACACATCAAACTCTGTAGGAATTACATTAAAATCACCAGTTATAATTACAGGTTTTTCTGCCTCTAATAATTTGGCTGCATATGTATGCAGCCGCTCAAACCAAGCCAGCTTATAATCAAATTTTGGCCCCGGTAACGGGTTGCCGTTTGGCAGATAGAGACAAGCAATAGTAAAACCTTTTATGGTTGCTTCAATGTACCTGCTTTGTAAATCTTCGTCATCGCCTGGAAGCCCCCGTTGCGTTTCTTCGGGCTTGCCAAAGCGGGATAATATTGCCACACCGTTCCAGCTTTTTTGGCCATGCCATAAAGCATGATATCCTGCTTCTAAAATAGCTGCTTCCGGAAATTTTTCATCAGGCGCTTTTAACTCCTGCAGGCACACCACATCGGGCTTTGTGTCTGCCAGCCATCGCAGCAATACCGGCAGCCTGCCGTTGACACCATTTACATTGTAGGTAGCTATTTTCATAATAAAAGTAAAGTTTGAAGATGGTATAAAGTTATAGGAAATGCCGTGTTGGGAATAACACAAATTTTGCCAATTCGTTTTTTACGCTACCTGTTTTTATCGGATGGGTTGTTGAGTGAATTTGCAAATGGCATTTTTTAAACTCAGGCTGAAAAATGGCAAATGGTTGGAAGCATATTTATTGGCTGCACCGAACAGTTAGTTACAAAGCAGCGCTGAATATAAATAAGCCTACCAGCCATGGATGAAAGGTGGGCAATAATTAACCGAGCCAAAAAATGCGAGCACTTCGCTTAACTCTATGTAGTGTGGAGATTAATGAAACCATGCCGCTCTTTATTTATTCAGTCAAAAAATTGCATAGTAAAAGAAAAAAGAAGGAAAAAAAGAAATATAATAGTAGTAGATTTATTCAATTATTAAATTAAAAAACAAAGCTCAAGGACGCTGCGTAAAAATAAAATAATAATTACACCACATACCTTTTTAAATTTTTGTAATGCCACTTTGCCTTCCTATTAAAATAAAAATATAATTACCATGACTACTTCAAAAACATTGACCCTGTTATTTTTTGTGGGCTTGAATTTATTCTTTCATACTACCTCAACAGCTCAAATTAGCAATGCTAAAACTTTCAAAAATGAGAAAGTAAATTCATCCCTCCCTTTGTATGAAAAATATATAGATGACAATACAGATGCACATTTAAAAGAG
>Ga0209511_1003162_pt1 | contig 12754 bp, 12 predicted proteins | sample SSSSmetaG_FD_184141 | JGI IMG/M metagenome (GOLD analysis project Ga0209511, IMG submission 184141) | Glacier valley bacterial and archeal communities from Borup Fiord, Nunavut, Canada, to study Microbial Dark Matter (Phase II) - ​SSSS... | ecosystem: Environmental > Aquatic > Freshwater > Ice >... | reverse complement strand
ATTATTTAAGACGTGGCAGCGTACCAAAATTTTCCCCCACTATCCGTAGAGTTAAGCGAAGCGCTCTACGGATTTTTAATAAAGATGAGTATGAACTCATCAAGCCATTGGCCACAAACCCAATAGTGATATCTATAATTAGATCTTGTCTTTGTTTGCAGTTGTAAGTATTTTTTTTAGAGTGTATTCCATTCCGCTTGTCTGGTTTTAAAACAACTCGGTTTGTAAATTGATAATTCCATAACAATATTTATATTTTGTAACTTGTTTTAATAAAGTCTACAAAACCTTAATAAATGCGAATATTTTTTCTACTCATTTCTAGTCTCTCGATAACTATTTTCGTGAATTCAGGTTGTAAAAAAAATGAAGTTTTAAGTAACATTTCACCTGCACCCCTACCAGCCTTGGTAAATAAACCACCAGGTCAGTTTAATATCACTTTAGCAGAAAGTTCATGGGATACCGCAAAAGTAAGTTGGACAAAGTCAATAGATCCGGATAATGATTCCATTTTTTATAAAGTGTATTTAAATGATACATTAAAAATTACAGATTATAAACAACAGACTTACACTTTTAGAAATCTAACTCAATTAACGACATATATTCTAAAAGTTGTTGCCGTTGATACTAAACAAAAAGAAACAATATCTATTTATAATCTAACTACCAAAGAGTATAAACTAAAGTTTTTAAAAAAGCTGGAATACGGTTTAATAAGTGGCTACAGCACTCAACAATTAGGTCAAATGATAAAAGCCATAGACGGGGGCTATGTTATGGTGGGTAAGACTGAATTATTGAGCGCCCCCAATAATATCAAGTTTTTTATACTAAAAATTGACACGTTAGGAAACGAACTATGGAAGAAGTATTACAATTATAGTCCTGGAAATACATATGCAATGAGAATCACTAAATGTAATGATGGATACCTTGTAAATGGAGAAAAATCAATACTTAAGGTAGATATCAACGGAAACTTTTTGTGGACAAAATCTACAACAGACTATGAATATATAAATGGCATTGCTGTGAACAGCATGAATCAAATTTACAGTGTAGGCTGGGTAGCAAGCGACTCCTCAACTAATGTTGTGGAGGCTTCGATAAGTAAGTATGAAACAAATGGCAATTTAATATGGAATAAAAGGTTTTCCCCTACTATAAGAGACGAATTTGACGATATTAAAATCAACGCTAACGGTGAGATTATAGTCTTAGGCAATACAGACGGAAATAATATAACCATTCAACAATATCAAAATAATACGGCTTACATTAATGCAGACTTTTGGGTTTTAAATTTAAGCTCTGAAGGTAATATAATTTGGAATAAATCCTATCATGATAATGGTACTGCATTTGCAAAAAACATTATAAAAACCACGGAGGGAAATTATGTATTTACCGGATTTTCTTTTGTAACCCCTGGGGTACCTTATTTTTATTTGCAAATGATAGATGGTTTAGGAAATAGTCTCTGGCGCTATTATTCAAATACCAACACAACAATGGGTTTTTCGGTTTCCGAAACTAATGACAATGCCCTAATTGTAGCCGGTGGTTTCAAAAATTATTATGATACAGATTTTGCGCTTTATAAATTTGATAAAAATGGAAACCAACTTTGGAATAAACAGTATTCAGAATTTGCCACTTCAATGATTAATAGAACAGGAATTCCAACAGCCGACGGCGGATACATAATAAATTCTCAAAAATCTAAAATATACAATACAGGAAACGATAGGGATCAGATTTACATTTTCAAAACTGATGCTTTGGGTAATTTTAATTGAAAGCAAAATATTATTATTAAATTCTCCTACTGTCGCAGCTTTCTTTCTTCCCCGACTAGCGCAGAGATCTTGCCCCTACTAGCCCAGATTTCTAGCGCGGATATGCAGCAAAGCCTTGTGCGTGGCGTATCTGTGCGGTGTCTAAAGAATACTTTCCGCCTACCTTAATCTTCATAAAAACCCTCCCTCACTATCCGTAGAGTTAAGCAAAGAGCTCCTACGGATTTTTAATAAAGATGAGTATTCATTCATCAGTCTTAACGTAAAGCCGTATCAACTTCAAAATCTAAACACTGTAAAGTTTTTTCGGTACAAAACATTAGGCTCCACCCACCCTCCACCGTACCTCAGCCGCACCTCAGCCGTACCTCACCCGTGGTTGAGAAATTTACATCACTTCCATACTACTTTGGCGTTATTAGTTTTCTCAAAAATTGTAGCCCGGCTCTCCTCTTGTTTGGCAATAACCTTCCCGTCACCCATCGGCCAAAACTTTTGCTACAATTGAGTTTGCAGCCAGGATTGCCCCCTCCATATAGCCGCCAAATGGCGCACTGGTTTCAGTACCGGCAAACAGGAGTTTGTTCTTCATATAATCCTCTCCAAACATAGCATGTCCATTGTTGGCATGCGGAGGCAGAAAGCTTTCTTTTCCTGCCTGGATGTAAGAGTCGTTCCAAATCTTATCGTTGTAACTCACATAGTCCTGGGCTTCCTCACCAAAATAATGTGTTAATTGCGTGATTACTTTTTGTTTTCGCTCTTCAAAGGTGTAGTGGTTGGCGGTGCCATTCAGAAAGCCTTTGAGGGCAAATTTTGTTTCTTCAAAATTAGTATGATCGTACATTTCCGTCGCCAGGCCAGACTGGCTGAAGACGCTTCCCGAAAAGCCCTTGTCTTTCCAAAATGCCTTCTTATATTCAACAGCAAATTTTACAGACCCACTCATCCAGGTTTGGGTTTGCCGCATTACGGCTTGTAGCTGTTGCGGTATTGCCGGAGAAAACTGGATGGTCTCTACGAGCAGTTTAGGTGGTAGCGCTACAATTACCAGCTTGCAGAAAAAATTGTTTTGTAGAGAATCTGTAATCCTACTATGCTCGCCCTCATCTGTTATTTCGGTTACCCGGGTATTTAATACAAGGTCTTGGTTTCCTATGCCATCCTGCAATGCGGCGATGATACTGGATGTTCCAGCTTTTACCCTAAAAGCAGCCTGGCTGTTGGCAGGCACAAAATATTGCTGCGGTGGTTCAAAAGACATTGTTTCAAACAAAGCAACGCCTTCGGTGTGTTGTTCAAAATGCCCAATATGAAGTTCTGCTAAAAGTGCCAGTAGATTTTTATGTTCTGCACTAAACAAGGTAGCACCCATTTCCATGGGCGTATGTTGCTCGCCATAAATGGTTTCTATACGACCACCCAGGCGGTCCTGGGCTTCCAAAACTTTTACCGCCAGGCCTCGTTTTTTAAGTTGCCAGGCAATGGTCAATCCACTTAATCCGCCACCAATAACAATCACATCCTGCATCGTATGTTTTTTACTTTTACAATTTTGAGCTAACAGAAAGGCGTAGCCCATTATGGCCACGCCTTTTGCTATCCATAACTTATATTAAATGTTTGCTGCTACATCGGCTCTATTCCATGTTCTTTCTTTGAACATAGCATCTACTTCGGTGCCAAATACATGGTTGCTGTAATTGCTCAATGTCTTCACTGCCAGGGCCAGTATGATTTCTAATATCTGCCGCTCCCGGTATCCTGCTGACAAAAACTTTTCAGCTGCCGCTGCTGATGGTCTGCCTCTTGTAGTAAACAACTCTTCTGTAAAAGTTGCCAAAGCCTGCAATTTAGCATCGGCTATTTGCTTGCCATTGCGAATAGCATTGGTAACATTTTCCGGCACTTTGCTCATTTTATCGGCAATAAAGCTGTGTGCAGCCAGGCAATAGTTGCAGGCATTGAGATAACTCAATGTGAGAAAAACTACTTCCTGCTCCACCGGCGAAAAGCCACTTTCTTTTCTAAAAGCATCGTAACCGTGCAAATAAGTTTCCAGGAGTCCGGGTGAGTTGATCATGTTGGCATACATATTTGGTACAGCACCATTTTTTTTGATGACTGCCTCTAAAATTGGTTTCGTTCTTTCGTCTGCAGATGCAACTTCTACAGGTTTAAGTTGTACTTTAAAATTGCTCATAACTCTTCATTTATTGTGTAGATAAAAAAATATTTTTATTTGTTTTTCTAAAATGTGCACTGCCCAAAGAAGCAGGGTTTTCACATCAATTATTCATAAAAGGGTAGTCGGTATAACCCAACGTGCCGGTGGTATAAAAGGTGGCAGGGTCTGCTTGAGACAGCGGTGCATTCTGTTCATAACGGGCTACCAGGTCGGGATTAGCAATGAACGGTTTGCCATAAGCCACCAGGTCTGCGTAACCATTTTCCAGAATGGCATTGCCGGTTTTTTTGTCAAACCCATTGTTGATAATGAGGGTGCCATTGTAAAGCGGTCTAAAATGTTTGGTCACTTCCGTTACTGCGTAAGGAACTTCGCTTACATCATTAAAGGGTTCCATAAAATGAAGGTATGCCAACCCATATGCGTTGAGTTTCTCCACCATATATTCATAGGCTGGTATCGTTTGTTCATCAATGCTCATCCCAAATAAGCCATGGGTAGATGGATTAAACCGAATACCAATCCGGTTTTTAGGTATCACTTCAGCAACGGCATCCAACACTTCAAACAGGATGCGGGCACAGTTCTCTGTAGACCCGCCATATTCATCTGTGCGGGTATTAGCATTGCCCACAAAAAACTGGTGAAAAAGGTAGCCATTGGCAGCATGCAGTTCAACTCCATCAAAACCGGCTTTGACTGCATTGGCTGCTGCATTTTTAAAATCTGCTATCGTTTGGTCAATGTCTGCTTTGCTCATTTCTTTCGGCGTCACCGTATCTACAAAGCCACTGTGGGTATATGCTTTGGCATGTGGATTAATAGCAGAAGGTGCAAGTGGCAATTCACCCTCGTGTAAATCGGGGTGCGACATACGACCCACATGCCATAGCTGCGCAAAAATTTTCCCTCCCTCCTTGTGCACAGCATCGGTAACCAGCTTCCATCCTTTGGTTTGATCTTCGCTGTATATACCAGGCACATTTACAAATCCGACTGCTTTTTTGCTGACGAAAGTACCCTCTGTAATCTGCAGCCCTGCGCTGGCCCGTTGCACGTAATAGGCGGCTGTGAGTTCTGTTGCTACATTGCCATCATTGTTTGAGCGGGCCCTGGTCATAGGTGCCATTACCATTCTGTTATTAAGTTTCAAACCTGCCAGGTTGAATGGCTCAAATAAAATTTCTTTGCTCATCTGTTGTGTTTTTTATGAATTGCACCGCTGTGTGAAGCCTGTTGCTGATATATACTATTGATAAATATTTAGTTACAATTGCCATTGATATCGCAGGATCCTTCGCCCTGCTCTATAATTAATGCTGGTTTTTCCTCTGCCAGAACTTTGTTTAATACCTGTGCAAATACTTCAGAAGGCTGCGCACCGCTGACCGCATATTTTCGGTTGAACACATAGAAGGGAACACCCTGCACACCCAATTCGGCGGCCTCCTGCTGGTCTTGCAGCACTTCGTTTACATAAAGATTTTCTTCGAGTACTTTGCGGGCCTGCACTGGGTCCAAGCCTGTTTCCTTAGCCAGACGCACCAATTCAGCTATATTGGCCGTATCGATACCTTCTGTGTAGTAAGCCTTAAAAATTCTTTCTTTCAGTTCATTTTGCAAACCGGCTGCTTTGGCCCAATGCAACAAGCGATGTGCATTCATAGTATTGTTGATGATGCCATTGTCAAAATCATATTGCAGGCCCACTTCTGCTGCAGCGGCCGTCATGCCATCATTCATGCGTTTGCCATCTGCGGGGGTACCTCCTTTTCTTTTGCCCAAATATTCATGCACATTCAAGCCTTCTTTATTGTCCATCTCCGGGTCCAGCTGAAAACTTTTCCATTCAATTTCCACCTTTTCTTTTCCGGCAAAATCTGCCAGGGCTGTTTCAAATTTGCGTTTGCCTATGTAACAAAATGGGCAAACGATATCACTCCATATTTCTACTTTCATATAACTCGTTTTATTTTAATCATGTAAAATCAATTCTTAAAAACTGCTGTTTATATATCCTGCAATACTTAAGGATTAGTTGCATACAGCGATGCTTTTTTTAATTCCCTTACCAGCTCTTGTTACAAGCGCTATTTTTTCCTTTCAGACTTTCCAATACGCTGCTTTTTAATTCATCTCAAATTTTCAATTTATCAGCCAAAATCATCTGCTCCCTATGTTGCCTTTGCAAGGCTTACCGGTTATAGAGCAATAGCAAAAGAGTGTGCCAATATTTCACCCGCTAATTTCAAAGCTTCTTTATCAACTCCGCCCAGGCGTACTACTTTTTGCAGCCCGTCGGTGGATGCATCCGTTTCTAACTCAGCCACCACTACGTTGGCATGCGGTAACAGTTGTTGTAGGGTTGTTGTTGCCGAACCCGCCGGGCTAAAATGAATTACCGGTTTACGGTTGGTTACTTCTTTTATTTTTTCGGCTATAGCAGGTAGTTGTTCCATAGCAGCAGCTACCACAATTACGTCTGCCTCCCAGGATGCTTCCCGGCAACACGCCAAAATGTTGATGTTGGTAGCGGGCTGTTGCAACCTGATGGAATTTATGAGCGCCATGAGTTCGTCACTACTGCTATCCATCAGCAGGAGATCATACATAGGTGCCATACGCTCTGCAAGCAGGGTACCTATTTTGGAGTTGGCTCCAATGATCGCCATGTTTTTTCTGGTTGCCATGTAGCTGTTGTTAGGATGCAAAGGTAGCCACACCCTCCTGCCATACTAATTGACATTTGATAAGAAATGCACTTGATATTTATCAAGTAATGCTTATTTTTTTTGGACGATGGTTTTACGAATGCGGCTCAGCGTTTCGGGTGTAATGCCCAGGTAGGAGGCTATTAAATTTTGAGGGATGCGTTGTACGAGCTCAGGGTTGCTGTGTTGCAGGCGGAGGTATTTTTCTTCGGCTGTAAGGGAGATGCTGCTGAGTAGCCGCCGTTCTTTAGAGATGATATTTTTTTGAAACAAGATGCGAAAATAACGTTCCATCCGTGGCACCTGCAACATCATTTCTTCAAAATGGGGGAGTGTTATCAGCAGGAGTTCGGCATCTTCTATCGCATCTATATTGTAGGCTGCCGGTTCGCCCGAAAGAAAACTATAAGTATCAGAAATCCACCAACCTTCCCAGGCAAATTGCAGCATGTGTTCTACCGCTTTGTCATCTACATTGTAAGAACGCAGCAATCCCTGTTCTACAAAAGCCAGGTATTTGCAAGCATCACCTTCCTGCAGCAGGTATTGCTTTTTGCGCAGTTTCTTGGGCGAAAAGTAACTTTTCACAAGAGCCTTCTCGGCTTCGTTCAAAATGACTTTATCTGCAATGTGCAAAAAGAAAACATCAAACATGCTGCAAAATAGTGAAATCAATACTGCACAGCAAAACATAGACCTTACACTTCGCCTCCGTTGGTGCTCATGCTAAGAATAATTGAGGTTCATGCTATCACGCATGCGCCGAGGGTTAGTCCCCCGGCACTATATCAGCATCTTTAAAAGCTGCATCGGACTTTTTTTCATTACCTTAACGGCGGCGGCGGTTTTGCTATTGCTATTGGTGGTTTTGCAAGTAATTTTTATTGGTCTTCAAGCGATTTTGATTTTAATAACAGTTGGTTTCTACGCTTTAAAAGTGGCTTCCAAAACGCCACTTATAAGAATAACTTTAACTTAATACGTGCCGTTAGGTCTTTTTAACCATTAATTGCAAAACATGAACACTAAAAAAAATCAACTGCGCAATATGAAAAAATTTATTTCCTCCTTTATATTAATTGTAATATTGACTTTACCTTATATAACTAATGCCCAAATTTTCTCTGTAGGTGCAAGTGGTATTACTTTAACATCCGGGACTGTTTTATACGGGGATGGCCTGATCATTACTCCTTCCGCTGATATAACCCTGACAAGTATATCGCTGAGCAGGAATACTACTGTCTCTCACACTACTTCCAACTCTTACATTTCCAGAGTTTACCAATTCAATGCTAATACAGCTCCCTTTAGCGGCACAGTGCAGATTAATTATATTGTTCCGGGTGAGCTGAACAGCATTCCCGAATCCAATCTCCAATTAAATATACACAATGGCACGCTTTGGCAGGCTTTTACCGGCACTGTTAATACCACAAGCAATTACGTGTTAAGCAATCCGATCAGCAATATTGTTCTGAATGAGTTAACCCTTGCTAATGTGTTAACTCCGCTTCCACTTAAATGGGTTTCTTTTACGGCCGCGAAAGAAAAAACGAGTGTGCTGCTGCAATGGATCACGCTTAATGAAGAATTCACTAAAGATTTTATAGTGCAGTACAGCACCGATGGTATGCGGTGGATTAATTTAACGACGATATTAAGAAACCCTGGAACCGGTAATAGACAGGAGTATAATTATATACATTCAACTCCGGTAGAGGGAATTAATTATTACCGTATCCTACAAAATGACCTCGATGGCCGAAGCAGTTACAGTATATTACGTACTGTAAAATTTTCCGGAAATGCAGATGCATTTTATTTACCCGAAAACTCGGTGAAAAACGGCAGATTGCAGGTGCAGGTAACTGGTCCTGTTGTTTTATTCCTTTATACAGCGGATGGAAAACTGATCTCGCAACACAAACTTTCTGCTGGATTGCAAGCCATTGATGTCAGTACATATTCAAAAGGTATTTATTTACTGAGCGGAAACGGTTCTACAATAAAATTTAATATACAATAATCAAAAAAACTAAATCATGAAACAATTATTATTTGCAGCATTATTGTTTATTACCTTTTCTGCCAATGCTCAATTAGGTGTGGGTACAGCTACCCCCAATGCTTCAGCACAATTAGATGTAACCTCCACCACAAAAGGATTTCTACCACCCCGAATGACCGCTGCACAACGGGATGCAATTTCATCACCGATAGCAGGGTTAATGATTTATTGTAGTGATTGTGGCGAACCGGAATTTTATAATGGCATCGCTTGGGTGAATATGATTGGAGGCACTGCTCCTGCCGGATTGAGAATTGGAACAGTTTATCAAGGTGGTGTAGTAGCATATATTTTACAGGTGGGTGATCCGGGATATATTTCCGGGCAGAATCATGGTTTAATAGCAGCTCCTTCGGACCAGAGTGCAGCTATTCAATGGTGGAATGGAAGTAACATTACTACAGGTGCAACAGGAACGGCATTAGGTACAGGCAATGCCAATACAACTGCGATTGTTGCAGCGCAGGGAGCGGGTAGTTATGCAGCCAAATTATGTTATGACCTGGTGTTAAATGGATACAGCGACTGGTATTTACCCAGTAAAGACGAATTAAATAAACTATATCTAAACCGAGTGGCAATTGGTGGTTTTACAATAAATTTCTATTGGACTTCCAGCGAATCAGGTGTTAATACCTCTAACGATGGGGCAAAATTACAGTCGTTTAATAATGGAGCCTCTAGCAACAGCTTTAAATACGAGTCAACAGAGGCTGTCAGGGCAGTACGGTCTTTTTAGGTATTTATAAATATCAGCCTTGGGCAGTTTAATTTGTTAGAATTGCACTTTTCGGCTCTAAAAAAGAGGCTGTCTCAAAATCAATTTATAGGATCGGAGAATTGCCTGTATTAAATTTTTCTCCACCACCTTACCGAATACAAAGAGGCTGCCTCGTACTTTTGAGACAGCCTCTTTTTTATTTTATGACACATTTAATTACTGGTTCTTTATTTCATTAGCCTCTAAATCGTTATAGTATATCAAGTTTTATTATTTGAACGTTTCCAAATAACACTATTATGCAGGGAAAAAAATTCATCGTAGGCTTGGAAGAAGGAGGCTTAAGTGATCTCAATACCGTGGGGGGTAAATATGCTTTCCCTGGGGAAATGATCCAAAACCTATTTCGCAGCAACGTCTCCCAACGGAGACGTTGCGTTTTAGTTCGCTAAAATTTATATACGCAACGTCAGGCAAAGGCCGAGACGTTGTTGAGAAGAAAAGCCCTGGACTTTACATACAAAACATAGGTTTTTGCCAGAGACACACAATGAATCGATTATATTTGAGCTTAACGAAAAGGGCACTGCAGCGTTATTTAAAAATGCCTACATAAAAGAAGAAAGTAAAGCAGCTATGATAAAATTAAAACTATTGGGGTATTTGATTATTGCAATTTGTTTTTCATTTACTGCCATAGGCCAAAGAATAGACACTACCCCTTTAGATGCATACTGGAAAATGATAGAACCGCTAAAACAAAACGATTCTTTATCAGTTAAAGAATGGTATACATTTCTGGCTATAGATGCAAATAAAACATACGTTGAAAACCAGGGGTTTGACAGTGCGTACCTTGAAAAGGTTAGAAAAAATATTCAGTATGTGTACATGCCTGCGTACGACAGTTTATTAAAGGCAAGAGTAGCGGCTATAGAGAAAGATCCTGCTTCTTATTGGATAACCTACAAAGTGTATGTATACAAAAAGTATGAAAAAGAATTAAAGCAATACCAAAAGCAACTTGCAAGCCCTGCTTACTTAGAGGCGGTATATACAAATGCATTTGCATGGTTGCCAAAAAATCTGCAACAAAAAGATACAACGGTTAACTTTTATTTGTTAGGTATAGAAAACGATGCCATTGCCGGTGGAGGTACTATTATAGTAACGCTTTGGAGCGCTTATAATCAGGATAAAATTAAACTCGGCATTTTGGGCGGACATGAAATGCACCATGTACTTAGAAAAGGAATAGAATTTAAAAATGTGGGAGAAAATTATAAGGGTCTCCTTTATGTTTTAAACAGTATTTTAAATGAAGGCACTGCTGATATGATAGACAAAGTATTGGCCATTGCCCACGAAGATGAATTACCGATGGGCTCTAAATTCAAAGAGTTTGAGTTATTTGAAGCAGACAGCATTGTGAAGCAAATAGATTCAAGTATACAAATACTTAGTAAGACCGAAAGCAAAGTTTATAAAACCGAAAAAGATTACCGCAACCTACTGAGGTGGTCAAGTGGGCATTGCCCCGGCTATTATATGGCTGATATCATTGTTAGAAACGGATTTAAAAAGCAGCTGATAAGTCATATTCAAAATCCATTTTATTTTATCTATCTGTATAATAGAGCCGCTAAGAAAGATATAAAAAAACCTCCCGTTTTTTCTTCTGCCGCTATAAAATATATCAAACTACTTGAAGAGAAATATTTGCAAAAGAACAGTTGAGTTTCTCTAAACCTGTGTTGGTCTTCGCTAAAATCTTCGCCGCCGCTTGGTTTTTAAACAGCAGCGTTTAGTTTTATTAAATTCAAAGTAAAGGCAGGGTTTCGACACAGTTATGTATTGGAACTCTATAAACACATAACTTTAAAATTTAAACCACAGATTTTATTATGGGATTTTTATCAAACCTGTTAGGTAATGCCGGGGTAGCAACTGTAGATGAACTTAGTAAAGAATTTGGAAATTTACTTACAGACAATGAAACTATTGAAATTGGTTTCAAGCTATTTCGGGTCGTGTTTATTTTTACAAATAAGCGACTTATTCTTGTGGATAAACAAGGCATAACAGGAAAGAAAATCGAGTATTTGTCAGTGGTCTATAAAAGTATATCCCGTTTTAGTATTGAGACTGCCGGAAACTTTGATCTGGAGGCAGAATTAAAAATTTGGATTTCCAGCGAAGTAAATCCGAGCGTTTCTTTGCCTGCGTTTGAACAGGTAGATACTATAACGCAAAAGCATTTGCAAATACATGTGAAGAAAAATATTTTCTACAAAGAATATGAGGAAGTCATAAAAATAGGAGGCTATATTTTAAAAAGTTTTTCTTTTAACCTTAATAAAACCAGTACGAAAAATACAACTACTCCACCTTTTTGGATAGACATGAGTAAGCTATTTGAATTGTATGTTTTTAGTAAGTTGGTGAAGATGTTTCCGGAACCAAATGCAGTTTCATACCATGACAAATTTTGGGGAGAAAAGAAACCGATATTCTAATCAGGCAAGAAAGATATAAGTGTGTATTAGATTGTAATTACAAACCAAGATATTTGAACTATGACCCATCCCTAGAAGATAAAAGACAGCTGGCAGGTTATGTAAGATTAAGAAATGTTTATAATAAACTTGACCTTTGACATGATAAATTAATAAAAGGTTTAATAAAATATTCTCATCATGATTTTACTGATGAAATAGATAAGGAGCAATTATTTAAAACTGAGATTAGTGAATACGTGGAGTTCTATAAATTGGGGGGGGTTACCAGTTTTATAAATTAAACAATAACCCTCTTACATCCTTCAACTTTAAATTCAAATCCAAAAACTTAATATTCAAAATAGCTGCCGCAGTCAGTGGGTTAATATACTTTCTTATGCTATCTACATCTGCAGATATAATAGCATCTATCTTCTTGGTTTTAAGCTGTGAAAATATTTTAAGATCGTTTACAATAATTCGTCTGTTATAACCTTCAATATTTGCTTGCGTTCCTTTTAAAAATTTATGAAAGTTGCCTGCTTCTTTAGCATCTAAAAAATCAAATGCTTCTATTTGTAAGGTATTAAGCGGAAGGTTCTGCGGATCATCGCCCACTGCATATTCTGCTACGGCAATGGTAGAAATATGCATGGTTATTTTTTCTTGTAAAAAGTATCGGTAATAGTCTATTGCATTTGTATGCAAAGCTTCGGTATCATCCATAAGCCTGATACAAAACGATGTATCCAGCATTACG
>Ga0209511_1003160_pt1 | contig 12764 bp, 6 predicted proteins | sample SSSSmetaG_FD_184141 | JGI IMG/M metagenome (GOLD analysis project Ga0209511, IMG submission 184141) | Glacier valley bacterial and archeal communities from Borup Fiord, Nunavut, Canada, to study Microbial Dark Matter (Phase II) - ​SSSS... | ecosystem: Environmental > Aquatic > Freshwater > Ice >... | reverse complement strand
CAGTGGCGGCGATGCTGCCAAAAGTGGATCTGGCTGAAGTCATTTTGGAAATCGCGGCTCGCACCAACTTCACGGCGGGTTTTACCCATCTCAGTGAAAACCAGGCCAGAGTTGAAGATTTAGCCCTTTCAGTTTGGGCGGTTGAAGCCTGTAACATCGGCTTGGAACCGGTCGTGCAACGCAGCCAGCCCGCTCTCAAACGGGATCGTTTGGGGTGGGTGCAACAAAATTACATTCGGGCCGAAACCATCACGCGGGCCAATGCAACGTTGGTCGAAGCCCAGAGTTTAATCCCGCTAGTTCAAAGTTGGGGCGGTGGGGAGGTTGCTAGTGCCGATGGTTTACGTTTTGTAGTGCCAATTCGCACCCTTAACGCCCGCCCCAATTCCAAATATTTTGGTTCGGAACGCGGCATTACTTACTACAACTTCATCAGCGACCAGTTCAGCGGGATTTATGCTCTGGTTATCCCCGGTACTCTCAGAGATTCGCTTTATCTGCTGGAGGGAGTGTTAGGGCAGCAAACCGTCTTGCAACCCACTGAATTTATGACCGATACCGCCGGAGCCAGTAACGTAATTTATGGTCTCTTCTGGTTATTGGGCTATTAGTTCAGTCCAAGGCTAGCTGACCTGAGCGACGCGCGTTACTGGCGGCTGAATTATGACACCAATTCGGGTCCGAGTAGTATAAGTCCGAAAACCTACGCTAAGGGGCTTTTGTTCTAGTTTTTTATAATACCTGTCTTATCATCTAACTCGTACCAAAACACTGGTAGCAAAAGATACATTTTGGTACGAATTGGCCTAATTTTTTTCATTGGGAAATACAAAACCAGGCTCAAGTAAGATTTTTTAGCTCAATTTTAGGTCTAAAAACTCTTACCAAAACCTTTTGGTAGACAAAATGGTAAAAATGAACTGGGAAAAGAGTATTTATGTCTTAGCGTAGGTTTTGGTACCGCTGCTACTCACACCCGTAGTTGTTTCAAACATGCTTCAGGTGTGGAACAAAATATGCCAGATTTATTAGCCCATCTCTACTCGGCCATAATGGCCCAGGCTTGTAATCTCAGTTTAGCCTCAATTTCCCGGATGACGGAACTGGCTTCCCGTAGCATTGGCTGGTGTACCAGTTGGTATCTACGACCTGAGACGTTGGGAGAGGCGGTCACGACCCTGGTGAATTACCAATACCACCAGCCTTTCAGCCGGCATTGGGGTGATGGTACCCTCTCATCCTCGGACGGGCAGCGTTTCCCGGTTAAAGTAAAAACGCGCAATGCTGCCGCCCTCCCGCGGTATTTTGCTTTCGGGCGGGGTTTAACCATGTATAACTGGAGCAGTGACCTTTTGGTGCAATACGATAGCCGGGTGGTACCCACCACCATGCGCGATGCTACCGTTATTTTGGATGCTATTTTAAATAACGAAAGTGAACTTCTAATTGCCGACCATACTTCTGATACTGCCGGATTTACCCATATGGTCTTTGGGCTTTTCGATTTGTTGGGTATTCAATTTTCGCCCAGGATCCGGGACATCGCTGACCAGCAACTCTTCCGCTTTGAGAAAACAAGCCCGAATACCGAGTTGAATACTCTTTTTAAGGGTGCTATTCGACAGGATTTAATTGTGCAAAATTGGGATGCGATGCTGCGGTTGGCTGGTTGTTTGAAGTTAGGTTGAGTAACCGCCTCTTTGATGATCATAAAACTCCAATCCTTCCCACACCTTAATTCACTGGCGCAAGCCCTGACGGAGTATGGCAAGCTGTGTAAGACGATTTTTATTTTAGGTTCCTTATTAAATGAACAAGATCGCCATCGTGATGAGAACCAGTTAAACAAGGGGGAGAACCTGAATGGGCTAAGGGAAACAATTTTCTTTGGGCAGCACGGTCAGTTACGCAAGCGACAATTAGAGGAACAGAATAACCAGGCGAGTTGCCTTACCCTGGCCGTCAACTGTGTAGTGATATGGAACACAGTTTATATGAATGCGGTGGTGGAAAAACTTCGACAGGAAGGCCAACAGGTTTTAGAAGAAGATTTGCAACACATTTGGCCTACCCGCACTGAACATTTAAATGTTTATGGCAAATACCATTTCAATCTGGCCGAGGCGGGTTACCGCCAGGGGTTACGTCCACTACGCCAAGCGGGTAGCGAAGCTGAAATTGAACTGGATTAACCCAAAAGGTTTTTCAATTTAGATAATTACAAAACTAACGATTTACCGACTCTTTACGTTCCACTTGTTGCTCATTACCTATAAGAACCAGGAAGTGAGCAACCACAGTCGGAAATGGCATTTTCGGCGACAGTTTTACGAGCTGCGAAATATTTTCAAGAAATTTACGATTACCAACAAAAATAATGCTACCGTAATGCAAACATAGTGGAAGGAATCAAAAGCAAATTTGCTCTAAAAAGCTATCGTTGCGTGAGATTTTACAAAACCTGTTAAAGATACATTAGGGGAGACTTTCCAAAGATGGTATCCGGGGTTGAAACTCCAGGCTAAAACAAATCCACCAGGAGGAAAAAAAGGCGGCCTAAATTGGGCGAGGACACAAATGTTCTTAAAAATCTCCCCCGGTTTTAAGTGGTCTCGAATAAAAAGGGGCGACCAGTAGGTCGCCCCTACGAATTCCCTAATCCAGGGCGCGGAGACCACGCCCCTGCAATATTTTCCTCATCCCCTGTATTCTTTCATCCTTAATCCTTGCCAACTATCCCGCCACGTAGGCCGACATTGGCGAGTTATAATAGTTTGTACCAATTGACCAGACTGCGGGCAAGACCGTCAGGTTGGATTGGGCACTGGTTTGGGCCTTACTACCACTAGCCGCATCTCGAAATTTAACCGTTCCACCACCTAGCGGGCCTAAGATTGTAATCCAGTATTTTGTACCACTGGCAATACTAACTGAAGGGATTGTCACTGAGTTCCAGGCTCCCTTAACCGGGTTACTGAGGGTGGCCTGGACTAGCAAGTTAGCAGGGTTATCCCCGGTAGCGTTGCTATAGATACCAACCACAATATTATTGGCGGTGTTTCCGTTATCAACATAGACGTAGATACGAGTGGCTGTCCCGGTGGCATTAGCCGTATTAATAAAGGCTTCGGCTATCCCCGCCGGGTTATAATCCACATTGCTTGACACCGTTTTTGACCCGACAAAAGCGGTTAAAGTAGGCGTTGCGCTAGGTGTAGGGGTGCGCGTCGGCGTGGCAGTCGGCGGCAGTGGCGTATTAGTAGCCGTTGGTGGAACGGGCGTATTGGTCGGGGTTGGCGGGATAGGGGTATTAGTAGCTGTTGGAGGCACAGGGGTATTTGTAGCTGTGGGTGGCACGGGCGTATTGGTAGGTGTCCCTACAGGCGTGTTAGTAGGTGTCGGTGGGATGGGGGTATTTGTAGCCGTTGGCGGAATCGGTGTGTTGGTGGGCGTGGCGGTAGGCGGAACGGGCGTATTAGTAGGGGTTGGAGTATTAGTGGGAGTAGGGGTTGGAGTTGGCCCGCCCGCCGTCTGATAGCTAATGACCAACTTGGGGGCAGTAGCCGCCCCATTCTCAAAGCCCTTCACAAATTTGCGAGAATAGGGGTTAGTTGAATTTCCTTTCAGAATGACCGAAAGGCTATTAGTAGTTTGCCAGTCCCCCCGATTTACTATTTCCTGAACAATCGTTTTCATTTCGTCCAGATTGTACCAGGTACTTGCCAACCACTGCGAGTTGGAAATATGGCGTAGCCGCTGGGTCGTAAAGGTACGCTGCGAGGGCTTGCTACTGGACGAAAATGCCGGACTATTACCAGAGGAATCCGCCTGTAGGTACATATCAAGCGGGAGCCACTGGCTGGAAGCGGCATTTATGGATAGATAGGCCGAAGTAATCGTTGCGCCCTGGGGGATTGGTATACTCGTAAATCGTAGCCCCGTATAGCTGGTAGCGGCGTTGGCTCCACTTCCGACCCAGAACGAGCCAGAATTGTCAAAAGCCGTCCCGTCCTCGGTTACATCATCAGCCCCATTCCCAACCTGTAAGGCGATAGTGGTCACTGGCCCGCCCGAAGCATTTGAGACATTAAAAGTAACACCACTGGCGGTAGCAATATTTCCGGCGATATCGGTAGCGCGGGCTGTCACAGTATGTGCCCCATTCGCCACGCTGGTGCTATCCCAAACCAGATTATAAGGAGCTACGGTCAAGACCGAACCAACAGGCGCACCGTCCACCAAGAACTGAAGATTGGCAACGGTGGTATTATCGCTGGCAGTAGCGGTCAGGTTTACAGTGCTGCTGGAAACGCTAGAACCCACGCTAGGATTGCTGATACTGACGGCGGGCGGGGCCGTATCAGGAGCAGGGCTACCAACCTGCACCGCAAACATAGACATTGGCGAAACATTAGCGGTTGCCCCACCGCGTGTCCAGGTGGAGGGTAAAATACTCAGGTTGGTTTGAGGGCTGGTAAAGGCGTGGGTGCCGCTTCCCGCCGGAGTATCGCGATACACTAACGGGTTATTCCCCAAAGGACTCATGACCGTCAGCCAATAGCTACCATTTTGGGTTATAGAAACGGGCGAGATATTCACGGCGTTCCATTGACCCGCTTGAGGATTGGTGATAGTCGCCTGGGCTAAAAGAATATCAGGCGTATCGTCCCGGTTGTTGGAATATAGCCCAACCACCGCCTGTGAGGCTGTGTTGGTACTATCCAGGTACACATAAAGGCGGTCAACGCTCCCGGTGCTGGTGGCAATATAAGAATAGGTCTGGGCGGTTCCGGCAGGCAAAGCTTTAACATTGCTGGCGACTGCCGAATTTCCCACCGGAATAATAACGGTGGTAGGCGGCGGAGTGCCATTGCTAATGGTTACTTGTACTCCGCTTGAAATGGTCGAGTTTCCGGCGGCATCGGTAGCGCGGGCGGACAGGCTATGACTACCATTAGCGAAAGTGGTAGTGTCAAAGCTCAGGCTATAGGGCGAACTGGTGAGGGTCGCGCCTACCTGGGCCCCATCCAGCAAAATTTGCAGGCTGGCAACCCCAATATTATCATTGGCGGTGGCACTAACACTAGCCGTGCCAGAAAGAGTAGCCCCAGCGTTCGGGCTGGTCAGGCTAACAGTCGGTGGGGTAGTATCGGTCGGGGCAGAACCACTAATCTGCATAATCTGGGCAACCGAAGGAATCCCGCTAGAGTTCAGGATAAAGAGCATGTAATAACCCGCTGGCGCCAGTGAGCTATTAGCGGGGGATTGCACCGTCAAAGAACCCGCATTTTTGCTGAAATTAAGGGATAACATCCGTTGGTCAGTATCTATAGTGTGGGTATTGGACGGCAGCCGGATAAAGGCCACGGACGAGATGTTCGCTGCATCGGGGGTCTGGACGGTAATTTGCGAGCCATAATTTACTATCGAAGGGGCACTACTAATAGTAGGGCGGGCTCCCTTGAACAGATAGGGCGGGGAATAAATCTCGGCGGTGGGGTAATCAATCGCGGGACTGAGGCGACCACCACCCGCCACCAACACCCGCGCATCCGGCAGTAATATAGAGGTAGAGTGATACATCCGGGGATTCTGCATCGCGGGCAGAGTTGTCCAGGTTTCGCTAGTGGGGCTCCAAATTTCAGGATTAAGCACCCCGGTGGTAGCAGTCAGGCTATAAGTGGTCGCCCCGCCGACAGTAAAGACCGAATTATCAGGCAATACCACCATATTATGCTGGAAACGGGCGTAGGACATTGGGGCCGTAGTCCGCCAGACGGGACTAGGTTGGTTCAGGTCAATCACGGCGGTTTGAACACCCACATCGTTATTGCCGCCTGTCACCACAATTTTGCCGGGGGCATACATCGCCGAAGAACCACTTTGAGTGGGAACAGTTCCTACGGCGGTATAGGTCTGGCTATTAACATCCAGAATCCGCGAAACCCCATCAGCCGGGCCAATTGCAATAAAAACCTTACCATTAGGCATTAAATAGGCATTAGGATAGGTGTCGGTGTTCAGCCGGGCGGCGGGTAGTTCCGTCCAGGTATTAGCAATGGGGTCATACACTTCGGGAATATCGGCATAAATTCCTGGGGCAATCGTCCCGCCCATAACCAGTACCCGCCCATCGCTCAGAGCTATGGCGGTAGGATACCAGCGCGGGTAATTCATATCGGCGACCCGTATCCAGGTGCGGGTAGTGGGGTTGTAGACATTAGTATCTTTAATACCATAGCTGGCTGAGGTAAAACCCCCTGTCACCAGTATCCGCCCGTCCGCCAGAGAGACATGGGCCGAGCAGAAAATCGAGGAAAACTGGTTGGTTATCCCGGTAAAGCTTTGGCTAATTGGATTCCAGAGGCGGGCCGCCACATTTGGTTTTAGTTCCCAGGCATCCCAGGTCACAACCTCCCCGGTATAGGTCAGGGAAGTATGTACCGCCACCAAAGGCCAGTTTTGTAAAGCCGACCATTGCCCCACCGTTGCGGCGGAACCGTTGCTGGTGGTTGCGCCCACAATGTTGCTGGAAGTAGCGGTCAGGCCGTTGCTACCCTTGCTTTTTATCTGGAAGTTGTAGGTTGTTCCCGCCGTTAGGCCGCTAATGGTCTGGCTATGGCTGGTAATAAGATTTGTATCAAGGGGGGTGCTGCTGCCATAGACAATGGTGGGGCCGTAATTAATCTGACTATCGGCTGGCACATTGGTATTCCAGCTAACCGTAATCGCGCTAACGGTGGTATTGCCCACACTTATCCCACTGATAACGGGCGGTTGGGGGGGATTAACGCTAGGGGTGACAAAGCTGAAGTTGGTGGAATTAGTACTATTGCCCGCCGGGTCGCGACTTATCACCCGATAATTATAGGTCGTATTCGCCGTAAGCCCGCTTATAGTAACACTATGGTTTAAAACGAGAGCTACGTCCAGGGGGGTGGCCGTGCCATAGCTGGTATCCAGGCCATACTCAACCTGTGAGGTAGAGGCTTCGTCGGTAGTCCAGGTAACATTGGCACTGGTGGTTAGCAAGTTCCCGGAAGCCACTCCACTAATCACTGGGGGGGTAATATCTGCCGCCGGATAGGGGGTATCGCTGCTCCAAAGCGGGTTACTAATCAGGGTCCCGTTATTGCCGTTGCTGGAAGCGTCGGCGGTAGTGCTACCACTGCCTTCGTTTAGATGCCACAGCCCCGCAGTAGCGGCATCGGGCGTAAAGGGAGATTGGGGGATAGTGAAATTGCTGACGTAGCGTACCGAGTTGGAAACCCGCACTTCATCTACCAGTCCAACGTAAAAATCGCCATTTCCATCCGCCGAGCCAATCCGAAAGGGGTCAGTAGTGGCATCTATGTTGCCGCTAGTGGTGGCGTTGGCAACTTTCAGCCCACTTACATATAGCCGCATATTGCTGCCATCATAAATCGCCGCTACATGATACCATTGATTAAAATCATATTGCCCAGAAGATATGCTGCGCCAGACCCCGCCAACCCCAAAGGCAAAAGTAACTTTGAAGCCAGTATTGAGCGGCTCAACCGCCATTTCATAATTGTGTTTCCCAAAAATATCGTTATAACCTGTAACGGCAGTGGGTTTAATCCAGGCTTCCAGGGTTATATTCAAAGGAATCTTTAAGCTGGCACTGTCCGGCACTTCTACCATTGTGCCATTGCCGCTAAAATTAAGCGAATAGGGCCCCGCCGCCTCAATAATAGGTAGGGGGGTAGCAATTAGTAGCTGGAACAAAATGAAAATCAAGACCATCAGACCGAGTTTGTGCTGCGATTTTTTCAGGCTAATGGCTGAGATGGTGCGGCGTTGCATTTTAAATAGTTTCCTTTCGGTAGAAGGTTGCCATTTCAGCAAAATGAAGGATAGAATATAGGGTACTTTATAGGTTAACGGGATGTATTCCAATATTATATTTTAACTTAACAGAATGAACTCAATATGAACGGCCTTAATACAAAGATTAAATACAGCTTACTAACTTAAACTCAATAGGCCAGACCTTTAACCCTTCTGCCTATTTTGAGGCCAACAGGTTATTAATGTTTGGGGTAACAAAAAACCACCCCAAATACAGAAGTTGGTACGGTTCTGTCAGAAATGAGGTCAGCTTGGCAAGCATGCTGAGTTTTGGTATTATTTATGGTAAGTTGATTAAATCCTACCTAAAGGAGAAAAGCTTTGCCTTGCCCTTTCTGCAAAAATCCTGAAACCAATAAACGCATTAAGACTACTAAACTCGGCTACAAAACCTTTTATTGCCCAAATTGTAAATTTACTTATAACGAACGAACGGGCACTCCTTTTAACGATTTGCATTTTCCAACTGACATTATACTGCTCGTGGTAAGGTGGCGATTGCGTTATAAGTTGAGTTTGCGCGATGTGGCGGAAATGTTTATCGAGCGAGGTTTTGAGTTCACTTACGAAGCAGTCAGAGATTGGGAGGAACGGTTTACCCTATTACTTACCGAAAAACTGAGGGCAAGGCGAAAAGGTAAAGCCGGAACCTCGTGGTACGTCGACGAAACATATGTAAAAGTAAAAGGGAAGTGGGTTTATTTGTACCGAGCGATTGACCGTAAGGGCAATTTAGTGGACAGCAGACTTAGTAAAACCCGCGATTTAGAGGCTGCCAAAGAGTTTTTCAAACGAGCAGTTAAAATAGTCGGCCATAAGCCCGAGCGCGTAACCACCGATGGGCACGACTCCTGCCCCAAAGCCCTCCGAAAAGTAATTGGCAAGAAGGTAATGCACCGCACCAACCATTATTTAAATAATAGAATAGAACAAGACCACCGCGCCATAAAACAAAGATATTATCCAACGCGCGGATTTAAGAGTTTTGAAAGTGCCAGTAGGTTTTGCAGTGGGTTTGACGAGCTAAGGAATTTCTTCAATAGTGGGCCGAAATTAGGGTCAGCAGTATTAAGAAGGCTCCAACACCACGCACGTATCGAAGTTTATACGTCACTGATGAAAGCCGCATAAAGTCAAACTTTGAGGTTATTTGAGCTACCTTAAAAACCCATTTTATAATAGGTTATCCTCATTTCTGACAAAACCAGGGTTAAGGCTGTTTAACCGTATATTTTAAGCTCTAGTCCCCACTTTCAGCTTTTTCACTATGTCCGTTGTGTGAAATCTGACAGAACCGATAAGTGCCTGTTACAACGCTTTAAGGGGAAGGGTTTACTGACCCTTTCTAGAAAATCCGGGTGATAGGGGGCAATTTTCCTTCAGTCTTAGACAGGCTGGACAATAACCAAGCAGGTGTTTACTGCAGTACCTCTCGCAAAAGTGCCATCGAGTAGTAAGTTTTTCAGAATGAATTTCTCTTTTAGCCACTTATTTTGATCAGCCGAATTGTATTAAGGTTTGCGATTGCTATAGTTTTTCCGTCCGGCGACCAGGCCAGACCGGGGGCAGATTCTGTGCCGGAGATAAACCTTAAAATTTGGCTATCACGTTCCAGACCCATTCGTCCATCTTTACTGCTAAAAGCCAATGTTAGATTATCCGGCGACCAACTTACTCCTAGAATAACCGAACCGGGATAACTTTTATCCAGTAGCCGACCTGAACTATCCAAATACCAGATACTGCCACTTGTAGTTCCTACAGCTAACTTGCCACTATCGGGAGACCAGGCCAGACTGCGGATCTCACCATCATTAATATTGTTTATACGCTGGTACTTTCCATCACTCGCCCTCCACCACTGCACACTTTGGTCAGCAGAGCCGGTAACCAGAATGCGGTTATCGGGGGACCAACTCAAGGCGTAGACCGGGGCAATATGAGTAGTTAAACTATAAAGCAGCTTAAGCTCTTGCAAACCGGAATACCCCCACACTTTAACAAGATTATCATCCCCGCCAGAGGCCAATTTAGTTCCATCGGGTGACCAGGCCAGTGTGCGAATAGGACCCGAATGTGCCTTGTAATTCTGGCTTGCTCTGGAGCGGTCTTTGGCATCGGTTAATCGTATTAAGCCGTTTTGGCCCGCCGAAGCTAACACCTTTCCATCCGAAGACCAACTTAAGGCATAAGCAGCACCCCCATAACCTCTTAAAATCAATTGGGTAGCACCATTGGAACTATCCCACAACCGCACCGAGTCGTCTCCCGCTCCCGAAGCTATCTGACTGCCATCCGGCGACCAGCCAACCTGCCAGACCTGCGCCGTATGCTCGGAATAGGTTAACCTCACCTCATTTAGAATAACTCCAAATATCAGCCAGGCAAGTGTTGCCACTATTCCCAGACTAGCCCCAATTCTTAGCCTGGTCTTATTCTTGCTGCCGACCGTGTAGTTTTTAAGTGGGGTAGGTGTTTGGTTGATAAAGGCGGGTTGGGCAGTGATTTCGTTGAACTTGTTGTAGATAAGGCCTGCGGATTTAGGTCGCCCACGTGGGTTTTTATACAGAACCTTTTTTAATAAAGTGTCGAGTTGGGTTGCAAATTCCAATTCTGGCTGATGAGTTTTAAGGGGCGGTATAGCAGCATTGGTATGCTGGCGTTCTACCCAGTCGGTGTCTCCTTGCCAGGGAGGCACGCCAGCAATAAATTCGTACAAAATCACGCCCAGTGCGTAAATATCACTGGTTTGCCCGGCCTTACCTTGCCAGACTTCCGGGGCAGCATATTCGGGCGTACCCCAGGCTACTGTTTTAATCAAGCGGGTAGTGCCAGGTCGGTCGAGCGAAAGAGCTAGGCTAAAATCGGCCAGAAGTAAGTGCCCCTGGCTATCCAGCAGAATATTTTCCGGTTTAAGGTCGCGGTGAACCATTCCCCGCTGATGGGCTTCATCTAATGCCCGGCAAAGCTGTTCCAAATAGATGCTAATCTGGTTAAAAGGTAAAGGTTGAGCGGGTTGAGTGGGGTCTGGCTTTAGTTTTTGGCGCAAAGACCCACCGGAGGCATATTCGGTAACAATATAGGCTTGTTCGGAGGTAATTTCAAAATCAATAATTCTCAGAATGTTCGGATGGGTAAATTGAGCGGTTACCCCTGCCTCGTGGCGAAGTTGTTCGCACATTTCCACATTTGACAGTAATTCGGTATGTAACACTTTAACGGCTACCGGGCGGGGCGGATCAAATTTAAGGTCCTGTGCGTAAAAAACTTCACCTAACACCCCTGACCCCAGTGATCGTTCCAACTGATAGCGCCCGGCTAATAAACTGAACTTTCGGACTGGCACCGAAAACTCACTGACTTCCAATTCATCAGCGACCTGTATGGGAGTGGGCCAGCTTAAATTAGAGGCTTGCACCACCTCAGAAGAAACAATAGATTTTTTAACTTTTTTCCTTTTCATCACATTTTACTGACCTATTTGAGGATACTATTTAGACAAATTAGACAAAGTGAAGAAAAGAGGTTGAACTATTTCGCTCTTACTTATTATGAACTTTAGAGATTAATCGGTCTTGATTTTTGAGCCGATTTTGCGGAAATAACACTATAATCTCAAAACTGTGTCCCAGGCCCTATTTTAGGGAGTTTGGAGAATAACTTTCAATAACAAGGGTTTACACCTGGCGGCTGCCTCTATTTTACAGCTTTTATTTTACCACAACTTGGGATAAAGGCTTATTTTTGAGCCAACTAGGTAATGAGCAACAGGTGGAACGTAAAGTGTATAGTTTATCAGGTTCAACACCGCACCTGTTCGCTTAACTTCCTGATACCCTCACTCAAAAATAGCTGGCGATAAATTTGGGGGCTAGTTTGTTGCTGGCAAGTCGCTAAATTTCCACTCTAACTAACCCTACTATTCTTCAGTTTTGAGGGCTTAGCCCAAAATTGGCAGCATTAAGCTACCCACTGTTCTAACGGGTTTTCAGCTTTTCCTTTTGATTGCTTTTAGCAGACCGCTAATTTAGTTTATCAAGTTATTCCAGTTACAACTTCTGGTCAGCTTCGATTTGTACCCCCCCTCCCTGCACGTTGGCCCGCCATCCCCGCCGCTCCGAACGGGCTTCCTCTTTTATCGCTGCGCGGTATTCCTTTAGGTCCATTATTCGTTGATACAAACCTTTGAGGGGCATTCGCTTCAATACCTTGTTTTGGTGCTCGATTACTAACTCCCGTTTAGCGGCGTCCACTACTACCACGATATATTGACCCGCCAACTCCTTACCGACATAATATTCGTATTTATCGACCGAAAGCCCCCCATCGCTTCTGACCTTACGCACAAAGTGCTCCCCATCCACTTCTTTGAGCCAGCCATCGGGATCCACCACTAAGGGCAAAGCTGGCAGTGCTGGTAACTCGGGGAAGGCTACTCGGGGGGGGCGGTTGCCACAACTTCGACGCTAATGGGGGCGTTCATGGTTGTAATGCTCTTTGTACTCAGCCGTTACTTCCCTTACCCGGCTGAGGTTTTCTGGTCGCTGTACCAACAGGCATTCATGTTTGTAGGATCGATTGTATCTTTCGACGAAGCCATTTTTTTGAGGTTAGTGGGGTGGACAAATGGTGGGTTGGATCCCTAGCACATACAACATTCTGACCCTCGCGGCTGGAAAATCCCGACCACTGGCACTGCCCACAAACCTTGGATCTCGATCAAAGCGTAGATAGTGAGGTAAACCTTGCTGTTCAAATATCTCTAAGCTCGACTTTGCACATTTTTACAAATTGAGCTCAAGTTCAAACAGTAATTTTTATCTGAGTTTTAAGACATGCCCTTCTAACTCGACTTTGCACATTTACAAGAAAATAAGCTAAAGAAGGTAGTT
>Ga0209511_1003157_pt1 | contig 12772 bp, 13 predicted proteins | sample SSSSmetaG_FD_184141 | JGI IMG/M metagenome (GOLD analysis project Ga0209511, IMG submission 184141) | Glacier valley bacterial and archeal communities from Borup Fiord, Nunavut, Canada, to study Microbial Dark Matter (Phase II) - ​SSSS... | ecosystem: Environmental > Aquatic > Freshwater > Ice >... | reverse complement strand
ATGAGTACGTGCTTCGCCTGGTCGATGCGATCGCCGCCGGCAAGATGCGCCGCAAACGGCCGATACCTGCGCCGGAGGACACCGAGGACGCCGTCGCATTCGATCCGGCCGGCGCGCTGCTCGATCGACTCGTCGGACGGCCACCGCGTCACCGTACGCCCGAGGAGGGCTGATCATGTCCGCCCCGTACCTCGCGCACTTCGCGCTCACCGAGCCACCGTTCTCGAAGGAGATTCCCGACGGTGAGCTGTGGTTGCCCTCGTCCAAGCAAGCCATCGTCGATACGCTCCTCGAGGCGCTCGACCAGCGCGCCTCGGTCGTGCTCGTTGGCGAGCCCGGCGTTGGCAAGACGTGCGTTCTACGCGCGCTTCGCCACCGCATCCCGGCCGCCGGGTTTCGGCTCACCTACTATCACAACGCCACGCTCGGTCGCCGTGACTTCTATCGCCAGCTCTGTGCCGCGCTCGGTCTCGCGCCCGCCGCGACCGCCGGGAGTCTGTTCTACGCCGTGAACCGCTACGTCGAAGAGCGCGCCCTCGAGCGGATTCATCCGGTCTTCCTGATCGACGAGGCGCACCTGTTGCACCAAGACACCCTTGATCATCTGCACATCTTGCTCAACTACGGCTGGGACAGTCGCGCGTTGCTCTCGCTGATCCTCGTCGGCCTCCCCGAGCTTCGCGAGCGCCTCGCGCTACGCCACAATCGTTCGCTGCACTCGCGGCTGCATCATCGACTCGACGTCAGTGCGCTCACTCCCGACGATACGACCGAGTACCTCCGGCTTCGGATGGAACGTGCCGGTTGCACCCGCGAGGTGTTCGCCTCTGACGCCACCGTGCTGCTTCACGAGGCCACGCTCGGCGCGATGCGCGACCTCGATCGCCTCGCCGCCGCTGCGCTCCGCGAGACCGCACGCAAGAAGAAGAAGCTCGTCGAGCGAGACGTCATGGCGCGTGTCATCGAAGCCGATACACGCGAGCGCGACCGGTGACTGATCGACCGCGGAACGCCGACCGCGATCGTTCGTTTTAACCATCACGCCCTGCCGGCCACACGGCGGCCTGTTTGATGGACATCAGCCGAGTGACACCCTGTCGGCGCCCGCCGATGTTCATCGAATAGGCGAGCGCCTCGACCATCAACAGGACCGCTCGGTAACAGGTGATCAACGGTGCAGAGATGACCGTCGGATCGATGCCGAAGCGCTGGGCCGCGAGCGGGATCGCCGCCCCCACCGCATTGGCCCACGTGCACACGGCGAGGATCGTGACCGCCACGCAGATCGCGAGATCGTAGTCGACGCCCCACAACAGCGCGCGGAAGAACGCGATCGTCCCGAGCAAGCTCCCGAGCAACAAGCCGGCCGTGACTTCACGCCGCACGACGCGGAGCACGTCGCCCACGCGCACTTCGCCGATTGCGAGCGCGCGAATGATCGTCGAGACCGTCTGCGAGCCCGCATTGCCGCCGGTGCCGATCAGCAATGGCACGAAGAACGACAGCGCCACGACCTTGGCGAGCTCGTCGTCGAAGTAGCGCAGCACCGTGCCGGTCGCGGTCTCTGCGACGAACAACAAGATCAGCCACGTGATGCGGCTCCGCACGGTCCGCAGGATCGGAGTGAGGAAGTACGGCGCGCGGCCCGCGATCGTGTCCGACACGCCACCCTGATTGAGGATCCAGGTCCCCACCTGCGCGAGTGCCGCACCGAGCAGATCGTCGACGCGAACCGCACCGACGAGCTGGCCGGCCTTGTCGATGATCGGCAGCGAGAGAAAATCATGGGTGTTGACGATCTCCGCGGCGTCGCCACGCGTCGCATCTTCGCGCACCGCGATCGGATCGGGAGTCATCAGCTGCGCGACCGGGAGCGCGGGCTCCGCGATCGAGAGGCCGCGCAGTGGGATGACGCCGACCAGCCTGCCCTCATCGGTGATGTAGCAATTCACCGCGACCTCGATCTCGTCGGCGTTCGCGCGCAGGATCGCAGCTTGGCGAGTTGCGGTTCGAGCACGTACGCGATCCGGGCGATGATACGTACCGTCGGGCCGTCGTTGGGGAGGACGAGATTGAGGCGGACGATGCTCCCGATCGGGAGCATCGACTCCGTGACCATGAACAGGCCGCCGCGGCTGATGTCCTCGGTGTACGCCACCACGAACTCGTCGAACGAGTGGTACTCGACTCGCAACTCGGTCTCGACGCGAGTGTCGGTACGTCGATTGGCAAGGTCAAAGTCGACGACTGTCCCGCCGTCGAGACCCGCGTCGAAACCCGCGTCGCAGCCGGTGATGACGATGCCGCGCGTACATCGCTCGGGCGGATCGACTGGATCCTGCGCGGTCGGGCACGACGGCGGCTCGAGAATGCGCTGACCGATGCCTCGCTCGCAACCGGCATCCTCGGCGACGATCCCGAAGCCACACGGCATCGGCTGCGCGCCGCCGCGCTGATCGTGCAGGGTCGCGACGATTGCGACCTGGCCGATCGCGACGGGATCACCGCGGCGTACGCCGGCGTCGCGCCGTGTGCGCCCGCGCGCTGGCCGGTTGCCACGATCGTCTGTGCGATCGCGGCAGTTGCGATCACGGTCGGAGTTGCGTCCGCGGCGATCAAGATCGTGACCACCACCGATCCCGGCGCGGCGTACCTGCGGCCATTCCCGCCACCGCCGGTCGGCGCGTTTCGCGAAGGCGGTGTGCCGATGCGCGATCCCATGATCGAGCACGTGCTCGCGGTCGAGCTGCCCGGGCTCGTCGATCATCCAGTCGCCGACGAGGACGGTCGCCATCGGGTCGCGACTGTGTTGCGAGACCACCCGCGAGACCACCCAGCGTTCGCGACCCACGGCCCTGCCCTCGCGACCGCGTGGCGCGACATGATCGACGGCATCGATCGCTGGATGGACCTCGACTCGACCGATCGAACGTTCCGGGCGATGTCGACCGAGCTCCGCGCGCGCGTCGATGTCGCGTCGGACCAGCTCGCCGCTGCACGGCTTGGCTACTACCTCGATCCCGAGATCCTCGCCGAGCACAGCCGCCGTCGGACGGGGATCTATGCGTACCGCGTCGACGAGGTCGCCTTCGTGCGCACCAACGACGAGCGGGTGCGCGTGCTCGGCGTGCGCCGCCTCGATCACCTCGAGGATGTCGTGACGCTACTCGGCCTGACGACCGAGGAGCTGCACGACTCCGTCGTCGTCCTCGATCAGATCGACGAGAAGGTCCGTTCCCAGATCCTCCTCGTGCTCACCGGCGGCGGCTACCCGCTGGGCGATGATGCCTGGGGTCGCTCACGCGGGAGAGCGATCGCGGTGGCCGCCGGCGATGCGATTCGCCGCGAGCTGGTTATTGCGCTCGGTACCGACGCCAGCTCGCTCGAGCTCGCCACCGTGCGCTGTCGCAACCTGATCACCGCCTCGGTCCGTCATCACGAGGCCCAGCATGGCTACGATCACGACCGCGACCTGCGCCTGCCCGCCGCCCTGGCCGAGCACGTCGGCGAGGCATCCAGTGCCTTCGCCGTACGAAGTCGCTACGAGCTGTCCGCGTATCTCGGTCAGATCGCGAGCGACATATGGCTGCCGCAGCTGACGCTGTGGAACCTGTCACGCCACGCGTTTCGCGGCTCCAACAAGCGGATCGAGGAAGCGTACGTCGCCGTCGTCATCGTCGAGGGCCTCGCGCGCCAGCTCCACATCGAGTCCGCCGGCCCCGTCTTTCACAATGGCGCACTCGATCGCGATCGGCTCGCGGCGCTCGTCGGTCCGATCGCCGCACGTTCGACCACCGAGCTTCGCTCGGCCGCCGCCAAGCTATGGGCGGACCTGTTCGATCAGCACCTCGTCCGGATCGTCGACGAGTAGGGACGAGGGACGCTGCCCGCCGCTGCGCCCGGCCGCGCTCATGCGGACGCCGTCAGTTGAGCGCTTCGGGATCGAGCGCGTGCGTGAGCAGGCTATCGCGCTCGACGTGCTCGACGACCGCCTCGTGCGTCGCCGCGAGGATCACCGGCGGCGCGACACCGGCAACGTAGGCTTCCTGCCAGCGTGCAGCGCACATGCACCAGCGATCGCCGGGCTTGAGGCCGACGAACCCGGGCCTGGGCGTCGAGAGGTCATTGCCGCGGCTGCGCGAGAACTCGAGGAACTCTGCGGTCATCTGCGCGCACACCGTGTGCGATCCTAGGTCGTTGTCGTCGGTCTCGCAGCAGCCGGTCCGGAAAAAGCCGGTCACCGGCTGGTTCGAGCACGTCTCGAGTGGCTGACCGAGGATATTTCGCGACGACCGGGACATGGTTGCAAGCTACACCCGTCGCGGTCAGCCGTTGGTCGCCGTCCGTGGATCTCGTTGCGACGTCGTCAGGGCTTCGTAAACGACGCCGCGCCCAAGCCGTAGACGTCGGCGGCGATCGCAAACACGCTGGGCGCGAGCAAGAGCGGGCTCAGCGCGGCCTCGGCGATGCGTCCGCCAGTAGGGCTCGTCGACCGCGTTGCCGCGTCGACGAGCATCACAGCGCCAGCCGCGGTAAACAACGCGCCGAAGGCGAACCCCTGCCCCGACAACGACGGCTCGCAAACCTCCTCGACCCGAAAGACGTTGTCGAGCGGCGTCGCCAGCGTGAGGCGCTGGCACATAGTGATCGACGGCGGATATCTCGCCGACCGTGTCCTACACCGTGATGGGCGCGGTCATCGCTGGGTAGCCGCCCGATCGCGGGGGAAGATCCGGAAAATCCCGAACGGGGTTGGGGGAAGATCGCCACCCCAGCCGGAACGACCAGGTGATAGTGGACGTTTAGGTTGAGCAGCCCACCGAACCGTTGCACGAACGTCACCGCCCCGTTGCCGAGCGGCGGGCGCGCACGCCGCGATCACGCCGCGATCACGCCGCGATCACGCCGCGACTACGCCGCGATCACGCCGCGATCACGAGTGCTGCGAGCACGATACGCACGAAGTCAGCGTACCAGACCGCCGCGTCTCTGGACGGTCTCCGCGATCTGGCGACGCGATCTGGCGGCGCGATCTGGCAGATCGATCACGTGAAGTCCGTTAGGTTCACGCTCATGCCCAAGCGCCGGCCAGCCCGTTCGCCCAAGAAGCCTCGCAGCGTTGCCACCACCAGCGCACCGGGGCCCGATTTCCAGTTCGTGCGCAAGATGCTGACGTTCGGCGAGTCGTACATCCCCAACCCGGGCGATCGGATCGAGACCTTCGACAAGCCGACGATCGCCGGGACCGTGGTCAGCGTGAACGACAAGGTCATGGTCTTGAACCAGGCCCGGGGCAAGCAGGCCGAGCTCGCGACGACCGACAACATCTGGGTCACCTCGTCGCCGACGATCACCGGGACCTGGGACGCGTACATGCAAAACCAGCGGCCGGACGGGGTCGCCTATGCGGACCGCGCGGTGGCGCCGGCGCTGCGCACCGCGTTGCTCCGGGATGTCCGTGCGCTGGCGAAGCAGGAACCGGTGGACTACCACCCGGGCTCGGGGACCCGGGTTCGTGATCTCATTCATCCGTCGCTGTACCCGTACGTGCGCGGCAAGTCCAAGCTCACAGGCGCGGTATCCGCGAAGGCGCCCGTACAGCTACCGAAGTACGATCGCTTTGGGCGAGTCTACGAAGACTCGACCTACCAGTGGCTGCCTTCGCAATTCCAGATCGATCGCAACGGCACCATCGAGATCGGCTCGTACATCAACAACCTGGCGCCGGACTATCAAGCGCTGTACCGCGATCTCGCCACGCTGTTCGCGTGTGCGCTGCCGCTGGTCGAGAGCGTGCTCGGCTACGTCCAGAAGATGCGGTTCTACGTCAACGACGATGAGGAGATCGAGCACGAGGCCGAGCTGCCAGAGGGCAAGCCGCGCCCGGTGGCGACGTTTCCGCCGCGCAGGCTCCGCGGCCGAAACCTCCAGGTGATCCCCAAGATCGTCGAGTACGCCCTGGCGCCCGGCGAGACCCACGAGGGCGTGTGGCATGTCGAGGGCATGTCACACGAGCACATCGTGGCGACCTGCGTCTACGTGCTCGAGCGCGACGCCAAGCTCGAAGGCGGCGAGCTCGAGTTCAAGCGCGCGTGCACGATCGAAGAGGCCGGTGCGTGGTTCTGGGGCATGGACCAAGTGCGGCCACCCCCGGCACAGACGCTGGTCGAGGCCGCGCAGATTCCGCTCGGCCGGCTCGCGACGCCGCAGGGCAGGCTGTTCGTGTTTCCGAACTCGCATATTCACAAGCTCAACAAGCTGTTTACCCAGGGCCGCGCCACCGCACACCGTCGGGTCATCGTGTTCTGGCTGGTCGACCCCGATGTCGAGATCATCTCGACCCGCGACGTCGCGCCGCAGCAGGCCACGATCAAGCACGCCGACGCACTGAAGATCCGGTTGAAGCTGATGAAGGAGCGCAAGCGGCACAAGGCGAACTTTAACGTGCGCAAGATTTCGCTGTGCGAGCATTGATCGCGATCACGATCTACCAGACCACCTGCGCCTGGAGCTTGATCACGTCGGTGTCGGGTGGGTCTCGAGCGGGACCTGACCGGCGCGCCGCCGGATCTTGTCGCCGTGGGTGTGGTGCGAACAATCACGAACAGCTCGCCCCAGGTGGCGAGCGGAAACGTGATCCGCGGTGACAGCACGCGGAAGCTGTCTTCCGAGTCATAGAGGTCGAGGATCACGCGGTCGTAGCGCCGAGACCCGGACCTTGCCGGGCACCACGTCGTAGCTCGGCTCGAGCCCCCACTTGGCGTACATCCGGCGATCCCGATTCTTGAGCGCGTCGATCTCGACGACCTGCGGCGATCGAACCCAGGTGGTTATCCCGAACGCGCGCACGCCGATCCGTTCGGTCTGACGCTGGTCCCGGGTCCAGTCGCGGGCATCGAGCACTACACGGCCCTACGCGCGCTGGTGCTCCGGCCGAGCGAGGTCACCCAGCTCGAGCCGCTCGCGGCGCTGCCGGCGCTCGATGGAGCTCGGGGTCACGGCGGCGGGCGACCTGACGCCGCTGCTCGCCTGCACGGCGCTGAAGCGGGCGCGAATCCGCGGCCTGCACGGCGCTGCCGCGAGATCGACGTACAGCGTGCCGTCGACGCCAATCTCCTCGAAGCTAGCGCAGCAGGCGCGGTCCGTCGCCCCTCGACCCGGGCTCGACAGGCTTGTGCAGCACGATCGTCCGACCGGCCTCGCGCCCCGCGGCGTGGGCACCGTCGAGCCGGATGCTGCGCCGTCGCGTCGTGATCCGCGGATTGCGCGAGCGGTAGAAGCCGTCGAGATGAGTATCGCCAAGCCACACGAGATCGGTGCCACGAAGCTCCACGTGACTATACGCGTTCGGCTACGACGTCGTGTCGGTGTCGGTGGTGTGGGGCGAAGGCTTCTACGGCGGGATGGAGCACCACCCGTACTGGCACGTCGCGAGTGACGCGATGGACAACGAGGAGACCCACGCGCACGAGGCCGCGCACGGATGGTTCGGCGATGGTATCCGGCTCCGGTGCTGGGAGGACTTCGTGCTGTCGGAAGGCACGGTCTCGTATCTCGCGGCGCGCTCGGTCGGACAGGTCGTCGGAGCCGAGGCCGAGGCCAAGATCTGGGACGGCTACCGCACCGAGCTCGCATGGAGGGCGCGTACTTCTACAAGGACGTGGCCGCGAAGGTCGGAGCCGACGTGCTCGACGGCGTGCTCCACAAGTTCTACATGGCCCATCGCGGCCAGGCCGCCGGCATGCAGGACATGGTCGATCTGATCAAGCGCGAGACCGAGTTCGACCCGAAAGCTCTCGTCGCGCAGCGGCTCCGCAAGCACTTCTAGCCCGGCTCGGCACCCACCTGGTTCCGGTGGGTCGCGCATTCCCGTCCCGGCCAATCGCGTGGCTATGGCTGGTGCACTTGCCTCGTGGCCGCGTCGCAAGTATCCGACTTCGCCCGGTTCTTCCCTGGCGCGCACCTTGCTTTTGCAGCGCGCATGCGGAAGCTTGCCGGACTCGTGTCCTCGTTGTTGGTGGTGGCCACTGCAGGAGCCGGTTGCACGGCGCCCGGCGGCGACGGCGGTGCGGACTCGAATCCGTTCCTCGATGACCAGGCGAACGCCGGCAAGGAAGACACCGGCTACCTGAACCCCGACGGCGTCGAGGTCGAGGTCGATCTTGAAGGTGATGTCGCGGGCCCCGCGAGCCGGCTCACCGAGGCGCCGGCGCAGCTCGGCCAGTTCGCGATGACGTACTTCCGCAAGTCCGAGAAGCTCTTCATCGAGTCGATCGCCGAAGTGAACACCGCCGACACCCGCGCGGAGTGGCTCGTCAACGGCACGTGGTACCCGTCGAACCGCATTCCCACGGGGGCGATGCTCAAGCACTGGCGACTGAAGGGCATGAACGCCGTCCTCCTCACCGCCTCGGGTGTCCCCGCGAAGGTCGGCAACACGCTCACGGCGCCCGTGCCCGCGAAGCCGTTCTCGATCTACTCCGACGCCGGCACGAAGTGTGCGGATGGCGAGGACCACATCAGCCTCGATCAGTCCGTCTACTGGTACCGCTGGGAGCCCGACCAGGCGGGCTGCATCGTCGAGAAGCAGAACCTCAAGATCACGATCAGCAAGACCTTCAGCGCCACCTCGGCCGCGCCGGCGGTCTACCCCGAGTACGACCAGCTCGTCGCCGACGGCAAGGTCACCGCGGTGATCATGTTCGGTCAGATCGACGACGGCCCGATCACCGCCTCCGAGTCCGGGATGCAGAGCTTCAAGCGCTACGGCGCGTGGCTCACGGGCGCAGGATTCGCGAAGGTGACCGCGCCGCTCGGCGAGCGCTACGCGAAGACGGTCCACGGCACGCGGGTCGAGATCGACCTCTACTCGCCGCGCGAGTTCTCGGGCCTCGGCGACTACGGCCACTTCGCGAACTTCCAGAAGGCGATCACCGACCACGAGATCGTGGTGTGGGACGGCCACTCGATGCTCGGGGCGAGCGACTTCTGGTCGCGCCCGACGTATCCGAGCACCTACCAGATCTTCCTCTACGGCGGCTGCCTCGGCTACGAGTACTACGTGCAGCCGATCCTCGCCGGCAAGGGCGGCACCTGGGACAAGCTCGACATCATGTCGTCGGTCGTCGAGGTCTCCGCGACCGCGAGCGAGTTCGCAGGCCCCGCGATCGCGAAGCTCGTCTGGGCGCTCGACCACAACTACAAGGCGTCGTGGCGGCAGATCCTGACCCAGGTCCGCACCAACGTCGGCGACTCGACGTTCGGCGTCTCGGGCGTCCGGGCGAACAAGTTCCATCCGTAGGCTCACCGACGTCGAGAGCAAGCCGCCGTTCGCCGTTCCGCAGAGATAGGCGCAGCGATAGGCGGAGGGCTCGGACCGGCCGGTTCCCGGATCACGCCTCGCGATGGCGCGCGCGCGCGAAGGCGTGTTCGAGCAGCGCGAACAAGGACTGGTAGTGACGCTCCGCAGCAGCCTCGTCGTAGGTCGGCGCGTCGGAGATCGCCCAGCCGTGGCGCGCCGGGTACGTCTCGATCGTATGATCGACGCCCGCGGCGGTCAGTGCCTCGTCGAGCAGGGTGCGCATGTCATCGGGAAACGACGCGTCCTCGATCGCGCCGGCGACGTAGACGCGAGCCTGGATGTTCGGCGCGAGCAGGTGCGGGCTATCCGGTGCGTCGGTCGCGAGGCGCCCCCCGTGATACGAGGCGGCCGCGATGATGCGATCCGGAAAGGTGCCTGCCGCGATCAGTGACATCGTCCCGGGCAGTAGCCCGTGGTCGCGACCTGCGGCTGCGCAACATCGCGCATAGTCGCCGCGCTGAAGGCAGCATGCGCGGGCATCGTTCCCGATTCGGGGCTCGACTCGCGCGCAAAATGATCTATTCCACTACATCTGTGCGCAGCTCTACGACGCACAGGGCCGCACCGCAAACCTCACGCCGACGCAGGCGACCGCCGTGGTCACTGCGGTCGTCACGCTGTTCGCGACACTCAACGCCGAGTCTGCGCAGTTCGAAGCGTACGTCCTCGCGCACGGGATCACGAAGAGCAACGTCGCGGCGCCGCAGTCGACCGGCTTCTAGTACAAGGGCGGTTATGGATCAGGCAAGCGTCGAGAGGCTCGAGTTCCATCTCCCCGGATTACTCGGGCTCCTTGGCGAGAGCTTGTATTCGGATCCGCGCGTTGCGTATCGCGAGCTCGTCCAGAATGCCCATGACGCATGCATGCGTTGCGTGCTGCGCGGTGATGCCGATTACGCGCCACGGATCGAGGTCGCGGCGCGCGCCGACAACGGACGCACGCTGGTCGTGATTAGCGATAACGGCTTGGGGCTCGACGCCGATGACATTCGCCAGTTCCTGGCGACGATCGGACGCGGCCAGACCGGCGAGCTACGCAGCATGCTCGAAGCGAGCGGCACGAGCGACCACGAGCGCTTGGTCGGTCAGTTCGGCGTCGGCCTGCTCTCGGCTTTTCTCGTTGCCGATCGCGTCGAGATCCGGACGCGGCGCAGCGACCGTGATCGTGGCTATCTGTGGGTTAGCGAAGGCAAGCAGACCTATCGGCTCGAGCCGCTCGAGCATGCCGCGATCGGCACCGAAGTCGTGCTTCGGATCCGCGCGGATCGCTCCGAGCTTGGTTCGATCGATGTCGTTCGTGACGCGGTCTCGCACTTCGCGGGTTACCTCGAGATTCCGATCCGCGTGGCGGGTCAGCTGATCAACGAGGCGACGCTGCCGTGGCGGTCGTCAGCGGGCCGTCGCCGGCTCGATCGCGACGAGCTCGCCGCGATGTGGTGTCCATTTGGCGAGCCGCTCGCGACGATCGAGCTCGTGCCGATCGAAGCTGATGGCAAGACGATTCCGCTCCACGGCGTGTTGGTGATCCCCGAGGGATCTCAGCTATCGTTGCACGAGCTCGGACACGTGGGTGTGTTGATCCGCGGCATGCTGATCACCCCCGACGAGCGCGAGCTACTGCCACCGTGGGCGCGCTTCGTGACGGGTATCGTCGACTGCGCGGCCCTCGAGCCAACCGCGAGCCGCGAACAAGTGCGGCGCGGGCCGACATGCGCGAGAGTCCAAGCCGCGATCGCTCGCCAGCTGCTCGCGGGCTTGGCGCGGATCCGCATCGAGGAACCCGCCGTGTGGAGCGCGATCCTCGAGGGCCACTCGTCGATGCTCAAGTCATGGGGCGCGCGCCATCCGGAGCTGTTCGACGCGATCTGTGATGACGTTCCGTTTTACACGACGCGCGGCGAGATGACCTTGCCGGCCTATCTCGAGGCGATCGACGAACGCGCGATCTATTACATCGACGACGATCAGCAGGCGCGCAGCCTCGCCATGCTGCTCGAATCGACGTCGCGTCCCGTGGTCGCTGCGCGGTATGCGGGAGACCTCGCGTTCCTCCGTGCGTTCGCAGCCGCCCGCGACGTGCGCTTGGTGCGCGAGCTCGAAGCTGAAGGGCAGGTCGTTACCGAGATCGCCGTACCACCGCCGGCGCTCGCTCGGCTCGCCGGCTCGCTCGTCGCTCCGGACCTCGACGTCCGGGTCGCGCGATTTTTACCCGCGCTATTGCCGGCCTTCGTACGAGTGCCGTCGCGGGTCGAGACGCAAAGTAAAGCGCGGCGCGCGATCGGCGAGCGACGTGTCCATGCGGCGCTCGGCAGCTTGCTCGGCCAATATTCTCGCGCGACCCCCGAACAACCAAAGCGCACGTTGTTCATCAACGCGGACAATCCGCTGATCCGGCATCTCGCCGACGATGACAGCATCGGCGGACGCGCCGCGGCCCAGCTGATCGTCGCGATCGCGAGGCTCGTCTCGGGTGAGACGCTCGCGCCGAACGCGCTGATGGAAGCGTATTCGACTGCGCAGACCGCGATCGGTGCGCTGATGAACGTCGACGTGCGAGCGCCGGCAGCCAATCCGATTCCGGCTGATTGGGCGACTCGCCGCGCCGGTCTGTCGCCGAAACATTCGCGCAAGCTCGCGACGAGCTTCGCGAGCTTTCAAGCACTCGCGCGCGCGAGCGATCACGAGATCGTGAAGCTCCTCGAGCTCCCGATCACGATCGCCGGCGCGATTCGCACACTCGCATCCGAGGAAACGCCATGAGCGAAGAAGCCAAGTCATTATTCGAGTACAAGCAGGAGCTGCAGTCGGCGATCTGGTTCGAGAATGCGCCGCTCGACGCGACACTCGATCTCGCAGTCCAAGCGGTGATCGAAGCCGGCAAGCCGGAGCAAGCCGGCGATTACTATCGGCCGTGCGTGCACGAAGATCTGCTGCTCGTCTATCAGATGATGGATCTGCCCGGGTACGCCATCGAGCTCGAGACGATCGCGTCGCGCTTCATCGCCGAGATTCCGAGCAGCCGGCAATGTCACTTCTGCATGGCGACGCTACATGTCCAAGGCCTGCTCGGGCAGCGGCGATATGCCGACGCCGATCGTGCCGCCGCCCTTCACCTAGCCGAGCTCGGTCCATCGCCCGAGCACCGCAATCGCCGGCTCGATCTGGTGATGCTACGCGCCGATATCGCGGCTGCCGCGGGAGATCTGGTCGCGTTGCGCCTGCACGTGGAAGAATTGTGCCGCGAGCTGCCGAAGATCTCGCGAGGCGACAACGTGTTGCGCGCAGGCATTTGGCGTAGTCCCGATCCCTGTTGAAATTTGAGGTGGCGGTCAAACCGACCCCGAGAGGATTCTCGAGGCTCAAAACTGGAGAGACCGCCATGAAGAAGATTGCCAGGAAGACGCGCCCCAC
>Ga0209511_1003155_pt1 | contig 12773 bp, 11 predicted proteins | sample SSSSmetaG_FD_184141 | JGI IMG/M metagenome (GOLD analysis project Ga0209511, IMG submission 184141) | Glacier valley bacterial and archeal communities from Borup Fiord, Nunavut, Canada, to study Microbial Dark Matter (Phase II) - ​SSSS... | ecosystem: Environmental > Aquatic > Freshwater > Ice >... | reverse complement strand
AAGCAGCCATTTAGATAACCCGGATGAAAAGGCCAGTTTTCTGTTTGCCCCCAACCCCTAAAGGGGAGTGAAGACGCTGTTTCTTAATGACTATAAAAAATTCTCTTAAGTATACTTTGCAATTTTAGTAAAATATACGAAGTACCCCCCTTTAGGGCATGGGGGCATTACTCCTCCATATTATCCTTCAACTCTTCTGATATTTTCACGAGTAACTTATCAATTCGCTGACCATCCATATCAATAATTTCAAACTCAAATCCACGCCAGTCAAAGGTATCGCCTGTTTTGGGGATGCGTTTTAACTGGTGTAATACAAAACCAGCCACGGTATCAAATTCCTGATCACCTTCATTCATCCATTCTGTTTTTTCAAAATGGCTGAGGAAATCATAAAAAGTAATCTGTGCATCAACCAGGTAACTTCCATCATGGCGTTCAGTAATTTCATATTCTTCCTGACCCGTTTGCGGCACATCCCCCACAATAGCTTCCAATATATCGTTAAGGGTAATCATTCCTTCCAGCGTTCCATATTCATTTACAATAAAACAACTGTGAATTTTAGTTTGCTTTATTTTTTCGAGCAACCGGTAAGGGCTGTTGTTCTCGGGAACAAACAAGCCGGGCTTAATTAATTCTTTCAATGGAGTAGTAGCTGGTACTTTAAGTAGGTCTTTAATGTAAATAATACCTTTTATATCGTCTACCGTTTTATCACAAACCGGGTAAGTAGAGTAGGTAATCTGATCAAACTTTTCAGTAACTGATTGCACTGTATCATTTATGTCGAACCAGGCAATTTCGGTGCGGTGTGTCATTAAAGAAGTAATGTTACGATCGCCCAAATGAAACACTCTTTCAATGATTTCTTTTTCCTCTGTTTCAATAGTGCCATGCTCACTCCCTTCACTGATCATTGCTTTAATTTCATCTTCTGTAACTGCATTGTCTGATGATACCTTAACGTTAAAAATTTTGAAGATGGTATTGGAAATATTGTTAAGCAACCAAACTATGGGATGCACAATGGTGGAAAGTATATTCATTGGGCCGGCAACTGCACGGGCAATTTTTTCTGCTCTTAACATGCCCAGTCTTTTGGGTACAAGTTCGCCTAATATGATAGATAAAAAGGTTACCAGTATTACAATAAGAACAGTTGAAATTGAGGAAGCATAGGGCTTCAATAAATCAAATCTTTCAACAAAAGGTTTAAGGTGGGCACTAAACTTTTCTCCTGAATAAACACCCGTTAAAATAGAAATGAGCGTGATACCTATTTGTGCGGTAGATAAAAATTTCTCAGGATTTGCAGCAAGGTCAAGTGCAGCTTTGGCTTTTAAATCGCCCTTATTACCAAGGCTTTCAAGCCTGCCTTTACGGGCACTTACCAGGGCAATTTCGCTCATTACAAATAGCCCGTTCACTATTATAAGGGCCAATAAAATGAATACTTCTGTCATAATTTTTTAAACACCTACCGCCATTTTGTACAACGGTAATTGCTGCAAATATCTACAATCTATATTAAATGGCTATTTAAGTCATGAAATGCCGGTAAGAAGTTTTAAAAAGCAAAACTGAAATATCAATCAATATCACCAAAAAAATGCAGCTAAAAACCATTGCGAAAGATGTAATAAATGTTTAGGGCCATAAATAAAATTATATAAGACCATATTGTTTATTGAAACGCCGGCCTGTAAAATTACCAACAGCTAACCCTATGATTGTGCCACATAAAATATCAATAGGGTAATGAACGCCGATATACATTTGCGCATAACTGATACCAAAGGCCCAAACAAAAAACAGGGATGGCCATGCGTTAAATTGCTTTTTAAATGTGATGTAAAAAAACATAGCCATCGCAAAATGATTGGCTGCATGTGCCGAAACAAAACTGCTGCTTTGTGGCAGATAGATGCCTTTAAATAATCTTATCCAGCTTGCTACCGAAGGATCGTTGCAGGGGCGCAGACGAAGAATATTTTGTTTGATTAAACCACTGCTTATAAAATTAGAAATGATTACTGTTGACATGGCAAAAGCAATCCACCACCACCGGGTATCTTTATAATTAACAGCAACAAAAACAAGTAAAAATAGATACAGCGGCAACCATGCATCCTGGTTTCTCAGCAGCGGCAGCACACTATCCAGAAAGCTGTTATGCCATTCTGAATTGATGTGTTTTAGCAAATCCTCGTCCCATTGCAGTAATGATGGCATTTTGTTCAATAATTTAGCCTAAAAATAATTAATCTATTTTTGCAACTCGTATAAATTATTGCTATGATTTTTTTTAAACCAATACCAAGACTGGTGCGTTGGATACTTTCAGTACAGTTTCTTTTTTTAGTGGTAATGACTGTTTTGCGTTTCCTGTTTTATTTTAGGTACAATCCTTCGGGCAAAGCATTTTCGGGTTCTGCATTTTTAATGGGGTTACGGTTTGATATAAAATTTGTTTGCATTTTAGGGGTAACCATGCTTGTATTTTGCAGTATACCTTTTTTAAATCCTTTAAGAAACAACATAGGTAAGAAAATATGGAATGTGTTATTACCCCTGGTTTTTATGCTAACCTTGTTTTTTTATGCGGTGGATTATTTTTATTACGATTACCTGCAGCAACGTTTAAATGCATCTGTACTTAATTATATAAATGATGCAGGTATTTCCTTTACTATGGCAATGGAATCTTACCCCGTATTTAGAGTACTTGCTTTAATAATAATTGCTGCTGTTGCTGCTGCCTATTTTTTTAAAAAGTTATTGGTAACATACCGCAGGGAAGAAATGCTGTCTAAAAGAAAAGTAATATTTAGAAGCATACTTGTTTTTTTAATTTTTGGTATGGGTGTGTTTGGCAAATTTGGTCAGTTTAACCTTCGGTGGAGCGATGCTTTTGCATTGAGTGATACATTTAAAGCCAACCTTTCTTTAAATCCTTTTCAAAGTTTTTTTAGTACGCTCAATTTTAAAGATACCAGGCCGGATATAAAAAAGGTTAGAGCTGATTACTCATTGATGGCTGATTATTTGGGCGTACAGCAACGTGATAGTATTCATTTAAATTTTGAAAGAAATTATTCGGTTGCCAACAATAACAGTAATCAACCCAATGTGGTAGTGGTTATTTGTGAAAGCTTCAGTATGTATAGAAGCAGCATGAGCGGTAACCCGCTTAATACAACACCGTATTTTAATGAACTGTGTAAGAAGGGCGTTTTTTTTGACCGTTGTTTTACACCTTCTTACCCAACGGCCCGTGGTGTTTGGGCCACCGTTACAGGCATACCAGATGTATTAGGCGATAACAACCGCTCTGCAAGCCGCAATCCCGAAGTAGTAAATCAGCAATTGATCATCAATGATTTTAAAGGCTATGAAAAATTTTACTTCTTAGGCGGCGATCCTACATGGGCAAATATTAAGGGTGTACTATTAAATAATATAGACAGTTTACAATTGTACAGCCAGGAAAATTTTAAAGCAAAAAAATTAAATGTGTGGGGCATTGATGATAAGAATTTATTTTTAGAAGCCAATAATCTATTAGCCAAACAGCAGAAGCCATTTTTTGCAATCATTCAAACAGCAGATAATCACCGCCCTTATTCAATTCCAGCAGAAGACTTGCATCTTTTTAAAAAGGTAACTTATCCTGATGATACCATTCATAAATATGGATTTGAAAATATTGAACAGTTGAATGCATTTCGCTACACCGATTTTTGTTACCAACAATTTTTTGAAGCAGTACAAAAGGAAAAATATTTTACCAACACTGTTTTTATTTTTGTAGGCGATCATGGTATTGCGGGCAATGCAACGGCTATCTATCCCAATAGCTGGACAGAACAACGACTCAGTAACGAGCATGTACCACTGTTGTTTTATTCACCTGCATTACTACATCCAAAGTTGATGCATGAAGTTTGCTCGCAGATAGATATCATGCCATCTGCAGCCGGATTATTAAAAATACCGTACCACAATAATTCGATGGGCCGCAACCTGTTTGATACGACATTCTCTACAGAAAAATATGCCTTCATCATTGATCATGAAACAAAAAATATAGGTTTGGTTGATAGGCAATATTTTTTTACTAAAAATATTAAAACTGGCAAAGTAAGTCTTGTTTCTGTTACAGATAATAATTCAATTGTACCCTCTGTAAAAACGGATAGCATTAAGGATAACCTTGGTAAGTTAACCGATGCTTATTATGAAACATCGAGGTATTTGTTGTTTAATAATAAACGAAAGCGGTGAGCTGAAAATGGCATACTGCCAAATTCAAAAATCATCGCTATTTTTAGACGGATACCGGATTAAAAAAAATATTAAAATAATTATGCTCACCAGGTGGAGATTTCCAAAAACAATTCAGTGGATCATAAATTTATTTATCATCTACCTCTGCATATTTACGGGCTTTCGTATTGTAACCTCAATTTGTTTTAAACCTGCTGCTACAAAAGTTATTGAGTTGTTTCCTTCTTTCTGGCTGGGCCTTCAATATGATTTAAGGTGGATAGCAATTGTTTTATTACCCATTGCCTGTATCTCCCTGTTTCCGGGCTTTTCACCTTTTTATTCTGAGCGTAGTAAAAAGGGGTGGGCCATTTACCTGGCCATTGTAACACTGCTGTTGCTATTCTTCTTTGGTGCCGATTTTGGCCATTTTGCTTATGTAAATACAAGGTTAAATGCAAGTGCCCTCAACTTTGCAGAGGATGCTAAAATATCTTTTGAAATGCTGTGGCAAAGCTATCCGATGGTTTGGATTGTGGCAGGTTTATTAGGCGCTGTTGCAATGATGGCATGGATGTTTACCAAAACACATGTGAGTGTAGAAGAACGCAATATTAATATTCACAAGTTTAGTTATAACAGGCGATGGCACCTGGCTGCCATTATTTTATTGGCGTGGTTTGTATTTGGTTTTTTAACCCTTACTCCTTTAAAGTGGAGGGATGCATTTGCTTTAAATGATAATTTTAAAAGTTACCTCGCCTTAAATCCTTTACAGAATTTTTTTACTACACTGCAATTTCGAAAACCTGCTGTGGATGAAGTAAAGGCAAAAAAATATTATGCTGTTATACACGATTTTTTACAACTAGATAAAACCGGTTCACCTGTTAGTGAGTACGAACGAACCATCAACCCGGGAAGTAAATCGCTGGAAAGCCAACCCAATGTTGTGGTGGTAATATGCGAAAGCTTTAGCATGTACAAAAGTAGTATGAGCGGCAACCCTTTAAACAGTACACCTTATTTTAAAGAACTTACGGAAAAGGGTATTTTTTTTGATCGTTGTTTTTCCGCATCGTTTGGTACCGCAAGAAGTGTTTTTGGAACACTTACCGGTATACCGGATGTGCAGCTATCCAAATTCAGCAGCCGCAATGAACAATCGCTGAATCAATACAGCATCATTAATAATTTTGAGGGGTATGATAAATTTTATTTTTTAGGTGGCAGCAGCGACTTTAATAATTTCAAAGGTCTTGTTGCAAACATAAAAGATGTGAAGGTTTATGACGAAGGGAAATTTACTTCACCCAAATTAAACGTGTGGGGCATCAGCGATAAAAATTTATTTTTAGAAGCAGATAAGGTAATGAAGCAACAAAAAAAGCCTTTCTTTACCATCATACAAACATCCGATAATCACCGCCCCTTTTCAATTCCGGAAGAAGACAAGGATTTTGTGAGCCGCATGATAAGTGATGAGGAATTACATAAATATGGTTTTGAATCGCTGGCAGAATTTAATGCTTTTTGTTATACCGATTATTGCTATAAAAAATTTATTGAGGCAGCTAAACGTTCTCCTTATTTTGATAACACCATTTTTGTTTTTGTAGGCGATCACGGTGTTGAGGGTAATGCAGCAGCCATGTATCCGGCAGCATGGACAAACCAACGTTTAAATGATGAGCATGTACCATTGTTATTTTATGCACCTGCTTTACTTTCGCCCAACAAGATTACCACAACTGCTGCGCAGATAGATTTGCTTCCGACACTCGCAGGTATGATACACCAGCCTTATACCAATAAAACGCTTGGCAGAGATCTGCTGCATTCAGATGGAAAAGAAAATGCTGCTTTTATTATACACCACGATGAAGGCAAAATTGGAATTGTAAATGATGATTTTTTTTACACAAAAAATTTGTGGATCAATAAAGAAGAACTGGTACCTGTTAGCCCTGCTACTCCAATATTGACTATGCAACAAACAGATTCTGTAAAACGACATTTATCAGAATTAACTTCTGCTATGTATGAAACAGCCCGTTGGATGTTAGTGAATAATCATGGCAGGTAGCTGCTTGCAATTACAAGACTGAAGATTTATTTACCTGATTTTTTTTGCAATCATAATCAGCCGGGGCGATTTCTTTACATCGTAGTTATCAAAATTATAATCGCCAAAAATTTCCTGTATTTGTAAACTTTGGTAGGCAAACATTTCTGTAAAGTCTCCTAAAGAAAATTTAGCTACTTTTTCACTGTAGATCAATGGCTCCTGCAATGCCTCATCTTCTATTACAATTTTTTTATAAAAATGAGTCTCATCAAACCATTTTGTAATAAAATAATTAATCCCGTCTATTTCCTTATCAAACTGGTGCACAAGGTGGTCTTCAGCGTAATGTACATTTAAATAATCCAATACAAAACAGCCTTCTTTTTTTAAAGACTGAGCAATGGTTCTGATGGAATTATCATGCTCCCGCCTTGTTGAAAAATAGCCAAAACTTGTAAAAAAATTAAATGCGTAATTGTAGTAATTGATATAAAAAGGAAGGCGCATATCGTGCAGGTAAAAGTGTAGCTTTTCTGTTTCACTCAGCAAGGCCTCGCTAATACTATCTTCACTAATATCAATACCGGTTACATCAAATCCTTTTTCTGCCAGGTGAATGGCATGTCTTCCTTTACCACAAGCAATATCCAGCATTAAGGACCCTTGCGGAGGATTTAATTTATCAATTAATTTATCTATAAATCGGGCAGCTTCCTGCTCATCTCTGTTAAAATAGAGTTGATGGTAATAAGGTGAATTAAACCAATTTTTAAACCAGGGCAGTGCTTGCATAGTTAGAACTGATTTATTAACCAAAAAATTTAATGAGTAATGCAGCTACTGCATAGATCACCGTTACTAAAAAAATACCTTTGGCAGTTTTGTCAATTCTGGCATTAACATACAAGGTAAACAGCAGGGCATTGGCAAAAAGCGAAATGCTTATCCAGGCTGTTATAAGGTTATGGTTTAATGTCATCCATTGGTACATTTCCTTTAAGGTAAACATATTGTATTTAAGCAACTTAAAAATACTAAAACCAATTACAGGACCAATAAGGCCTAATAAAGTACCCAGCCAAAAATTATCTTTTTTAAATATCATTTTATTTTCCAGGTTTTTTCTAATTGTGTTTTTAAAGTATAATTAGTTAAATCAAACTGCACAGGCACCATGCTGATGTAATTGTTTTCAAGCGCCCAAACATCTGTATCTCTTCCTTTATCAAAGTTTACAAAAGCACCGGTAAGCCAGTAATAACTTTTACCATGTGGATCTTTGCGTTGTCTAAAATCTTCTTCGTATTTGGCATAAGCCTGTCTGCATACTTTAACACCTTTTATCAACTCCATGGGAATAGCAGGAATGTTTACATTTAATAAAAGATGTTTGTCCATTTTTTTCTTCAAAAAAGTACCTACAATTTCTCTTACATAATGTCTGGCCGGTGCAAAATCTGCTTCGTAATTATAGCTCATTAAAGAAAAGCCAATACTGGGAATACTCTCTATACAGGCTTCCATGGCTGCACTCATGGTGCCACTGTAAATTACATTAATGGAATGGTTAGCGCCGTGGTTGATACCACTAAGGCAAATATCAGGTTTGCGGTGTAATACTTTGTCAACAGCCAGTTTTACACAATCTACCGGAGTGCCACTTGTTTGCCATGCTTCCACCCCTTCAAACATATCCACTTTATTCATTCTTAACGGGTGGCCAATGGTTATTGCATGGCCCATGCCACTTTGAGGTTTGTCTGGCGCAACCACCACTATTTTACCAAGCCCTTTTACGGCTTCCACCAAATTGCGTATACCGGGTGAAGTTATACCATCATCATTGGTAATTAATATTACAGGAAGTTTTGTTGATGTAGCTTTCGCCATAGGTTTTAATTGAGGAGGTTTTAATGGATATTTTTTTAATTGATAATGGATAATTTTTCAACCGGTAAATGTTTGCTGAATCAATAAGCTTTTGCTTTTTGATTCAGCTCCTTGTTTTTCTTTCATCTTTAAATCTTCCTATTGCTAAAACAATTAAATTGGACAGTATTATCTATAAAAAAATTATCAGTTTATTCTAAACCACGGTCTTGCAATGGCTTCCCTGAAAGGCCATGGTATGGAAGCCAGAATTAATGTAATTGCCAAACCAAAAAAAATCAACATTTTCTTATGTTTAGCACTATCTGTTGTGGCTCTTTTTACAGACGCCCTGCCAATGTGTACCAATACCCAGGCCAGCAACATCATGGTTAAATGTTCCATCGTAAAAAAGCGGGTGTAGGGATCCTTCATATTATTCCCTAAATCTTTTAACCTGCTAAACCATCCATTACTGAAATACAAAACCAGGCCTAATAACAACTGGATATCACAAGTGATCATAAAGAAAAGATTGCTGCGGTTATCATTTGCAGTAAAATTTCTTTTGCCAAAATAACCGGTAAGACTGTTTAATAAGGTCCATAAACCAAATAATAATACTGCCCAGCGAAGCAGATTGTGAAGTATTAATACTATTTGCATATTATTTATTTTTTACAAAAGTAAGGGCAATCAAATTCATCTTTACATATTTATTCAGCAGCACTTAAGGTATTAAAAGCATAGGTACAAACTATTAGCCCGGTGAAATTCTCAGGCATTGAAAACGATACAGATAGCTGTTTTGTTGTGGGAGATTTTTATCTTTTGAAATTAAAGGCAGCAGGTTAACAGGCAATGCCTGGCGTTCAAAATAAATGCGTTATCAATCGAATTTATTAATAGAGATAAATTAACTTAATAGGTAACTACTTCATTTTCGGGGCTTATAAATACTACATATTTGCCTGCTTTATGGTGTATACCTTCAATCCTTAAATTATTATTTGGAATGTATTCAAATGTCTCTTTACCATCTTCAAACATGGTCGGTAGTTCATCTATTCTTATGTCACGGCTTAGTAAATAAACCATGCCGGATTTATCGGGGTAACTGGTTACAATGTGCACTTCACTTTCGATTTTAATATTTATGCCACCAACAATAAAATCGATCGTAGCATTAAAACAGTCGGCACCTGCCGGGTTGGTAAGATGGAAATCCTGTATAAAAGTTCTAAGGGATTTGGATGCATACTTCATACATCGAATTTAAAAACATATTTTTAAAAATAAAAATATTAAATATTAATAACGATAAGCGATCATTTTTTTTATAACATTGGTATGATAAAAAGCAACATTTCAATAGTACTTTAAAATTGTATGTTTTAAAGCATATCCTAATATGATTTTAATCATTCATTGCCTTGCTTTTTGCTGTTAAATTGCAGGCTTCATGCTTTGCGTAAACATTGTAAAATATTGCATTTTAAAACAGTATTGAATTCATCCGTCAACAGGTTACAAATTGAGGTGCATATAGTGTTTATAGCTAAAGGGTAATAATAAATAATTAAGCCTACAACCTCAAAGAATTAATGAGTAATATTTTACCTGTTAGTAAACTTTGAAGGTGGGTACTAAAAATTATTATCAGTATAAATAAAAAGCCGGCAATAGAGATAAAAATATTTATGCGTACTTCAATAATTGATCTGTTAAAAAAATACGATGTTCCCACACCGCGATATACAAGTTACCCAACGGTGCCTTATTGGGATTTTTCCACGCTTGATGAAGCAAAGTGGAAGCAATCTGTAGTGGATACCTTTTATGCAGAAAATGGAGAACTGTGTATTTACATTCATCTTCCTTTTTGCGAAAACTTGTGTACTTTTTGTGCCTGCACTAAACGTATAACCAAAAATCATGCAGTTGAAGATCCATATTTAGCAGCCGTGCTAAAAGAGTGGGAGTATGTACCGATCCCTGTTGCGTGCTACGCCTGTTATTAAAGAGATTCATTTGGGAGGAGGAACGCCAACTTTTTTTAGTGCTGATAACCTTGTTAAATTAATTACAGGTATCACAAAAGATGCGATTGTGAAAGAAGACCACGAATTCAGCATAGAAGTGCATCCTAATTATACAACTGAAGAACACATTGAAAAATTAGCAGGCGCAGGGTTTAACCGCATCAGTTTAGGCGTGCAGGATTTTGATCCAGAGGTTCAGTTTGTGATAAACCGTATTCAATCATTCGAACGTACAAGGGAAGTAGTTGAATGGGCAAGAAAATATCATTACAACAGTATTAATATTGATTTAATTTATGGCCTTCCACACCAAACGGTTGATAGTGTGAAATTTTCTATAGATAAAATTACCAGCCTGATGCCGGACAGGATTGCATTTTATTCTTACGCACATGTACCGTGGAAAAGCAAGGGACAACGGCGTTATACAGAAGCAGACCTGCCCGCCGCCACCCAAAAATGGGAGATGTATAATACAGGAAAAGACCTGCTTGAAGCTGCAGGCTTTGCAAGTATTGGAATGGATCATTTTGCATTAAAAAACGACAAATTGTTTACCGCTGCAAAAACCGGCAACCTCCACCGCAACTTTATGGGATACACCACCACAAAATCTAAATTGATTATTGCGTTGGGTGTTTCAAGTATTGGTGACGCCTGGAATGCATTTGCGCAAAATGAAAAGGAAGTGGAGGCCTACGAAGAAAAAATTAATGAAGGAAAATTACCATTGGTAAACGGACATTTTTTAAGTGATGAAGATGTGATTATCCGAAGAAAAAGTCTTGAACTGATGTGCAACAATAGTACCACTATCAACAGCGAAAAGCTAGACCCGGAATTTGTGGAAAGTATGTTACTTAAATTGAGAAAATTGGAAGCAGACAAACTTATAGAGATAAATAGAGAAACAATTTTTGTTACAACAAGGGGAAATTCTTTTATGAGAAATATTAGTGCAGCTTTAGATGCCAAGCTCTGGAGAAATGAAATAAAAAGAGACACAAATGCTTTTAGTAAAGCCATTTAATTTTTTGTTTAATAATTAAAAATGTAACTGTTAAAACAAACTATCAACCAATAATACATCAGGCGTTTAATAAATAATTTGATAATGAAAAACCTTCAACTGCATAAATTTCATATTCCAGTTATGGGGCTGGCATACACCATTGACTCTCCAGTAAAAGTAGCCCGTTTTGGTATTTCATCCGTTATTTCCATTGTGGAAGATAATTTAATTGAAATGATGAGAAGGCACTATTATCCTACCATTAATCAGACTTATTTTCCTATTGATACCAATGAAGAAGATTATCGTGCAAAGCGGATTACGGATTATTTAAATCTGGTAAATACCATTGTGCAAAACCAGGTAGAAAAACTAAAGCAATCAGCCTTTGAAACAGGTGCAGAAATTGTTCAGTATTTTGAGATGTTGCCAGATGATAGCACGCTGAAAAAATTATACCTGCAAATGATATCAGTCAGCAATGCATCCGAGAAAGAAAAACTGTCAACTTATTTGAGAAGCCGAATAGTACCGGGTAGTATTGATGTAAATATCATGACAAAGACCGACAGGAATAATATTAACAAACAAGGGCAGCTAATAGAAGATGGTTCAGATGCTGTTGCCGCATTACGGGGCTATGCAAAAAGTAATTTGAGGCATTCATCCATCGTTTTTTCTGCAGGTATGAATCCAAGGCTCTACAACTACCTGGAAAAATGCCCCGAATTTGACGGGAATGAAGACAATACTTTTGATAAGAAAATAATTATTAAAGTGAGTGATTACAGATCGGCTTTTATACAAGGTAAATACCTGGCAAAGAAAGGAATTTGGGTAAGTGAATTCAGGATTGAATCGGGGTTGAATTGTGGCGGCCACGCATTTGCAACAGACGGCTTTTTACTGGGGCCAATAATGGAGGAGTTTAAAACCAAAAAGCAGGAATTAATTGATACCCTTTTTGAAATTTTTAATGCTGCCCTTTCTAAAAAGAGCGGTAAGGTATTTATGTATCCACCGCTTTTAAAAATAACCGTGCAGGGTGGAATTGGTACAGCAAACGAAGATAGTTTTTTACATGATTATTATGGCGTGGAAAGCACCGGTTGGGGCACTCCTTTTTTGCTGGTGCCGGAAGCGACTACAGTTGATGAAAGAACATTAAAATTACTTAGTGCCGCAACAAATAAAGACGTGGTATTAAGTTATAATTCTCCTTTGGGGGTTAGGTTTCATTACCTGAAAGGAACCACTGCTGAAATAGAAAAGATGCAAAGAATTAGCGATGGCAGTCCCGGAAGCCCCTGTACAGAAAGGCATTTGGCATTTAATACTGAGTTTACAACTGAACCTATTTGTACCGCTTCCCGTAAATATCAGAAGTTAAAAATTGAACAATTAAAATCACAGATATTGCCTGATAAGGAATACCAGAAACAATTGACAAGTATAACTGCCAAGGAATGTTTGTGTGTAGGTTTAAGCAATGCTGCGGCACTCAATTACGGAG
>Ga0209511_1003154_pt1 | contig 12775 bp, 12 predicted proteins | sample SSSSmetaG_FD_184141 | JGI IMG/M metagenome (GOLD analysis project Ga0209511, IMG submission 184141) | Glacier valley bacterial and archeal communities from Borup Fiord, Nunavut, Canada, to study Microbial Dark Matter (Phase II) - ​SSSS... | ecosystem: Environmental > Aquatic > Freshwater > Ice >... | reverse complement strand
GTTGGGCGAGGCGCGAGGGTAGGGGATTTATCAAGCGAAAGGCGGAAAGCGGCGGAATAGGATTGGCAAGGTAGAGTTGTTTTGGGTTTGGGGGGTAGCTCTCTGAGTTAGCCGCCGCTCAACGGCACCTCACCCCCTAGCCCCCTCTCCAAAAAAGAGGGGGACTAGTTTTTAGTCCTAGCTCTAAAATAGACGTTGAATTAGAAGCTAGAACTAGAGCTAGTTCCCCCCTCTCTTTTGGAGAGGGGGCCAGGGGGGTGAGGTGAACGAGCGGCGAGCCGTAGCTTAGGCGACCGTTGCGAACAACCCATCCCGCCCGCTCCGGCTTCTGATGAAAAACTCCTACGCCTGCCTAGCCCTGCTGGCTCTGTTGCCCCTGAGCACATTGGCCCAAACAGCTCCCGCCCAAACCCCCGCCGCCCCGCGCCCGCTCAGCCTGCGCGACCTGCTGCGCCTGCGCGACGTGGCCGACCCCCAGCTCGCGCCCGACGGGCAGTGGGTGGCCTACACCGTGACCCGCGCCGATTCGGCCACCGACAAGCGCGATGCCGACATCTGGATGGCCCGCACCGATGGCTCCCAAAACCTGCGCCTCACCACCAGCCCGGCCAGCGAAAGCCGTCCCCGCTTCAGCCCCGATGGCAAGTACCTGAGCTTCATTTCGAGCCGGGGTGAGCCGGAAGGCGGCGGGGGCGAGGCCCAGCTCTGGCTGCTGAACCGGGCCGGCGGCGAAGCCGAAAAGGTAACCAAGCTCAAAGGCAGCGTGTCGGACTACGAGTGGGCACCCGACGGCCAGCGCGTGGCCCTCATTATCCGCGACGCGGACCCCGACTCGCTCAGCGCCGGTCAGAAAGCCCAGAAAAAAACCCCGCCACCCATCGTCATCGACCGCTTCCAGTTCAAGCAGGACGTGGATGGCTACCTGACCAAGCAGCGCCAGCACCTGTACGTGTTCGACGTGGCTACGCGCCGGCTGGTCTGCCTTACGCCGGGTACGTTCGATGAGCACCTGCCCGCCTGGAGTCCTGACAGCAAGCAGCTCGTTTTCAGCAGTAAGCGCGGGGCCGACTCCGACCGCCACGACAACTACGACCTGTTCATTATGGATGCCCGCGCTGGGGCCACGGCCCGCCCGCTGCTGGCGACGGAGCTGCCCGAAAGTGACCCACGCTACGGCAGCCGCCCCGCGTTCAGCCCCGACGGCCGCACGCTGGCGTTTGCCCAAGCCGCCGTGCCCAACGAGACGATTTACGGCATACACCAGCTCGTGCTGCTGCCCGTGGCCGGCGGCCCGGCGCGGGTGCTCACGCCCGGCCTCGACCGCAACATGAGTCAGCCGCAATGGGCGGCCGATGGCAAAAGCCTGTATTTTCTGCTGGAAGATGACCGGGCGCGGACGCTCATGCAGGTGTCAGTGAGCGGCGGCAAGCCCACGGCGGTGCTGGCCGGCGCGCGCGAAATCAATGCCTTCGACGTGGCCCGCGATGGCCGGTTGGTCGTGCTCAGCTCCCAGTCCCAGCAACCGGGTGAGGTGTTTGGGCTGGATAAAAAAGGCGCGCTCCGGCCGCTTTCCCAGCAAAACGACGCGTGGCTGAAAACCGTCACGCTCGGCGCGGTCGAGCCGGTGCAGGCTAAGAGCAAGGACGGCACGCTCGTGAGCGGCTTCGTGGTGCGGCCCGTGGGCTACCAGGCGGGCCGCGCGTACCCGACGCTGCTGCGCATTCACGGCGGGCCGGTGGCGCAATTTGGCTACGGCTTTTCGTTTGAGTGGCAATACTTCGCGGCCAACGGCTACGCCGTGGTGGCGGCCAATCCGCGCGGCAGCTCGGGCCGGGGCTTGGCCTACAGCCGCGCCATCTGGGCCGACTGGGGCAACAAGGACACCGACGACGTGCTGGCCGTCGTGGATTACGCGGTCGCGCAAGGGTTGGCCGACCCCGCCCGGCTCGGCGTGGGCGGCTGGAGCTACGGCGGCATCCTCACCGACCAGGTTATCGCCCGCGACGCGCGCTTCAAGGCGGCCGTGAGCGGGGCCAGCATCGCCAACGTGCTCGCCGGCTACGGCACCGACCAGTACATCCGCGACTACGAGACGGAGCTGGGCACGCCCTGGCAAAACTCCGACGTGTACCAGCGCGTCTCGTACCCGTTCTTCCACGCCGACCGCATCAAAACGCCCACGCTCTTCGTGTGCGGCGAGAAAGATTTCAACGTGCCGCTGCTCAATACCGAGCAAATGTATCAGGCGCTCAGAAGTATGAACGTGCCGACCCAGCTCGTCATCTACCCCGGCCAGTTCCACGGCATCAGCACTCCCAGCTACGTGCGCGACCGCTACGCCCGGTATTTGGGTTGGTACAACCAGTACCTGATGCCGAAAACCACCGCCGGCACTGGAAGCGGCCGGTAGCGCCCGCCGCCGAAACTTCGCCGGATTAGCCGCTTGTTGCGTACGAGCCGCCCCGTAACTTTGAAGCTATGGACCTGATTGTAACCGTGCCCGACGAGCGGGTGAGCTTCGTCAAAAAGCTTCTGCGCGAGCTGAACCTTCCCGTCAAACCCGTCGCCAAGCCCAAGCCGGCTGTTGCTGCCGGGTTGCCCCCGCGCCAGTACACGCCTGAGCAGCAGGAATGGATTGACGATTTCCGCGAAGCGCTGCACGAAGTGGAGCTGCATCAGCAGGGTAAAATTCAATTACAAGATGCTCGCGAGTTTTTGAATGAGCTATAGAATCGTCATCACCGACAGCTTTCGGCGGCCAGGTAAACGGCTGGGCAAGAAGTACGTCAGCTTCAAAGCCGATTTTGCGACGTTGCTTGACGAGTTGGAAGCTGACCCGGTTACGGGTGACGCATTGGGCCGCGACTGCTACAAGGTGCGAATGCGAATAACCAGCAAAGGCAAGGACAAAAGCGGCGGGGCCAGAGTCATTACGTGTGTAAAAATCGTGGGCGAGACGATTTACCTGCTCACTATTTTTGATAAGTCCGAGCAGGATAGCATCAGCGACAACGAGCGCGACGAGTTGTTGCGCGAAAACGGCTTGGTATAAGTAAACTGTCGGGCGGTGGTCTAATTAGTGGTGATTGATGTAGTTTTGCTTATGGTGACGACGCAACATTTGTGTGCCGCTTGCGGCAGCGAACATATTCGGCGCAATGGCAGCTCGGGCGGCCACGCCAAGTACCAGTGCAAAGCCTGTGGCTACCAAGCCCGGTTCGTGCCGGCCGCCGTGGCGCGGGCCGTGCGCTACGCCCAGGTAGACAAGCTGGCCGGCGAGCGCAACTCGCAACGCAGCATTGCCCGCGTGACGGGAGTCGCGCGCATGACCATCGCGGGCCGGCTAAAAAAAAGCCTCGGCCGCCCCGCCGCCCTTGCCCCGCCTGCGGCCCAAGAAACGACAAAAGAAGCGGTGGGAGGCGCTCGAACTCGATGAGCTGTGGACCTTCGTGGGCCGTAAGAAGCGTAAAGTCTGGCTCTGGCTGGCCGTGGAGCGGGCCAGCCGCCGCATCGTGGCCTGGGTGCTGGGCCAGCGCGACGCGGCCACAGCGCGGCGGCTCTGGCAGGCCTTGCCCCGGCGCTACCGCCGCCACTGCTGGTACTTCACCGACCTGTGGGAAGCGTACGTGGGGGTGCTGCCCCGCTGGCGGCACCGCCGCTGTCCCAAAGGCAGCGGGGGCACGAGCATCGTCGAAGCCATCAACTGCGCCTTGCGCCAGCGATGCGGGGTGCTGGTGCGCAAATCGTGCTCGTTCAGCAAGTCGCTCGTTATGCACACCGCGCGCATTAAAATTGTGATTGATAATTATAATATCACCCTAAATTAGACCACCGCCAACTGTCGAGTACACTCTTATCCTTTAACATCAATTACGCTCATGCGCCAGGTAATTCTCACCGTCCCCGACGAGCAATACGCACCCTTGATGAAAGTCGTCAAGAGCCTGCCGTTCAGCATTAAGGCTAAAGCGGTCGCTCCGCCCAAGCCCATACCTAAGCCTTACACGCCCGAGCAACAGGCATGGGTTGATGATTTCCGCGAGGCACTGCACGAAGTGGAGTTGCATCAGCAGGGAAAGATTCAATTACAAACCCTTGATGAACTGATTGATGAGCTACGCAATAATCAGCTCGGCTAGGTTCAGCCGGTACGTCAAGCGGTTAGCCAAGCGGCACAAATCGTTGGCTGAGGACTTGGTTGTTCTCCGTACCGAGTTGGAGAGCAATCCCCGAAGTGGCGATGCGCTCGGCCGCGACTGCTTCAAGGTGCGCATGGCCATCGCCTCAAAAGGCAAGGGCAAAAGCGGCGGGGCCAGGGTTGTCACGTGCGTCAAAATCGTGGGCGAGACGATTTATCTGCTCACTATTTTTGACAAATCCGAGCAGGAGAGCATCAGTGATAACGAGCGCGACGAGCTATTACGCGAAAACGGCTTGGTGTAAAAACAAAACAGCTCGCTATGTATGTAGCGGGCTGTTTTGTTTAAAACGCTGACAACGGAATTACACCACCACGTTTACCATTCGCCCCGGCACGACAACGACCTTCTTTACCGCCTTGCCTTCGCCAAAACGGCTCAGAAAGTCCGATTCCAGCACGGCAGCTTCGATTTCGGTGGCTGTGGCGGTGGCGGCGAACTGCCGCTGCTCACGCACCTTGCCGTTGATGGCGACCGGGTAGGTTACGTTGGCTTCCACCAAATATTCCTCCCGAAACTCCGGGTACGCGGCGTAGCTGATGCTGCCGGGATAGTGGCCCAGTTCCTCCCACAGCTCTTCGGCCAGGTGTGGGGCGAAGGGCGAGAGCACGATGAGCAGCGGCTCCAGAATGGCGCGCTTGTGGCAGCCGAGCGCGGTCAGCTCGTTCGTGGCAATCATGAACGTGCTCACGCTGGTGTTGAAGCTGAATTTGTCAATGTCCTGCGCTACCTTCTGAATCACGCGGTGCAGCGCTTTCAGCTCGGCCGGGGTGGCCGGCTCGTCCGTTACCGCCAGCGCCCCGTCCTCGGGGTGAAACAGCCGCCAGAATTTCTTCAGAAACGTGGCTACCCCACTGATACCGTTGGTGTTCCAGGGCTTGAACTGCTCCAGCGGGCCGAGAAACATTTCGTAGAGGCGAAGCGCGTCCGCGCCGAATTGGCTGACTAAAATGTCGGGATTAACGACGTTAAACTTAGCCTTCGACATTTTCTCGACCTCCGAACCGCAAATATAACGGCCATCTTCCTCAAGAATAAATTCTGAATTGGCATAATCGGGACGCCATTTCTTGAAAGCTTCTATATCGAGCACATCATTATTAACGATGCTTACGTCAACGTGCAAGGGAGTTACGCCATCAAAGCTTTCGACAGTAAATACTCCAGCTTCGGACTTTTGAGAATGAGCATCAACAATATGCTCTAAAGTTTCACAAAGCTTATCGATTAAATCACGACCGTTATTTTCAATTTGGTCGAAGTTGTTTTTTGAAATAAAAATCTGTGGTAATTTTAAGGCAGGAACATCATTATTAGAGGTTAGCTCTCCATTTGTCAGAAAACCAACATTGAAATTAACGCGATAAACAAAATTCGACCGCCCCAAAATCATCCCCTGATTCACTAGCTTCTGAAACGGCTCGCCGCAACTCACCAAACCCAGGTCTTTCAGGAATAAATACCAGAAGCGCGAATACAGCAGGTGGCCGGTGGCGTGCTCGGCGCCGCCCATGTACAAATCCACCTGGCCCCAGTATTTCTCGGCGGCCTCGCCCACGAAACGCTCGGCGTTGTGCGGGTCCATGTAGCGCAAGAAATACCACGACGAGCCGGCCCAGCCGGGCATCGTGCTCAGCTCGAAATCGAACTGACTACGGTATTTCCAGTCTTTGGCGCGGCCCAGGGGCGGCTCGCCGGTTTCGGTGGGGCGATACTCGTCAATTTCGGGCAGCACGAGCGGCAAATCCACCTCAGCTACGCCGTACGCGGTGCCGTCCTTATAATAAATCGGAATCGGCTCGCCCCAGTAGCGTTGGCGACCGAAAATAGCGTCGCGCAAACGGTAGGTTATTTTCGGCTCGCCGATGCGTTGTGCCTCCTGGTATAGGGCGGCGGGCGGGCGGCCGCGCTGGGGTTCGAGCGGGACGTAGCCGGCGGGCGTGGCGGTTTCCTCCAGGTAGGCCAGCAGCCGGGCGCTGGCCTCCTGGTAGGTCAGGCCGTTGATGATGTCCGAGTTGATGTAGCGGCCTTCCTTGGTCGGGTCGGCTTGCTTGTCCAGGTCGCGTTGCGCGTCCGACACGGCCACGATGGGCAGGCCGAAGTGGGTGGCGAAGAGCCAGTCGCGCTGGTCGCCGCTGGGCACGGCCATCACGGCCCCGGTGCCGTAGCCGGCCAGCACGTAGTCGGCCGTCCAGACCGGAATCACCTGCCCGCCGAAAGGGTTGCGGACGAAAAAGCCGGTGTTCGCGCCGCTCACGGTTTTGGTGTCGGCCTGGCGCTCGCGCTCCGAGCGGTTGGTGGCCTGCTCGACGTAGGCTTGCAGGTTGCGCCAGGTGTCCTCGCTTTCCGATAGCCCCTGGCTCATGCGGTAAGCCCGCTCGCCGAGGGCGAGCGTGAGCGGGTGTTCGGGGGCCAGCACCAGAAACGTGGCCCCGTAAATCGTATCCAGGCGGGTCGTGAACACCTCGATGACTTCGGGCTGCTCGAACTGGCCCATGTAGGCGTGGCTCAGGTCAGTCATCAGCACCCCGAACCGCACGCTCGCCCCGGTCGAGCGCCCAATCCAGTTGCGCTGCATCTCTTTCACGGCATCCGGCCAGTCGAGCGTGTCGAGGCCGGCGAGCAGGCGGTCGGCGTAGGCGGTGATGCGCAGGTTCCACTGCGGCATCAGGCGGCGCTCGACGGGGTAGCCGCCGCGCTCGCTTAGCCCGTCTTTCACCTCGTCGTTGCTCAGCACGGTGCCCAGCGCGGGGCACCAGTTCACGTAGGTATCCTGCTGGTAGGCCAGCCGATACGTATGCACCACTTCCAGCCGCTGGTGCTCCGTGAAGAGCTTCCACTGCCCGGCCGTGAACTGATGCCGAGCCCCCTCGTCGCCCGCCGCCCGAATGCCGGTCGAGCCGTTTTCCTCGAACTTCGCCTGCAAGTCGCGGATGTTCTCGGCGCGGTCGGTGTCGAGGTTGTACCAGCAGTTAAACAGCTTCAGAAATATCCACTGCGTCCACTTATAATAAGCGGGGTCGGAAGTGCGGATTTCGCGGTCCCAGTCGTAGCTAAAACCCAGCTGGCGCAACTGCCGGATATAGGTTTCGATGTTGCGGTCCGTGGTCAGGGCCGGGGCCTGCCCGGTCTGGATGGCGTACTGCTCGGCGGGCAGCCCGAACGAGTCAAAACCCATCGGGTGCAGCACGTTACGCCCTTGCAGGCGCTGAAATCGGGCCACGATGTCGGAGGCAATGTAGCCCAGCGGGTGGCCCACGTGCAGCCCCGCCCCGCTGGGGTAGGGAAACATGTCGAGCACGTAGTATTTAGGCTTATTCGATTGATTATCGGCCTGAAACGTGCGGTGTTGCTGCCAGTGGGCTTGCCACTTTTTTTCGAGGTCTTGCGGGCGGTAGGCGGGCATTTTAGGGGAGTTTATCGACCCCAAAAGTACGGCGCTAGCCCGTTGGCCTCATTCCGGCCCGGCCGCTTAGCTTTGCCACACTGTGCGGTAGTCTCCCGCCGCCACGGCATCGCTTTTTGGTCTCGGCCAAAACGAGCGAAGCCCGTGGTTGGCCGACCACGGGCTTCGAGAGTGGGTGTTTTTTTCCTCCTACACTTGAAAACCATGGAGAAAAAACCAAACAGTGGCGACGATTACGTAGTAATCGTCGTCAGGCTCCCGACTAAGCTGCTTGCGCAGTTCGGTCGGTGGCTGGTGCTGGCAGCGGGCACTTACGTGCTGCTGCATCACTAGCCGATAGCCGGCAGGAAGGGTTCGCGCCCTTCCTGCTTGGGGCTGTAACTACGCTCAGCCGCCGGGAGTTGCGCAAAGATGCGAAATTTTTGGCAAACTGTCATTGCCGGGGCAAGCCACTCGCGCTGCCGGGCGGGCGTAGATTTGGCTTCCTGACTCGTTGCCCGTGGCCCGCATTCCCAAAGAAACCGTTGACCAGATAATTCAAACCGCCGATATCCTGGAGGTCGTTGGCGACTACGTGCCCCTGAAGCGCAAGGGGCAGAATTACTGGGCCTGCTGCCCGTTTCACAACGAAAAGTCGCCCTCGTTCTCGGTCACGCCGGGCAAGGGTTTCTACAAGTGCTTCGGCTGCGGCAAGTCGGGCAACGCGGTGGGGTTCGTGATGGAGATGGATGGGGTGAGCTACCCCGAAGCCCTGCGGCAGCTGGCCAAAAAGTACGGCATCGCCATTGTTGAGGCCGAAGAGCGCACCCCCGAAGACCAACTGGCCCAGAACGAGCGCGACTCGCAGTTCATCGTTTCTGACTGGGCTAAAAACCATTACCACGGCCTGCTACTCAACACGGAGGAAGGCATGAGCATCGGCCACGGCTACCTGCGCGAGCGTGGCCTGAACCTGACCACCATCCAGACTTTCGAGCTAGGCTACTCGCTCGACCAGTGGGACGACCTGCTCAAGGCGGCCGAGAAGGCGGGCTACCAGCTTAAATATTTGGAAAAAACGGGTCTCGTGGTGCGGCGCGAGGACGACGCGGGCCAGGACACGGGCCGGCGCTACGACCGGTTTCGGGGTCGGGTCATGTTTCCGATTCACAACGCGAGCGGGCGCGTGGTGGGCTTCGGAGCGCGTACGCTCAAGCGCGACGACAAGATGGCGAAGTACCTCAACTCGCCCGAGTCGGATATCTACCACAAGTCGGAGGTGCTCTACGGGCTGTTCCAGGCGCGGCAGGCCATTCGCAACCAGGACCTGTGTTACCTGGCCGAGGGCTACCTCGACGTGATTTCGCTCCACCAGGGCGGCATCAAAAACGTGGTGGCCTCGTCGGGTACGTCGCTCACCGAGGGCCAGATTCGGCTTATCCGGCGCTATACCAACCACGTAACCGTGCTCTACGACGGCGACGCGGCCGGCATCAAGGCCAGCCTGCGCGGCATCGACCTGCTACTCGAAGGCGGGCTGGACGTGCGCGTCGTGCTGTTCCCCGACGGCGACGACCCCGATTCGTACATCCGCAAAGTGGGCGACCAGCGCTTTGCCGAGTACCTGGAGCAGAACAGCCAGGAGTTTATCAGCTTCAAAATCGGCCTGCTGCGGGCCGACCTCGCCGCCCGCGGCACCACGCTCAGCCCCGTGGCGCGGGCCGAGATGAGCCGCGATATTTTGCGCAGCATCGCCGCCGTGCAAGACGAGTTGCAGCGCCAGGGTTTCGTGCAGCAAACGGCCGAAATGCTGCGCCTGGATGAGCGAACGCTCATCACGGAGCTAAATAAAATTCTCGAGGCCCGGCGCAAAGCCGCCACCCGCGCCGCGCAGGCCGCCGCCGAACGCGAAGCCGCCGAGCGGCAGGCCGCCGCCAGCGGCCTGCCCACCAACTCTACTGACTCTACCGACCAGGGGCAGGTGGTGAACGCGGCCGGCGAGCTGACCGCCGCCCGCCCGCCCGCTCCCCACCCTGCCGCTGATTACGACTACGACGACACCGCCGGTCCGCCCGAGCTGGGCGACGTGGATGAGCTGGCCCCGGTAACCGACGTGCTGGCCCTGTGCGAGCGCGAAGTGCTGCGGCTGCTCGTCTTGTACGCCGGCTACGAGCTGGCCGAGGGCCTGCGGGTGGGGCCTTACCTGCTGGCGCAGCTCGAAGGCACGCCCCTGCAAACCCCGTTCTACGCCGCGCTCTGGCAAGTGTGTCGGCAGCAAATCGAGGCCGGGGAGTTTGCCCAGGTGCGGCAGCTCAGCCAAAGCGACCAGGCCGAGGTGCGCGAGCTGGTCATCGGCTTCGCCACCGACCCCTACGAACTCAGCCCTAACTGGCGTATCAAGGACATCTACGTGCCCGTCGAAACCGACCTGCTCCGGCCCGCCTGCGACAACGCCGTGCTGCGCCTCAACAAGTGCCACGTGCAGCGCGAGCGCCAGCAGTGCCTGGCCCTGCTCAACGACCCCTCGCTGGACGAAAATGAGAAGCTGAACGTGTTTTTGCGCCACCACGAGCTAACCAAGCTCGACAGCGAGCTGGCCCGCCTGCTGGGCACGGTCGTGGCACGCGGCGCGTGAGTTCAATGAGCAATTAACAAGGAGCAATGAGCAATTCCCGTCTGTTCCGTTTTTTGCTCATTGACCCAAATTGCTCATTGCTCCTTGTTAATTGCTCATTGAAAATATGAAGGTCCCGAATTTAAACCGGCTCTACCTCGCGCTGGGCTTGCTCATTTTCAGCTTCGCGGTGGGCATCGCGGGGTTTATGGGGCTGGAGCACTTCCGGTTTCTGGATGCCTTTTACATGACCGTCATCTCGGCCTCGACCGTGGGCTTTGGCGAGGTGCATCCGTTGTCGGACGCGGGGCGGCTGTTCGTCTCGTTTTATATTCTGTTTAATTTGCTCATCGTCGCCTACCTCGTGTCGGTGCTGACGACCTATATTTTTGATGGCGAACTGCGTCATCTTTTCCGCATGATTCGTACCGACCAGGAAATCAAGAGCTTTCGCCAGCACGTCATCGTGTGCGGCTTCGGGCGCAACGGCTACAAAGCCTACGATGAGCTGCGGCTGAGCGGCACGCAAACCGTGGTGGTCGAGCAAAACGAGAAGCTGCTGCGGGCCACGATGGCCATCGAGGACGATGTCGCGCGCGAAATCCCGGCCGTCTATGGTGATGCGACCCTGGAAACCACGTTGCGGCAGGCCGGCATCGAGCACGCCCGCGCCCTCATCACGGCCCTGCCTAAAGATGCTGATAACGTGTTCGTCGCCCTCACGGCCCGAGAGCTGAACCCGAGCCTCGTCATTATTGCCCGCGCCAGCGCCCGCACCAGCGTGAGCAAGCTCATCTCGGCCGGGGCCAACTCGGTAGTCATGCCCGACGAAATCGGGGGCTCGCACATGGCCAACCTCATTATTCGCCCCGAAGTCATCCGCTTCCTGGACATGATTTCCGGCCTCGACCCGAACAAGCTGCGCCTCGAAGAACTGGCCTTCGCTCAACTTAAACCCACGCTGCGCGGCCAGAGCATCCGCGAGCTGGACGTGCGCTCGCGCACCGGCGCCACCGTCATCGCGTTGCGCCACGGCGAAGGCGGCGAGTTGGAAGTCAGCCCCGCCGCCGACTACCGCCCCGCCGTCGGCGACGTGCTGCTCGTACTCGGCAACGAGACGCAGATTCAGGCGCTGCAGCAGTTCTTTAAATAGTGATTAATGACTGAGTGGTTAGTGGTTAGTTTCTCGCCATGACCGACGAGAAATTAACCACTAACTACTCAGTCATTAATCACTAAAAAAATATGCACATCCTGCAAGTCTGCCCGCGGGTGCCGTATCCGCCGCACGACGGGGGGGCGATTGTGATATACGAGACGGCGCGGGGCCTGCTCGCGGCCGGGCACCGCGTGACGATGCTGGCCATCAATACGCCCAAGCACCACCAGCCGCCCGACGCGCTGGCGCACCTGGGGCCGAATTTTCGGCTGGTAACGGTGGACGTAGATACGGATTTGAAGCCGGGTAAGGCCCTGCGAAATTTGCTGACCAGCGCGCTGCCCTACAACGTGCAACGCTTTATCAGTCCGGCGGTGACCCGGCGACTGGCACAGCTGCTCGAACGCGAAGCCGTGGACGTGGTGCAGCTCGAAGGTACGTTCGTGGCCTACTACGCGGGCTGGCTGCGTAGCCACTCCGCGCCGAACGCGGCACACGTGCCGCTGGTGCTGCGGGCGCACAACGTGGAGTACGTCATCTGGCAGCGGCTGGCCCGGCGCGAGCGCAACCCGCTCAAGCGCCTCTATTTGCGCCACCTGGCCGGGCGGCTGCGGCGGTTTGAGCAGCAGTGCCTGGCCAACACCGATGCCGTGGCTGCCATCACGGCCGAGGACGCGGACCGGCTCCGGCAGCTGGGCTGCCCCGAGCCGATTGCCCTCATCCCGGCCGCCGTTGAGTTGAGGGCCTTCCGGCCCGACCTCGCCGGCCCGCCGCCCCGGCCGCGTACCGTGTTTATGATTGGCTCGCTGAACTGGCTGCCCAATCTGGAAGGGCTGGACTGGCTGCTGCGCGCAGTGTGGCCGACGGCCCACGCCGAAATGCCCGAGCTGGAATTACACATAGCCGGCTCGCACCCGCCAGCTCACCTGCTGGCCCCGCGCACGGATAATGTCTTCGTCCACGGCTTCGTAGCTTCAGCCGCTGACTTTATGCGGCAGCACGAGCTGATGCTGGTGCCGCTGCTGAGCGGGGGCGGGATGCGGGTGAAGATTGTCGAGGGCATGGCCGCCGGCAAGGCCATTCTCAGCACCACGGTAGGAGCCGAAGGCGTGGCGGCGACGGACGGCGAAAGCATCGTGCTGCGCGACGGCGCGGCCGCCTGGCTCGCCGCCCTGCGCGACTACTACCACGGCCGGCTGCCCGTCGTCGCCCTGGGCACCGCCGCCCGCGCCGCCGCCGCTATCTACGACAACCGCCACGTAACCGAGCAATTTGAGGCGTTGTATCGGCAGCTAGGCGCTGGGTTTTGAGTTTCTTGTTTCTTGTTTCTTGTTTCTTGTTTCTTGTTTCTTGTTTCTTGTTTCTTGTTTCTTGTTTCTTGTTTCTTGTTTCTTGTTTCTTGTTTCTTGTTAAGCGGG
>Ga0209511_1003152_pt1 | contig 12784 bp, 12 predicted proteins | sample SSSSmetaG_FD_184141 | JGI IMG/M metagenome (GOLD analysis project Ga0209511, IMG submission 184141) | Glacier valley bacterial and archeal communities from Borup Fiord, Nunavut, Canada, to study Microbial Dark Matter (Phase II) - ​SSSS... | ecosystem: Environmental > Aquatic > Freshwater > Ice >... | reverse complement strand
CCGTGGGCCGGGTCCGGGTGCTGGCCGTGCGCGATGATTTTCCCCGCCTCCGGCAGTCCCGCCTGCCCGCGCCCCTCTCCGATGTTACCTATTCCCTCGATACCAGCGGTCTGAGTCAGTTCGAGGAACCCTTCACGCAGCTTACGGCCACCTTCTGAACCTCATTACTTCTGCATCTGAATGGAACCCACCACTACCAGCCTGACCAATTACCTGCGTGAAGTACATCAGGACATCCGGCAGCGCACGGAAACCGAAAACCTTCTTTTTTCCGAGGCAGCTACCCGCTACCTTACTGAACTGCTGGCCGATATCGACCTGACCTCCGATGTGGTGTACTGCGTCGAAGACCACAGCCAGGGCCGGGGCCGCGATGCCGCCTACCGCATCACCGGCTTTTCCCTGCTCGACGACAGCGACCACGAAGAACAGGCTCCCCGCAGCCGCAAAGGCAAAGCCGCCGCCAGTGAGCCAGCCGCCGAATCCGAAAACCTTGACTTGTTCATATTCGGCCCGGACGAGGACCAGGACCCCGCTGACGGCCCCCAGACCCTCAACACCGCCGACCTGAGCCAACTGGCAAAGCTGGCCACTAACTTCCTGGCCCGGGGCCTGCGCGGCTACCTCAAAACCGAACTCGATAGCTCATCACTGGCTTTCGAACTGGCCGGCAAGCTGGCCAGCGAAGCCACCCGTCCCGTCCGGGTCCGTATTTTCATCCTGACCACCAAAGTGCTGGGCGACCGGGTGCAGGCGCTGGCCGAACAGACCACTGACCAGGGAGTCGTCATTCAGTACCACATCTGGGACCTTAGTCGTTTTCACCAGGTCGCGGCCGGGGGCTTTGCCCGGCAGGCAATCGAGATTGACTTTGAGCACGGCGAAGACCTGGGCGGCCCGCTGCCCTGCCTGCCTATGCCGGTCGGGAACCAAGACTACCAGAGCTACCTGGCTATCATTTCCGGCGAAGTGCTGGCCAAGATATACCTCGACCACGGAGCGCGGCTGCTGGAGCAGAACGTGCGTTCTTTTCTGCAATTCGGGGGTAAAACCAACAAGGCTATCCGCAAAACCATTTTTGAGGAACCCCACCGTTTTCTGGCCTACAACAACGGGCTGGCGGCCACCGCCACCCGCGTCACGCTCACAGACCTGCCCCGTGGCGGCCGGGCGCTGGCCTGCATCCAGAACCTACAGATTGTAAACGGCGGCCAGACTACCGCCGCCATCTTCCAAAGCCGTTACAAGAGCAAGGCCGACCTGAGTAAGGTGTTCGTGCAGATGAAGCTGACCGTGTTGCACAACCCCGACGATATGTCGGCCATCGTGCCCCTGATTTCCCGCTACGCCAACACCCAGAACGCTATTTCATCGGCCGACCTCTCCGCTAACAGCGAGTTCAACGTGGCCCTCCAGCGCATTGCCCGCACCACCCCCGCACCCGCTCTGCCCGGCGTACTGGGCCTGCAATACTGGTATTTCGAGCGGGCCAGGGGCGACTACAAAAACGAACTGGCCCGTCGCTTCACGCCCCGCGCCCAGAAACAGTTTGCCACTGCCAACGACAAAAAGCGGCTGCTGACCAAAGAAGCCGTCGCCCGGTATGACCTCACTTGGGAAGGTCACCCTCACGTCGTGGCGCGGGGAGCCCAGAAACTGTACGAGTTTTTTACCCGCTCCCGCGAGAAGCTGCCCAAAGCTCAGCAGGTTCCCGGTCAGGCGTGGTTTCAGAACCTGGTAGCTCAGGCCGTGGTCTTCCAGCGGGCCGAACGGCTCTATGACGAAGTATTCGGGCGCGGTGGTGGGTATCGGGCACTGGCGGTCTGCTACGCCGTGGCCTGGCTGGTGTACCACACTGCCGACCGCCCGCTGAACCGCGCCCGCATCTGGCGGCAGCAGGCCCTGTCCGAACCCGTTACCAACGCGCTGCGTGAATCCGTCCGGGCCGTAAACGAGTTTCTTATTGCCACCGCCGGCACCCGCACCCCCCGCGAGTGGGCCGTGAAACCGGAGTGCTGGGAGGCCCTGAAATCTCATCGGCTGCCCGCCCCCCTGGCCACCGCCATCCGCGCCATTCCCGATGCTGACCGCGCCGCTGAGAACCCGGCCCCGTCCCGCACCGAACAGGAGACCGAACGGGCGTTGCTCCAGTACCGCCAGCAGGCCCTGACAGAGCTGGGTCCGGTCGCCTGGCGCACTATGGCCACCTGGGGCCGGACTATCGACCCGCTTACCGGCCACTGTTTTCTGACCCCGCGCCAGATTGGTATGTGCGAAACCATCGCCCGCCGCATCGAAACCAGCAGCCCGATGGAGCTTTCTGAAGTTGCCAATGGCGAGGCTGCTATCGAAGTGGTCCTCACTAATTGCCCCGACCTGCTGGCCGAGCTGGACGAGTCCGTTACCCAGCCGGGCACCGATACCAACGAAACTCCTCTTACCCTCACCGACATAAACGAGCTGCTGGCCTGGGACCGCATCACCCGCCCTCAGCGCCTGTTCCCCCAGGAAGTTGCCGGCCTGCTCAGACTCCAGCGCCAGCAGCAGCCTTTCAACGATTACTGGCAGAATAAAGTCCGGGACTACATCGCCCGGGCTGAGCATTACGGATTCCGCAGCCCCGATGAAGCTGCCAGTTAATACCTTACTCGAATGCAGCACATCATAAGCCGGATTGTGCAGCATACGCCCTCAAATTGGTAAAGCAGCTGACCAAAGTGCAAGACTGGCATAGTTTCAGAAATAACAGTAAAAATGAAGGTATTTGAAACTATATAAATAACAGACGAGGTTTAAAATTAACTCCAGACGTTTGGGGTAGCTTAAAACCGTATAATATGGCCTTTTTCAAAGACTCAACCATTGTCCAAATGGCAACTACCGGCCTCGGCGCATTCGACACAGCGTACTCACCAGGTAATCAGCCGGAACACTCTGGTATCTATCGCTGCACCGGGTGCAAAAAGGAGATTTCACACAATGCGGGAGTAGCATTGCCGCCCCAGAACTCTCACCAGCACCCAGGCGGTACACCCGTACAATGGAAAATGGTAGTCTTTGCCGAAACCAACGGCTAAGCTGTCAAGCAAAGAAAAGCCGGTTTTCTTGTCATATGCGCGGAGCAATGACAAGAAAACCGGCTTTTGCTTTACACGTCGGCCACTATCCCGACACCTCGAAATGCGGAAAGTCCTTAAACTCACCCGGAAAGTCGCCGCCCCACCGCACCCGCGCATCGGCCGCCTTCACCAGCCGCGCAAACTTGCTCAGCAGTAGTCCCGACCCCGCCCTCTGCCCCATCTGCGGCGACCTGCTCGCCTGGAACGAGCAAGCCTGCCCCATCCCAACTCAAGCCCCAGAGTCATCAACCACCCCCGACTCACCCGACCGCCTGACCCCCGCCCCGGCCGTCGGCTTCACTTACGCCCTGGGCCACCCCGTGGCGGCTTACCCACCATGACGCGCACGGCCCAGGTCATTTGGCGCGGCCAGCTCAAGGCATGACACCCCCCACCGGACTCATCTACCGCATCAAAGTGTACCGCCTCTACGACGGCTACTGGGACTGCTACCGCGAGGACGAGTTGGGGGCAGCGTAATCAACTGCCGGGCAGTTCAGGTTTTTTTAGCACGGCAGAGTGCCCGCGTCTTTTCTGTGCTGAACGCGAGTACAAATAATCCGGTACACTAAGTAATTTGCCGGTCTGAGCCAGATTCGACCAGCCAACCTGCCGCCGCCCACTTGTATGTATATCGTCGAAGCTCCCCCTTACGTGTGGCTGCAATACGAAGCCCAACGCAGTATCCTCGAATATTTCGCCTGCTACCAGCAGCTCGAACCTACCCCAACAGACTTTAAGCACTGGCTGGAGAGTCTACCGTATTCGATACGCGCCATCAGCATCTGCTCCGGCTACCAATGCGCTCTCCAAAATCTGTCCTTCAAGCGCTACGTGTTAGAAACGCGCGGGTACTCGCTCTACGACCACTTGCAAGCCACCATCAGCGTAGAGGCGTTCGCCTAGTGGTTGGAGTCGCTCGAACACGGCAGTTCTCTAAATCCTAATCAGGCCCTGGAAGAGCATTTGGCCCAAGTGCAGCGTCGCGTTGCTGAGCACCTTGCTGGGCGTTGGTCTGCTAACGTGCCGGAACCTTTCGCTAACCATGATTACCAGCGGACTTCCAGTTTCACTTCACATTGTTGATTTTTTGTCTCGCTTTGAAGGCTCATTGTACGAGATGATTATTCAATTGGGAGAAACCACAATAGAGCCATAACGACCTGGCTGTGCCATAGCAAGCGAATCGACACTGTAACGAGCATCGTTATGACTCAAATTTCCCGCTCTGAAGAGATAGGCACAATTCTTTGTGCTACCCGAGTGTTCGGTCGCCGGAATTAAAAAACCACTAATTCGCCGGCTGATAGTGTCGTAAGTTACGACGAGTGTGTACCCCTTTTTTAGAAATCTGCGCTCCAACTCATTTTGGGTCAAGTTTGGGGCATCTTCCTCACTCGGAACGCCCAGTATACGCGTGACATCATCAATGTTTTTCCCAATCAGCTTAGGAATATCATAAACAAGCACAGTATTTTGAGTTGAATTTGTAGCAGCCTTCTTATCTTGAGGAAGTGTAACAATTTGTTGCTCAGTCTTTAAGTTTTTGTTTTCCGTCTCTGCGGAGTGCGCACAGCTTCCCAGTGACCCAGCCAGTAGAAATAGTATCGCGCTTTTCATATGGTCATTATTTTAGTGGGGTAGCGCATACATAGGACGTGCGCGCCCGCCCGCTCGTCGGGGAGGGTAAGGGGCGTTGCCGCCGCCCGGCGTGGGCTACTAGCACTTATCCCTCCCGTTAGATAGACTTTGTACTTAACGTGATACTAATCCCTTCATATACACCTCGCTCTCCATTGAGAGTGTCGATTTTATGCTCGGGTTTATAACGAGTCAGGTTTCCTGCGTTAATAAATTTTTCATAAGGCTTCATACTTTTATTTGTGAGATAAATGCTAATAATACTGTCTGAACTGACTACATAATCTATTGATAACTCATAACCTCGACGATTATATCGTAAGGTTTTTACTTCTTCATTTATGCTCTCTCGCAAATTGCTTACAGGATGACCTAGTTTGGATTGTATGCGTCTAGCTGTTAAATTTAACAGGGAAGGCACATCATATAGATACCGAGCGGAATCTATGAGGGCAATTTGGTTAGTTTTTGACGTTCCAGGGGTCGCCGTGGCCTGATTGACAGATGAATGCTGTTTTTGCTCATCACAGCCTGTAAATATGCTTACTAAAATAGTAGCAAAGACAGTCAGAGGTTTATTCTTATACCAAGCATCCATTTGTAATCGCTTAAGGTATTGAAGTCATACTAATCCAACAATTCACCATAAATTAGAATCGAACTTGAGTCAGGATGTAGTTTTTATACGTAGCTTGAGAGTATCCACGATATGACCCATCCGACTGCAAGTAAAGACGATTTAGTTTGGATGTGCCTCTGACTATATCAGCCGTACCAACATCAAAGAAGCGATAGTATTTACCCTTCTTATCAATACCCACTCCTACAATGGCAACAAAATGGTCGATGGTACCATCATTAATCATCGAATACGTAGTAATCTTCGTCTTTTTATTGGTGCTTTTAAAGTAAAAATTTTCTGTATGACTAACCCCAACCATAACTGGTTTATGAGCTACCATGTATTTCTCTAACTTGTCTAATCCTTCGGCAGATTTAGCTGTAGCTAAAATGTCGTAACCTTTGCGTACTGGTATGTTGTGGAACCAAGCTCCTGTTTTGTGTTCTTTAACAAGGGTATACCAATCTGTTGGTTGATGATAATTTTTCCCGTAGTAAGTATCTAACATTTTGTAAACGGTTTTAGCACAAGCTACCCAGTCAGGTGCTTGGGTTATCCAAAAATCTTGTTGCATAAAGCAGTCTGGCCCACCAGAGCGGACGACCGCAGCCGCAGCTTTAGCCGCCAGCTTTGTTTTCGCCTTCGCGGGTGGCTGGCTTAGTAAGGATGCCCGCATGGCTTGCACCAAGATAGGGTAAACAGGCAATATCTTAGCCAGTGAATTAATCTCAGCTAGGCGGCGCTGCGTGAAGCGGACACGCGCTCGCTCCAACTCGGCTGCCTCGCGCTGCCGTTGGGCTTGCTCGGCAGGTGAGAGCAGCGGCCCCGGATAGCCCGTCCCGGCCGGCGGCGGTGCCGGGCCAGCGGGGGCTGCCCCGGCTGGCCGGGTAAATACGAGCGTCTGCCGGTCTAATTGGGCCAGCTCGCGCTGCAACTGCTGGGCCTGTTGGCGCAGTTGCTCAAAGTTAAACGGCGGGGTCGAGGCCGCCAAGTGAAGCTGCATCGGGCTTAGCAAGCTCACATAGCCCGGCCGCCGCCGGTATGGGCCAAGCCCTAGCTGTCCGACCAGTGCCCGCCCGCTTGTCGGCGGGGGCAACGGGCGTTGTTGCCGCCCGGCGTGGGCTACCGTTGCCCGCCCGCTAGTCAGCCCAATAGGAGCTTGGCGCAGCGAAAAAGAACTCATAACGGAGGAAAGCTTAATGTGAATCGAAAAAATGCCCCGCCGGGCCGCCGGTAAACTTACGCTCAAATCCACTTACCTTTCGTTCCCTTTCCCCACTTTAACGCCCTCCGCTCGACTATGGCCCGTCCCGTCATCCTCTCCGTGCAATGCGCCGGCCAGTCGCTGGTGCCCGGCCAGGATTTTCAAACCCTGCTGCTGCACCAAACCCTTTTCGACCATCATTCCCTCTCGCTTATTGTGCCCTTCGACCGCGTCGAAGGTGCTAAGGCTCCGCTTATGCAGGCTGCCCCGCTGAATTTTCTAGGCCAGCCCATCAGTGTCAATATCGAGCCCGATAAGCAGTTCAAGTATGGGGAAACTACTGGCTTTGACTTCAAAGGCGTACTGACGGAGTTGGGCACGGGCAAAGAGTCTGACCTGAGCAACAGCCTGACCATGCAGGGCTACGGGATGTGTGGGCATTTGGCGGGCCGCATCCAGAAGCGCACGTTTCGGCAGCAAACGCTACAGGCTATTTTCGAGCAGGTGCTGGCCGATTATCCCACCAACTTGCTCGTTCGCAAGTTGGCTCCGCGCCACCGGTCACCCATCGCCTACGTCGTGCAGTATCAGGAGAGCGACTTTACTTTTCTGAGCCGCCTGGCCTGCGAGTACGGAGAATGGTTTTACTATGACGGGACCGTCCTGCACCTGGGCTCGCCGCCCGACGCGCCCGCCATAGAATTCGTAGCCGACGGCGTACACAACAATTTTCACCTGGGCCTGGAATTGACGGCTACCAAAGTAAAGTTTTACGAATACAATTACCAGCGCCACGAACGGTTTACGGCCAGTACGCAAAGCCAGCAGGTGCCGGGGGCCAGCAAGCATCCGTTCGTCCAGTTAGTCATGCAGAAAGCCGACAAGCTCTTTCCGCACGAGTCACGCACCCGGGCGGAAGTGCCCGTGCAGAGCCAAGGAGAGTTGGCGGAAGAAGCGGCTACTTTCCGGGCGCAGCGGGTAGCCGACATGGTGGCCCTGCAAGGCAGCAGCGACAACCCGGCGCTGCAACTCGGGCGCGTCATCCGCGCTACCGGGCCAGGACTAGGTAGTGCCCATCTCCACACGGCGGATTTCGGCACTTACCGGGTAGTGGAAGTCACGCACACCATTGATGCGGGAGGCATGTACAGCAACACGTTCACGGCCTTGCCCCACTTGTTGGAAGTACCGCCCCTGAATCCCAACTACATTCCCCCCACTGGCAGTCAGGAATTAGCTGAAGTGATTGATACACAAGACCCCGCGCACCTGGGACGGGTGCGGGTGCGCTTTGATTGGGACGTGGACCAGCCCCAGCAGGCGGAAAGCGATTGGCTCCGGGTACTTACGCCTTACGCCGGCGACGGCAAAGGGCAACTCTTCACACCCGAAGTCGGCTCGCAGGTACTCGTAGCCTATGAACACAACTTAGCCGAGCAGCCCCTGGTGCTGGGTAACTTATTTCACGCCAACAACAAGCAAAAGGCCAAGTACACCAACGAAGGCAACCACCTCAAGGGAATGCAAACGGCCGGTGGCAACAAGGTCGTCATGTCCGACAAAAAGGGCCAGCAGACGATTCTGCTCTCCAACTCCAACAACAAAGGCACAGCGGTCGAGGTCGGCTTTAAGGGTGACGGCAGCATCACCATCAAAAGCAACGGCCCGGTAACTGTGCTTAGCCCCACCATCACACTCGAAGCCGGCGAGAAAGGCGAGATTAAACTTCATGCTAAAAACATTACGTTGGAAGCAGAGAATGAGTTAAAAGCGAATGCGGCCACAGTTACGATAGTCGGAAGTCAGTCAGCCGAAGTAAGCGGTCAGACACTCATGCTCGCTGCCCAAACCTCAGCCAAGTTGAAAGCTCAGACACAACTCCAACTGACTGGTCTTAACGTGGAAATGTCGGGTCAGGCCATAACAGATATCAAAGCACCATTGGTCAAAATCAATTCGTGAATAAACTTTCACTACTCTGTTACCACTGATAAACTATGGGAAAGCCTGCTGCCCGCGTTACTGACATTCATACCTGCCCGTTGTCTTCACCAATCCCCCATGTAGGCGGGCCTGTGCTGGAGGGCCAACCTACCGTGCTCATTGGCGGTCAGCCGGCGGCTACGCTCGGCTCGCTGTGCGCCTGCGCTGGTCCACCCGATACCGTCGTACAAGGGTCATTTTCTGTGCTAATTGGCGGCAAGCCTGCTGCTCGCCAAGGCGATATGACCGCACACGGAGGCATCATCATCGGGGGGTGTCCTACTGTACTCATTGGCGATGCCGGTATGTCGGCCCTCACACCTGATTTAAGCGCCGATGGCGATGCGGCTCAGCCACTGGCCCAGATGCAGGCGCTGGGACGAGCTGCGCAGCACGGCGCGTTGGGCTGCGAGGAGTGTTAAGTGCATACTTCTTTTCCTACCTGGCGATGGTCAATGAGATAACCATTTTTGCCCTACTAGACGCGGCACGCATGGGGCCGGCAATGGAACAGGCACAACTATTGAACGACGATTTTACTTCGCTTTACAAGGGCCGTAGCGAGGCCCTACTGGCACCTTTCGCACCACACCTATTCTCGTTTACGAGCGAATCGGACTTGAGCCGCTGGTTTTTCGCTCAGGGCTGGGGTGAGGCTTGGGGTGTTTTTCTGGCTTCGCCTGCCCCACCCGATGAACTAGTGCGGCATTTTCGTCGCTTTCTAAAAGTTGGCCTGGAAGGGGGTAACCCCTTTTATCTTCGCTTTTACGACCCGCGCGTACTGCGTGCTTTTCTGCCAACCTGCGACGCGCTTCAATTGCGCCTGTTTTTTGGACCAGTTGATTATTTCTGGCTCGAAGACGAAGACCCGGCTTATGGCGCTTATTTTTGGTTAGATGAAACAGCAACACTGATTACGCATCGGGTGAGCCGGGCCGAGTTAGCGCACTATTTCTGCTAGTAAGATGAATCCAGCATTTACCCTCACGCAAACTCAGTTAGCTGCCCTCACCCAGCCGCCGCAGCAGGAGCAACGGGCGCGGATGCTCCGGGAGATGGAAGCACTATGGCACTTGAAGGAGCCGGACTGGAAAGCTCGCTTTATGCGCCCGTATAGTTTTGAAGAGCGACGAGCATTCTTTGGGGCGGTTCACGATTGGGGTCGACGCATCGGACTAAGAACCTGGGGGCACTACTTGGTGATAGGGGTGTTGCTGATGCGGGCCTTTTGCTACGGGTGGCCGACGGAAGATATTGAGATGGCGAAAGGCTTCATTGAGGTGGACGTAGACGAGCCAGCAGAAGCCATAAACTGGCTTCAGGACTCGTTCGACCAATAACGTGTGCGTAGCCCTACATCGGTAGTTTGCTTTGCGTCCAGCTTTCAACCCAGCAGCTTGATTTAGCTATGAATACTCCCACAGTTCCTAAGCGGCAAGCCCCAACGCTCAATACGCTCAAGCAGCAACGCACAGCCCAGGGGCCGGGTGCCCCCCAGCCCCCAGCCCCCAAGCTCACGCCCGAAGAGTTGGCGAAAAAGCAGGCACAAGAAGCCGAAGTCAAGCGGAAGGAGCAGGTAAAAATTGCCGCCATCAACAAGGAATGGAAGGACAAGCTCACTGATGCCGAAGAAGCGGAAGTGTTGGATGTGGTGGCCCGCCAGGGCAAGGCGTTGGTTGTGGAGGGCGTGATTCAGCCCTGCGCTAAAAAGCGTCGGCCCAAAGGCCTCGACTGTGTCCCCGGCGACCCGAAGAAAAACACCGGCGTGAGCCAGCAAGCGGCCGATGCCGTCATCAAAGCTCAGGAAGAAAAGCGCAAAACGGACGGTACGAAAGTCAGGATTGACTACCGCAAGGTGGGCAACGAGTGGGAGGGTGGTAGCTACACGCAGGGATACGTGCCGTGGGGACCCAAGCTCGAAGCCGTGCAAAAGGACATCGGCGAGCCGGGTAAGCCGCACCTAGTCACGATGTTCATTCCCAACACGGCCCACAACATTGCCACCAGCCAGAAAACCAAGTCACTCACGGGCAGGTCTGGCAACAACTCGGGCGTAACTGTCGGGGCCGGCGTGGATTTTGGTAGCAAGGACGATGAAACCTACCGAGCTTCGTTGAAAAAGGCTGCCAAGAATAGTAGCTTGCTCACCGAAGCCGAAGCCGACCAACTGGCTGACAAGCTCAAGCCCTACTACGGACTAAAACGTACGGAAGCGTGCCAAGCCCTGCGTAAGACCCCGCTGCAACTCAGCCAGAAAGAGGTGGACTTGCTCAATTATGAATCATTTTCTTCGCATACAGACGGGGTAATTAAGGCGTATGAGAACGCCACTAAAAAAAAGTGGGGCGATTTATCGGAGCAGGAGCAGACCACGCTTTTCGCCCAAAAATATCATCACGGCCACATCACCGGGGCCATGGCGAAGGCCGTGGGGGGATACGAGCCGGATAAGGTGCTTAAACAGTTGCAGGGCGAGCGCGAATATGGCTATATGAAAGCTTATTACGCTCAGGAAGCCGCCGCCGGCACCCCCCAAGCCAAAGCCTATGCCTTGCGCCAGGCCGCGCAGGCGGCGGCCAAGACGAAGGCAGCCTTGCCCAAAACCGCAGCCGACTCGCTCAAGACAATAAAGACCATACTACCTAAACGATGATAGGCGGCTGTCAGCCACACTTCCTAATTTATGCGTCTGGCTCATTTTTTACTGCTTCTGCCCATGTTCGCGCCGCTTGTCTCCTCTCTGCCACTACCTGCCCAACAACTGTTGCACAAACCCTCGCCCTTGGTGCCCGCGCTGCTCGGCACCTGGCAGGCGGGGCCGGTCTGGCTGGTCAATCGGGATACGCATGAGTTGCGGGCCGACCGCTCCCCAGTCAACCCTGACCTGAGCGACAACAACCTGATGCCCTATGGGCAACGCCTTGAGTTCACGGATGGTTATGATGCCGACTCGCGTGTGACCTACTGGCAAGTCATCTGGCTCACCCCCTACCCACCCAACGCGTGCCGATTTCCTTTTCTGCAATTTCACTGTTCCGAAATCAATGGAGTGAACCAACCCCGCCAGAAGCCAACTAATCTTGAGTTCACGATGGTCATAAATCACGAGGACATTGATTTATTTTTTCCAGTGGGGGCCACTAAGACCGGGCGGGTGTATTTGTTGCGCTGTGGAGGTAACGATGAGTGGACTCCGAAACTCTACGTGAGCAAAGACAGACAGCGGCTGTGGATTTCTTACGGAACAGACGACCATGAACACTATCAAGGCCTGCAAGAATATCATCGCGTGGCTGAGTACAAGCCGCGTAGCGGGGGCGCGCGCTAAACAACCAGGGGTAGGCGGGCTAAAAAGTGGGGCGATTTATCGGAGCAGGAGCAGACCACGCTTTTCGCCCAAAAATATCATCACGGCCACATCACCGGGGCCATGGCGAAGGCCGTGGGGGGATACGAGCCGGATAAGGTGCTTAAACAGTTGCAGGGCGAGCGCGAATATGGCTGTCTAGCCATTGCGGGCATCTTCGTCCCGCCCCTGGAGCTGGCCGCGGGCGAGAGCTTCATAGCGGCGGCGGCGGCCAGCGCGGGCACGGTGCTGCTGGCGGCGGATGTGAGCTTGGCCATCGGCGTGAGCCTGGACGTGGCCGTGTACGAGGTCCACCCTACTCCGGCCAACCAGGCCGTCGTCGTGGGCGATGCCATCGGCCTGGCCCTGGGCTACGGGGCGGGCAAGCTTGTTGGGGCCGCCGTGAGCAAGTACGGCCCCGCCGTAGCTGGGCTCTTTGCCCGGCGCGCCGCTCAGAGGGCGGCCGAGGAATTAGAGGGTGTCGTAATTAAATCACCCAAAACGCAATTTGGCAAATTACGCACTGCTTATGAATACTATAGACAAGCGGGGTGGGACAAGGCTAAGATTGCAGGCCATCTCCAAGGCGTTGATTTCAAAAAACCCGTAGAGCTAGTCGAACTACCCGCCGGCAAAACAGCCGGGCAATTACAAGCAAACCCGGCTTGGAAAGGCAATTATTTTGCTGAGCCTGGTACTGATGCTACTAAGCTAGGCATAAATCCTCAGGGTAAATTGCCGGATGGTGCCGTAGTTAATAAAACGGAAACTATCTTCTCGACAACTGAAAAAACAACTGTGTTAAGAAGTAGTGCCGCACCTGTTAAAGACACGTGGTCTATACCAGGTGCCCCCTGGAGTGGTCGGGT
>Ga0209511_1003146_pt1 | contig 12803 bp, 12 predicted proteins | sample SSSSmetaG_FD_184141 | JGI IMG/M metagenome (GOLD analysis project Ga0209511, IMG submission 184141) | Glacier valley bacterial and archeal communities from Borup Fiord, Nunavut, Canada, to study Microbial Dark Matter (Phase II) - ​SSSS... | ecosystem: Environmental > Aquatic > Freshwater > Ice >... | reverse complement strand
TATTCCTCATTTATTTACAAAAAAACAGGATATAGAAATAGCAGGTTTTTTTGCTGCAATTTTTGCATGGGGAAACCGTACAACCATTATTAATAAAAGCAAAGAGCTGATGCAGATGATGGATAATGCTCCACACGAATTTTGTTTACATCATACCGCAGCTGACCTCAACAGGTTATTAAATTTTAAACACCGTACTTTCAACCCCACAGACCTTTTATATTTTATAGATTTTTTTAAACATCATTACAGTAAAAATGAGTCACTTGAATCTGCATTTACACAATGGGTGAAAACAGGTGACGCAAATATTGAAAATGGATTGAATGGCTTTTATAATTATTTTTTTTCCTTAGAAAATGTGCCCAAACGAACGCTGAAACACATAGCTTCACCCGCTAAAAAAGCAAGTTGCAAACGGTTAAATATGTACCTGCGCTGGATGGTAAGAAATGACAATAAAGGTGTAGATTTTGGAATATGGAAAGCCATTTCACCTTCACAATTAATAATACCTTTAGATTTGCATGTGGCTAGAGTGGCAAGACATTTTGGACTCTTAAACAGAAAACCTACTGACTGGCTTGCCGCTGTAGAATTGACAGAAGCCATGAAAACACTTGATAAAAAAGATCCCACAAAATACGATTTCGCACTGTTTGCTTTAGGTGTTTTAGAAAAATTCTAATTATGGATAATGAAATAGTTCAAATAGTAAATCACTCATTCAGTTTAAAGTCAAACGAAAATAATTTTGTTGATTTTCTTACCGATAAAATAAATTTTCTGATTGTAAATGATTTTAATAAACTCATTTACATTCTTTATCGGGCAGATATTAACGAACAGAAACTAAACAGACTTCTTGCAGAAAATAAAAAGGAAGATGCCGGTAAAATAATTGCTGCGTTGTTTATACAGCGTCATTTGGAAAAAATAAAATCAAGACAGGAGAATAAAACGAATGCCGGAAAAGATTCACAAGAAGAACGTTGGTAAATATTAAGCAGACTTTTTAGTAAACATCAATTCCTTTACTTTTTCCTTGTCTTCTTTTTCTTTTTTAAGATCGAACATTGTTCCAAATACATGATCCCACAAAGTACTGCTTACTCCAAAACCCATATCAGAATGTTTGTAATGATGAAGGTGATGATTTCTCCATAAACCTTTCATCCATTTAAAAGGAGGATTCCATGCATGAATAGCGAAATGCATTGTACCATAAATCAAATATCCCAGCATAAAACCAGGAAAAAAAGCAAATACATTTTTACCCATTATTAAAAAGAATAGAAAGAAAAACATTGATGCTAGAATCAAGCTTGGCGCAGCGGGCATAAACAATCTTTCTTTATCTCTTGGGTACTCATGGTGATTACCATGCAATACATAATTAATTCTTTTACCTTTTTCTGTTTCAGGATGATAATGAAAAGCGAAACGATGTAATATGTACTCTGTAAGTGTCCAGAAAACAATGCCACTAAAATAAATAAGAAAAACATTTATTCCTGAAAATTCCAAATATTTAATAGAATAGTAGGGTAAAAATATCAATATCGGCAAATACATACCCCATATAACAAGAGGATGAGTTTTGGTGAGATATTCTAAATAACCGTTTCTAAATATTTGCGCCTGACCCTTATTATGTATTTTTTGAAATTCCATGTATTAATTTAATATAGTGTAAATATACAAAATCCTTTTTTTTAAAGAGTTTGGAAGTCTAAATTTGTCATTCTTAATATGGAAAATTAAATAACAATTTTAGTTCCATTTTCTTTTTTAAATAAAATAATCCCATGAAATTAATAACCTATCTTAAAAATGATCACGAACAACTAGCATTGATAATCAATGGCAAGATCTACGATACGGATAAACTTCATCCGGATTTACCTATTAGCATGTCTATGTTTTTAAATTATTGGGAGGATGTTTTTCCGCTTGCCCAGGCTGCGGAAAGGAAAGTGAAAGATGGTGGGTATGAAAATAAATCTTACGGAGATTATGCGGATGCAGAAATTATTGCTCCTGTACCCAATCCCACAAGTTGCCGTGATGGATATGCTTTTCGGCAGCATGTAGCTTCCGCAAGGCGAAACAGAAATGTAGAAATGATTCCTGAATTTGACCAGTATCCGATATTCTATTTTACCAACCACAACAGCATTCAAGGACCGGGTAATATTGTTTGCATGCCTGATCATTTTGAAAAACTTGATTTTGAACTGGAAGCTGCCATTGTTGTAAGCAAGCATGCAAAAAATATCAAAGCTGCAGAAGCAGATGAATATATAGCCGGTTTAATGATTATGAATGATATGAGTGCAAGGCGTTTGCAAATGGAAGAAATGCTGCTAAACCTTGGCCCGGCAAAAGGCAAAGATTTTTCTACAGCCATTGGCCCAATGCTGGTAACGCTCGATGAATTGCAACCTTATGAAGTACCCTGCAAAGATGGACATAAAGGCAAAAGCTGGAATTTAAAAATGACCTGTAAAGTAAATGGCATACAAGTAAGCGAAGGCAACCTTGCTGATATGGACTGGACTTTTGCAGAAATACTGGAGCGTTGTGCGTATGGCGTAAACCTTTATGCGGGCGATATAATTGGCAGCGGAACGGTAGGCACCGGATGTTTTTTAGAATTAAACGGTACAGGAAAATTAAACGATCCAAATTGTACAGAGCAGTGGTTGCAAAACGGCGATGTGGTAGAAATGGAAATTGATGGATTGGGTTTGTTGAAGAATACCATAGTTGCAGATGAGAATGATTTTTCTATATTGGCTTTGAAGAAAGTGACGGGTTAGAAGTAACGGGTTGCAGGTTTGAAGACTTTAATACATTGTAGTTATCAATAAAATGGAAATAAAATATGGCAACTATATTATCCTTTGAAGATTTAGAGATTTGGAAAAAAGCACAAGAATTAGCAACTATAATTTATCAATTATCCGAAATAAATCAAAAGATTGCTAAAGACTTTTCTTTTAAAGATCAAATAAAAAGAGCCGCCTTATCCATTTCAAATAATATTGCAGAAGGTTTTGAATATAATAACAATACAGATTTTCATCGTTTTTTAGGAATTGCCAAGGGCTCTTGCGGGGAAGTAAGGAATTGCCTTTTATTCTCTATTAAAATAAATTATTGTACAACAGAGGAAACATCAAATTCACTAGAACTTTCGAAAGCTTTGAGCAGGCAGATTGGTGCCATGATGAAATATTTACGGCAAAAGATCATGGATAAAAAACTTACTTCAAAAACAATCAAGCCCTAAACCCGTAACTTTTAACTCGCAACTCGTAACATTGATCACCCTTAATCTTTCCACCCTTTCCCCTGCTGATGTACAAAGTTATCTTCAGCATGCAATTGCTCCCCGACCAATATGTTTTGCATCTACGGTTGATAAGGAAGGGAATGTAAACTTATCACCATTCAGTTTTTTTAATCTTTTCTCATCCAACCCTCCAATAGTTATTTTTTCACCGTCAAGGCGAGTAAGAGACAATAGCACCAAGCACACTTTGCAAAATGTATTGGAGGTGCCGGAGGTGGTAATTAATATGGTTGATTATGATATGGTACAGCAAATGTCGCTGGCGAGTTGCGAATTTGCAAAGACAGAAAATGAATTTATTAAAGCGGGATTTACGCCAGAAAATGCAACATTGGTAAAACCGCCAATGGTTAAAGAAAGCAAGGTAAAACTGGAATGTAAAGTACTTGAAGTAAAAGCGCTTGGCACAGAAGGTGGTGCCGGAAATCTTGTAATTTGCGAAGTGTTAACCATGCATATTGATGAAAGTATACTTGACAGTGATAATAGAATTGATCAAACGAAATATAATTTAGTTGCCCGCCTTGGCGGTGACTGGTATTGTAAAATTTCTGACGAAAATTTATTTAAAGTTGCAAAGCCCAATATCAAAATTGGTATTGGTATAGATTCACTTCCTGCAGCCATTCGCCACAGCAAAATACTTTCTGGAAATCATTTAGGGCAACTGGCAAATGTGAACGAGTTACCCGAAATTGATGCTGCATTTGAAAACGAAACTTTAAAACAAATCGTACAATATTTTAATCTTGGACCACAGGAAATGGAAACAGAAACACATAAGCTTGCAGCAAAGCTTTTAAACGAAAACGATACGAATGCTGCATGGCAGGTTTTATTAGCAAATGATATTATTTAACTTTTATAACACATAAGCAAACATTTACATTGATATTTTTGTTAGTATGAGAATATTAATGCTTTTACTTCTTCCATATTTTTCTTTTGCTCAAATAAAACCTGTGTATAAAAACCTTGCATTAGAAGGCGGTGGTCTAAGAGGTATTGCATATGCCGGAGCTTTTAAAGTTCTGGAAGAAAATGGCACCATGCAACATATAGAAAATATTGCAGGTTCATCTGCAGGAGCAATTGCAGGCATGATGGTTTCAATAAATTATAAAGCTGATGAGATTGACAGTATATTGATGTCATTAAAGTTTCAAAAATTTAATGATGGCAAAGGAGGTTTAGTTGGAAAATACAAAAGAATAAAAAGAAAGTTTGGCATGTACAAAGGCGATAAATATGAGATATGGTTAAAAGAAATGCTGATGAAGAAAACCGGAAATGCAGACCTTACTTTTATGGAGTTGCATCAATTAAAGTTGAACAACAAAAATTATAAAGATCTTTTTTGTACCGGCACAAATATCAGCAAACAGCGGCTGGAAGTTTTTTCTTATAAAACCACACCATCTTTTTCTGTGGCTACTGCAGTCAGAATTAGTGGTGGTGTTCCTTTGTACTTTACACCAATTGCATTAAATGATTCTCTGCAAAAAATACAGACGGGAGATACATCTGCTTACATTAACTATTATGTTGATGGTGGTATGCTGTGCAATTATCCGATCAGTATGTTTGACAGTTGCAAACATGGAGAGATGCCGCTGGTATGCAACGATCTTATTTTTAACCGGGAAACATTGGGCATAAAGCTTGAGCGAAAAGAACAAATAGACTTATTTCTTAAAAATTCCATAGAAATACCGCCTTATCAACCTAAAAAAATAAGTGATTACCTCGCTGCATTTGCAAACCTTTTAATTGAAACCATGGCGAGAAAATATCCTGGATTACTTAATGAAAAAGGAAGAAGCATTTATGTAAATTATGGAAACTTTAATCCGAAAGTAAAAAAAGTAAGTTTTAAAAATAAAAGAATGTTGTACGAAAACGGAAGAGCGGGCGTTCTTCAGTTTTTTCAACTTCAACATAGTTTAACTCCATAAAAAATGCTGCAGAATGTTTAAATCTGCAGCATTTTACAATAAATAAATCACATTATCTATAAGCTCCACCAAACACTTTTCTTAATATATCTGTGGTTCTGGCAGCAAAGTTTGTCCGTATATTAATCTCTTCTTTTGCAATTAAATTAAACAAAGCATCCGTAGCTTTTTGTGTAACATAACTCGTAAGATCCGGGTTAAGTCTTTTAAAGGTGGTAGGAAAATTATTATACTTCGTAACCATATCACCATAATATTTTGTAGCATCTACTTTCTGTAAAGATGCAGCAATAACCGGCCTGAAAGCTTCTAACAGTTTAGCGGTTGTTTTATCTCTAAAGAAATGTGTTGCACTCGTATCGCCATTTCTAATTAGCCCGATGGCATCACTTAAGGTCATATTTTTTATAGCTTCAACAAAAATTGGTTTTGCATAACCGGCTGCATCTTCTGCTCCTCTGTTTATTTGTAGTATGGCTTTATCTACAAGGCTGTTGAAACCAAGATCACGAAGTGTATTTTCAATTTTTCGTGCTTCAGGCGGTAACAATACTTTGTACAATTCATTCCTAAAAAAGCCATCTGTATTATTTAGCTGAAGTACAGATTTTGTAATTCCTTGTCCCAAAGCTTCTTTTATACCTGCCGCAGCTTCTGTATTTGATATGCCCACACCTGTAGAAACGCCGGCAGCATTTGCAACCTGTTGAAGGGTTTCGCATGAACCAAGGGTTACAGAAATAATTAAAAGTGTAAAAATTGTTTTCATAAAAAGAGATTTAATTTTTAAATACAAAGCAAGTATGCTGCCAGTATAGAAAACTTGTGTATTAAACCTTTTTATCTTAACTAAAAAATTACACGGCAGCAGCAACAAACTGTGCTAATAAACCAATAACCAATCCTGAGTAAATATCTTTTTCAGTATGATCAGAAACTATTAAACGAGATGTGCAAACAATTCCTGTAGATAAAAGTACAAATGTAATAGGCCATGTCATTAACATTGAATTACTGTTTGCAATTACCAAAAATAATCCTAGCCAGCCACCCATAGCAATTGCATGCATACTTACTTTATAATAAATGTTGGCAATTAACCCTGCAGATGCAGCAAGAAAAACACCCAAAACAAAGGATGGCATTATTGCCGGATACATTTCCTGTTTTTTAAAAACTGTATACGCCCAAAAGAAAAAAATACCACATGCCATGTATGGAATAATTCTATCTCTTTTTGTACGAAGAAAAACAGAATCTATAAAACCCAGGGCTTTTAATAATACTATACTTAGTAAGGGATAAAAGATTAAGTTATAGCCACTAATTAAAATTGTGTAAAGCTTTGCCTTTGCTGAAAACCCTGAAAAGTACGATGGGTGAATGTATACAAGAAATGCAATTGCATAAAGCGGTACAAAAATGGGATGAAAAATGTATGAAAAGAAATTAGCCGGCCATTTCAATAAAGGATGAACATATTTTTTTTCGGATAAAATTTCTTCAGGTAAAATAGCTTCCATTTTATAATATTTTTCTTAGCCTTGCAACCGGAATATTTAACTGCTCACGGTATTTTGCTACAGTTCTTCGTGCAATATTATAGCCTTTTTCCTGCAGCATATCAGTAAGTTTTTCATCGCTGTAAGGATGTTTTTTACTTTCTTCCCCAATTAAATCTGTAAGAATTTTTTTAACTTCTCTGGTACTTACTTCTTCACCACTATCTGTCTGAAGACTTTCGCTAAAAAAGAATTTTAGCCTGTACGTTCCAAATTCTGTTTGTACAAATTTGCTGTTGGCTACCCTGCTTACCGTAGAAATATCAAGATTTGTTCGCTCGGCAATATCTTTCAAAATCATTGGACGAAGTTCCGTTTCATCTCCCGTTAAAAAAAACTCGTGCTGATAATTCATAATGGCTTCCATGGTATTCAACAAGGTATTTTGCCTTTGTTTTATAGCATCAATAAACCATTTTGCGCTGTCTATTTTTTGTTTAATAAAAAGTACTGCTTCTTTTTGTCGTTTGTCTTTTTTAGTTCCTTTATCGTAATCCTTGAGCATGTCTCTATAACCTTCGCTAATGCGAAGATCAGGAGCATTTTTACTGTTCAAACTAAGTTCCAGCTTACCCGCATTATTTGCAATAAAAAAATCGGGTATTACATAATTGGTGTTCTTTCCGGTATCTCCTGCTGTGCCACCCGGCTTAGGATTAAGTTTTACAATCTGGCTAATAATTTCTCTCAGTTGATCATCGGTAAGTGTAAGCGCACGTTGTATTTTTTCGTAATGTTTTTTGGTAAATTCATCAAAATATTTTTCAAGAACCTTGATGGATATTTCAATTATTTTCCCCTGATCCTTTTTTCTTTGCAATTGTAACAACAGGCATTCCTGCAAATTCCTGGCAGCTACACCCGGAGGGTCAAATTGTTGTATCTGCAACAACAACTGCTCAATTTCCACTTCATCTGTATCTACATTCTGTCTGAATGCAAGGTCATCAATAATCGCACTGGTTTCTCTTCTTAAATAACCATCATCATCTAAACTTCCAACAAGCTGTTCAGCAATTTTCATTTGCTTTTCGCTGAGTTTCAATAAACCAAGTTGCTGAAGCATAATCTCCATAAAACTTGTTTCAACCTTATGTGGTATTACTCTGTTGTCATCTTTTTCAGGATAATTTTCATCTCTCATTTTATAATCTCCTACATCATCATCTCCTTCATGTACATAATCACTTATATCTATATTTTCATACTCATCTTCTGTACCTTCTGTTTTATATTCTTCCTCACCCGGTTCTGTAAACTCATCTTTTTCAAATTCATCATCATGGCTGTCCTCATCTGCCTGCTCCAACGCAGGATTTTCTTCAATTTCTTCTTTTATGCGCTCATCCAGTATTGCTGTAGGAACCTGCAACAGTTTCATTAACTGTATTTGCTGCGGCGAAAGTTTTTGTAATAACTTTTGTTGTAAACTCTGATGTAAAGCCATTAGTAAATATCTAAATAATTATTTTTTAAAAGAGAATTATCTTGTTGTACAGTAAAACGAAACACTTGGTAACTCCGTAAATTTACATTCATTAGGCATCATAAATGAAAAACAAACTTATAACATTATTATTTTGTGCAGTTATTGTAAGTGCATCGGCTTTCAGCCAGTCGTTATCTACCCAATTTAAAGGTAATATTCCTGCAAAAAAAAATTCAGATTCCACTCGCAACTCCAATAATTATGTTTCGCCATCTATGTTAATATCTCCCACTTTTTACCTCAGCAATCTTGCATTTTTTTGCAGGCAAGAAATAAAATTTGAAAAAGCTACAAAAATTCCTTTAAAATTTAGGTTAGGTTCCGTTCAACAGGTTGACTATCTGGAAGGAAAAAACAACAAAAGACCTTAATTTTCTTTAAAATATTAATCCTTCCCGTTTATAAAAACTTTTTGTTAGTTTTTTGATTATGCGAATATGTTTATTTAAATTACAAATAAACTAACAGAATATGTTTAAGTATTTAAAATACCTAAACCCGCTAATAATATATTTACTGGCTTTTATCAGCTTTACCAACACAGGTATTTTATGCTGGCTGGTATTAATTTATTCTTGGGCGTTTATCCCTTTGCTCGAGCTTTTTATAAAGCCCAGCTCACTAAACATGTCTGCTGCTGAAGAAGAGCTTTCTAAAAACGACAAAAAGTATGATTATATGTTGTACTTGATTGTATTTATACAAATTCCCACCCTGCTGTTTTTTCTTTATTCATTTGTTGGTTCACATCTTAATACATTGGATATTATTGGCCGTATAACAGCCATGGGAATGCTTTGTGGCACATTTGGCATTAATGTGGCGCACGAACTTGGCCACCGCAAAAATAAATTTGAGCAAACACTTGCAAAGATTTCTTTACTCAGCAGTTTATATATGCATTTTTTTATAGAACACAACAAAGGGCACCATAAAAATGTAGCAACTCCCAGCGACCCTAGCAGCGCCCGTTATAATGAATGGCTGTACAGTTTTTATTTTAGAACAATTATATTTTCTTATTTATCAGCCTGGCATATTGCAAATAATGAAATGAAGAAAAAAGGATTGAGTGTATTTAGTTTACAAAATGAAATGTTGCAGGCTCATATTTTTCAGGCAGCTTTTGTTGGGTTTGTTTATTTAATTTTTGGTGGATGGATTACCGTCTATTTTTTAGGCGCTGCTTTTATGGGAATACTTTTATTGGAAACAGTAAACTATATTGAACATTATGGCCTGCAAAGAAAAATAACATCTGAAAATTCTTTTGAACGAACAATGCCTCAACACAGCTGGAACAGCAACCATGCAATTGGAAGAATTTTGTTATTTGAATTAAGCAGACACAGCGACCACCATTATCTTGCAAGCAGAAAATACCAGATTCTGCAAAATCATAACAATACTCCTCAATTGCCAACGGGTTATCCGGGTTCTATGCTTTTAGCATTGTTACCTCCGCTATGGTTCAGTATCATGAACAAAAAAATTGCAAATTATAATTCAAAATAAAAACAATCATATACATTTTAGATATCATTTTTCACATCAAATTATATTTAAAATAAACCGTTGTGTTTTAGATTATAAAAAGTTTTGAGAAATTTATCAATCATTTAAAGATTTATTTCTTTTGGCATAATGTTTCCATACGGTTATTAAACTTTTCATGTCAAAAAACTCAATCACTTTACTATTAGCAATATTTGTTTTCTATAGCTGTAATAATAAAAAAGAAACACCACCCACTGTAAAAGAAACACAAACAAAAATTGAAGTTGAAAAAAAAGTACTTATAAATTTCACTTCACTGATTTCAAAAGACAGTATAAAAAAATTAATTAAAAATACAGATTCCAACAATTTAAAAATTATTGCCGCAATCAACCGGACTGATGTTAAATTTCTAAATAAATTTGATTCAATAATTATTCCTTCTGATTTTTCTCAACCAATAAAACAGTATTTTCCTTTTCCGCTTGAGGCATCTTTTTTAAAAGATATAAACAAAATTATTTTCTTTTCCTATCCTACCCAATCATTTGCAGCTTATGAAAATGGACTGTTGGTTTATACAGGTCCAACAAGCATGGGCCGCAAAGCTGATATGACTCCAACGGGGTTATTTTATACCAACTGGAAAGCAGAACAGACTACCAGCACCTTTAATGATGAATGGGACTTAAAATGGAATTTTAATATTGAAAATAAATTAGGCATAGGTTTTCATCAATATGAAATGCCGGGTTACCCTGCATCTCATTCCTGCCTTAGATTAAGTGAAAAAGATGCAAAATATTTATATGAATGGGCAGACCAGTGGACGATAAAAGGAACAGACAATATTTTGGCTCAAGGGACACCGGTTGTGGTTTTTGGCAGTTACCCTTTTGGAAATTCCAAACCATGGCTTTCTTTAGCTCAAAATAATAAGGCACTCGATATCTCAGAAACTGATCTAGAAAATACTGCTAAGCAATTTTTACCTGGTATTATGCAGAAGCAGGCACAAAGGGACAGTATAAAATAAAAAAAATTATTGTATGAATTGTTCAATAATAATTCTTTCAGGTAATGTTTTTTCTTCCTAAAAATTTGCTGAACTTTTATAATTATTTATTTGTAGCAAATGTTTATATATTTTGTTGCGTTTAACTCTACAACATTGCATTCACTTCTTTATTAAAATCCTTAATTTTTTAATAGAAATATTCTTATAAAGAATATTAAAATAGTTTTGATTGTTTAATATTGGTGGGTATCGGTTAAGTTTTCCTTTGATCTATTTGTATAATTTCAATACTAAATAAATACTTTTTTCAATAAAGTACTTTAAGTAAAGTTATAAAGTAGAATATTTACTGTAATAGGTTTAGGCAGAACAATCAATTTTGAGTTTTGCAAGACAATCAAAGTTTTGGCGCAATTAATCGTCGTTGTCATTAACTATATTTGTCGTCCATAATAATTTGTTCATTAATGCCCATTTTCGATATAAAGCTTCCTGCATACATTGCGAAAGCATTAAACCTCCCTGTAAGCGATGCAAGAAGGCAGCAGATAAAGGTGCTAAAGAAATTATTGCGCAAAGCCAGGTTTACACAATTTGGTCAGTTATTTAAATTCGATGAAATTTTGCTAAGCCGCCATCCCGGTAAAAAATTTCAGCAAAATTTACCAACTTACGATTACACAAAAATTTATAATGAATGGTGGTATAAAACTTTAGAAGGAATACCGGATGTATGCTGGCCAGGTGTTATAAAATTTTTTGCTTTAAGCAGCGGAACAAGTGATGCCTCCAGCAAATATATTCCTATTACAAAAGAACTTATTCGCAGCAATACCATTACAGGTATAAAGCAGTTGGTTAGCATGGCTAAATATGATAAAGTTCCTGCGAGCTCAATAGGTAAAGGCTGGTTAATGATTGGTGGCAGCACACAATTACAAAAAGAAGCAACTTATTATGCCGGCGACCTCAGCGGCATACAGCAAAAAAATCTTCCCTTATGGTTTAGAACTATGGGACTTTATAAACCCGGTAAAAAAATTGCCAGAGAAAAAGACTGGTCTAAAAAGTTGGAAGAGGTTGTAGAAAATGCACCTAACTGGGATATTGGTTTTATTGTAGGCGTACCCGCATGGTTACAAATTTGTCTGGAAAAAATTATAGAAAGATACAACCTCAATAACATTCACGAAATGTGGCCTAACCTTGCATTCTACGTGCATGGCGGCGTGGCCATGGAACCTTATAAAAAAGGATTTGTAAAATTACTTGGCAAACCTATTACTTACATTGAAACTTATTTGGCCAGCGAAGGTTTTCTTGCATTCCAGTCCCGGCAGGAAACCAGAGGCATGCAATTGGTTTTAAATAATAATATTTTTTTTGAATTTGTACCTTTTGATGAAAAAAATTTTGATACCGATGGCAATATGGTAACAAACCCAGAAGTGTACATGATACATGAGATAGAAGAAGATAAAGATTACTCAATTTTAATAAGCACAAATGCAGGCACGTGGCGATATGCTATTGGAGATACAGTAAAACTTATTGATAAAGCAAGAAATGAAATTATTATTACAGGCAGAACCAAGCATTTTTTAAGTTTGGTAGGCGAGCATTTAAGTGTAGATAATATGAACAGGGCTATCGAACTTGCTTCGGAAGAAATGAATGTAAGCATACCTGAATTTACTGTAGCCGGTGTGCCTTACGGAAATTTCTTCGCACACCAGTGGTATATTGCTACAGATGATAAAGTAGATGCTCTAAAATTTGCTGCTTTACTTGATGAAAAAATAAAAAGTATAAACGATGATTATGAGGTTGAAAGAATGCATGCGCTACAGGCAGTTATTGTAACAGTATTACCCGAAAAGACTTTTATGGATTTTTTAAAATCTAAAGGAAAACTTGGCGGGCA
>Ga0209511_1003145_pt1 | contig 12810 bp, 7 predicted proteins | sample SSSSmetaG_FD_184141 | JGI IMG/M metagenome (GOLD analysis project Ga0209511, IMG submission 184141) | Glacier valley bacterial and archeal communities from Borup Fiord, Nunavut, Canada, to study Microbial Dark Matter (Phase II) - ​SSSS... | ecosystem: Environmental > Aquatic > Freshwater > Ice >... | reverse complement strand
ACCGCAGCGCCAACACCACGCCGGGCAACAAGAAGGGCGGCCTCGCCAACATCGTCGAGAAGGCGATGGGCTCGATCGTCAAGTCGGGCTCGATGCCGATCGAGGGCGTGCTTTCGCCGGGCGAGCGCCTGCGTGACCTGGGGCTCGAGCACGGCCTGGTCTATGCCGCCACGCCGGCGAGCGACTTCATCTGCGGCACGCTGCAGCTCGCCGCCGGCATGACCCTGCACGTGTTCACCACGGGTCGGGGCACGCCCTACGGCCTGGCCGAAGTGCCGGTGGTCAAGGTCGCGACCAACAGCGGCATGGCCCGCCGCTGGCACGACCTGATGGATCTCGACGCAGGTGCCATCGCCGAAGGCACGGCCAGCATCGAAGACATCGGCGAGGCGCTGTTCGACATGCTGCTCGCCGTGGCTTCCGGCAAGCGCACGTGTGCCGAGAAGCTCGGCCTGCACAACGCCCTCGTGCTGTTCAATCCGGCGCCGGTGACCTGAGCGAGGTCGCGCGCGGCAAGCGCGTCGTAGGTCTTGTCCCACGCCCTCTTGAGGCAGCGGGGTGCATCCGTTTGGCGCGCGGCGGAATGGCGCACGGGGACGCGCCCTCCTAACCTTTGCTTCGCGCTGAACGAAGGGCCGCGGCCCCCCACCGATCAGCCTCAGTCTTTTCCATCACTTATCGGCCGCAAGGCAAAGGAAACTGCAATGAACTTCATCCTGCTGGCCATCGTGAACCTGTTCCGCCGTGGTCGCGTGACCTGAGCGGGAACCACTCGGCCTTTTTCCGAAACCGATTTGCTCGAGCCTTGGAGACATCCATGAACAACGATCTCAAGAACACGACCACGAACAACCGCGACCCGATCACCGGCGCGCCCGGCGCACACCCGATCGGAACCGGTGTCGGCGCAGTCGTCGGCGGCATGGCCGCCGGCGCAGCGACCGGCACGGTGGCCGGCCCGGTCGGCACGGTGGTGGGTGCGGCGATCGGCGCCGTCGTCGGCGGCCTCGCCGGCAAGGGCGTCGCCGAGTCGATCGACCCGACGCGTGAACAAGCCTACTGGCGCGACGAGCACAAGAACCGCTCGTACGTCACGCCGGGTTCCACCTACGACGACTACGGCCCGGCCTATGGCTACGGCGTGAACTCGTACGGCACGCACAGCGGCCGCACATTCGACGAAGCCGAGCCCGACCTGGCCCGCGGCTGGGACAAGGCCAAGGGCAACTCGAGCCTCACGTGGGACCGTGCCAAGCTCGCCACGAAGGACGCATGGCACCGCGTCAGCGACGGCGTCGAGCGTGCCGTTCCCGGCGACTCGGACCGCGACGGCAAGTAAGCCGCAGTCGCTCGATCGACAAGGCGCCCTCCGGGGCGCCTTGTGCTTTTTGGATGCCGTTGCGAACACGTGGGCACATGCGTTGCCGACGTCGTGAGCTCTCCCCTCTTCCAGGACCTGCCATGGCATCGCGCAAGACCAAGGATTCCGCTCCGCTCAAAGACAGCCCCGCTGCGCTCGAAAGCATCGGCACCGTCTTCTCCACCTTCTCCGGCCCGTCGACCTCGAAGCTCGACGATGCAGCCGCTTCGAAGATGCCGGATGTCTCCCTACAGCGGCTCGCCACACAGAAAGTGGGCGCGCAGATGGCCAGCGCATCGGTGCCGTTCAATCCGTTGAAGCCGTTCGAGTTCGGCCTGGAAGGCGGGCACGCGCCACACGCTGGCGAGCCCGGAGAGCCGCACGACAGCATCAATTCAGCGAGCACCGTGACCGAAGACGTGGCGTCCACCAAGTTGGGCGAGGGAAAGCCGGTGCTCGGCTACAACCCCGGCAACGAGTCGCTCGATCGGGTACGCGTGGACGCCAGCGGCCAGACGCTGACGACCAACATGGGCATCGCCGTCGGCGACAACCAGAACTCGCTCAAGGCCGGTCTGCGCGGGCCGACGCTGCTCGAAGACTTCATCCTGCGCGAAAAGATCACCCACTTCGACCACGAGCGCATCCCCGAGCGCATCGTCCATGCGCGAGGCTCCGCAGCGCACGGCCATTTCGAGAGCTACCAGGACCTTTCGCCGATCACGAAGGCCGCGCCGTTCGCCGAGGCCGGCAAGCGTACCCCGGTGTTCGTGCGCTTCTCCACCGTCGCCGGTGAGCGCGGCTCTCCCGACCTGGCGCGCGACGTGCGCGGCTTCGCGGTGAAGTTCTATACCGACCAAGGCAACTGGGACATCGTCGGCAACAACATGCCGGTGTTCTTCATCCAGGACGCGATCAAGTTTCCCGACCTGATCCATGCCGTGAAACCCGAGCCGCACAACGCAATACCGCAGGCGGCCAGTGCACACGACACCTTCTGGGACTTCGTCTCGTTGATGCCGGAGTCCACCCACATGCTGATGTGGGTCATGTCGGACCGCGCCATTCCGCGCAGCCTGCGCACGATGCAGGGCTTCGGCGTGCATGCTTTTCGCTTCGTGAATGCCGCGGGCGAGTCGCGCTTCGTCAAGTTCCATTGGGAACCAGCGGCGGGCACGCACTCGGTGGTGTGGGACGAGGCGGTGAAGATCAACGGTGCCGACGCCGACTTCCACCGCCGCGACCTGTGGGAATCGATCGAAGCCGGCATCTACCCGGAGTGGGAACTGGGCGTTCAGGTCTTCACCGAGGAAGAGGCCGACGGCTTCAGCTTCGACGTGCTCGACGCGACCAAGCTCATTCCCGAAGAGCTGGTGCCGGTGAGAAAGATCGGCCGCATGGTGCTGAACCGCAACCCCGACAACTTCTTCGCCGAAACCGAGCAGGTCGCGTTCGGCACCGCGAACATGATTCCCGGCATCGACACCAGCAACGACCCGTTGCTGGCCGGCCGGCATCACTCGTATCTCGATACGCAATTGAGCCGCCTCGGCGGCCCCAACTTCCACGAGATCCCGATCAACTCGCCGGTGGCGCAGGTGCACAACAACCAGCGCGACGGCATCCACCGCCAGGCGATTCCGCGCGGCCGGGTGGCGTACGAGCCCAACTCGCTCGGCGGCGGTTGCCCGTACCAGGCCGGCATGCGCGGCTTCGTCAGCTTCCCGCAGCCGGTGATGGAAGACAAGGTGCGCGGCAAGCCCGAGAAGTTCGCAGACCATTACACGCAGGCCACGTTGTTTTTCGAGAGCCAGACCGATGTCGAGAAGAAGCACATCGTCGGCGCGTTCCGCTTCGAGCTCACCAAAGTGGGTGTGCAGGCGATCCGCGAGCGCGTGATCTCGACGCTGGCCAACGTCTCCGCCGAGCTGGCGCAGGGCGTGGCCGACGGGCTCGGCATTCCGGTGCCCTCAGCGATGCGCAAAGTGCTCGAATCGCCGAACGCCCCGGAGGTCACGGTCTCGCCCGCGCTTTCACTGACCGCGCGCCCCGGCGATGGCAGCGTGCGCGGCATGAAGGTAGCGCTGCTGGTGGCCGACGGCATCGACGGCGCGACGCTGCGCTCTGCTCATGCCGCGCTGGCGGCGAAGGGCGCCGCGCCGCGCTTCGTCGGCACGCGCCTCGGCCGCGTGCAGCCGGCGAGCGGCGACGCGATCCACGTCGAGGTGTCGATGGAGGCGGCCCCCGCCGTGGTGTGGGACGCCGTCGTCGTGCCGGGCGGCGACGCTGCGCTCGCTGCCCTTGGGCAGGCCCAGGACTTCGTCAAGGAGCAATACCGCCATTGCAAGCCCATCCTTGTGCTGGGCTCGCCGAGCACTCTGGTCGAGAAGGTGGCGCTGCCCGCGGCGCTGCCCGACGGCAGTGCCGACGGCGGTCTGGTGATGGCGGGTGGGAGCGGTTCGTCGAGCGCCGACGCACTCGTCGCCAGCTTCGTCGCCGCGCTGGCGAAGCGCCGCTTCTACAAGCGTGAGACCGACCCGCAGCGCGTCTGATCGTCGTCGCGCCGCTCGGCCGAGGCGCGCCCTCGACCGGCGCTCTTGGCTCTGTAGAGCATGGCATCGGCGCGAGCGTAGAGCCCCTGCCAGCCGTCTTCGGGGTCGGCGCCGCGCGCGATGCCGACGCTGGCGCCGAAGCGAAGCAGGTGGTTCTCGAAAACGACCGGCTCGCCGGCCGCCCGCAACACCTTCTGCGCCAGGGCGGCAGCGCCGGCGTCGTTGCGCAGGCCATGCATGACGATCACGAACTCGTCGCCGCCGAGCCGGCACACGGCGTCGGTCGGCCGCACGAGGCTGATCACGCGCTGGCTGAACGTGCGCAGTACGTGGTCGCCCGCCATGTGGCCATGGCCGTCGTTGATCGCCTTGAAGTGATCGAGGTCGATGCACAGCATCGCGAGCGTCGAAGCTCCGCCGCTGTCGAGGCTCTGGCGCAGGTGAGACTCGAAGCCGGCCCGGTTCAACAGGCCGGTTAGCGCGTCTCGCTCAGAAAGCTGTGCCAGCCGGCGATGCTCGACGCGGTGCGAGGTGATGTCGTGAGCGACCTTGATGTAGCCGTCGATGCGGCCATCGGGCAGCCAGAGCGGCGAGTAGCTGGTCGCGAGATGCCGCTTCTGATCACGAACGATCGAGATCTCTTCGGCCGCCACCGATTCGCCGCCCAGCACGCGTGCCATCGATGCCCTTGAACGCTCCAGTTCCGGTTGGCCGAGCACCTGCGTCGCGGTGCTGCCGACGATGCTGTCGCGATGCGACCCGATCCAGCGTTCGAAGGCGTCGTTGACGAAGCGATAGACGCCGTCCGTGCCCACCACGCAAATCATGGCCGGCACCGCGGCGGCCACCGAGCGCAGGGTAGCGGTCTGGCGTTGCAGCTCCCGCTTGGCGCCGACTTCGGCGGTGATGTCGCGCATCACCGCGGAATAGCGGTCGACCCGGCCGCCTGCATTGCGATGCGCGATGACCTGATGGCTCACCGGAATGACGCGCCGGCCCGCAGCGAACACCGTGGTCTCGCCGAGCCACACGCCTGCCGCATGGACGGCAGGCAAGATCTCTTCGGTATAGCGCCGGTTCGTCTCGTCGGTGTTGAACTCGGCGAAGTTGCGGCCGGTCACGGCCTCGCTCGCCGCTATTCCCGTCACCTCCCGAACGGCAGGGTTCATGTAGAGGATGTTGCCGCGCCAGTCGACCTGCACGATGAAGTCGGTGGTGCGTTCGACGATGGCGTTCAGGTCGCGCAAGGCCTGCTCGGTCTGGGCCCGCTCGGTGACGTCGACGCCGGTGCTGAAAAAGCCATGCACCTGGCCGGTGGCATCGATGTCCGGCGTCAGCCGGCTCTCCATGCGGCGCGGCCCGTCTTCGGCGGGCTCTTCGAACTCGAAACGCTGCGCCTCGCCAGACAGTGCGCCAGCCACCCGGGCCAAGAAGCCCTCGCCGGCAGCCGCGCCGAGCAGCTCCTCGTGCGTGCGCCCGAGGATGGCTTCGCGCGCCATGCCGAAACGCTCGACGTGCGCGTGGTTGACGAAGCGGTAGCGCTGCGTCCGGTCGACGTAGGCGATGCGCAGCGGCAGGCTGTCGGTGATCTGGCGCAGGAAGCGCTCGCTCTCGACCACACGCGTCTCGAGTTCCTTGCGCGTGGTGATGTCCTGAAAAGCGCCGGTCAGGCGCACGGGCTGGCCGCTTTCGAATTCGACCTCACCGACGGAGCGCACCCAGATCGGCTTGCCGCGCGCCGTGATCATCTGCAGTTCGAGGTCCCACGGCGTGCCTGTTCGCATGCCGAGCGCGACCGCCTGCTCGATGCGCGGGCGGGACTCCGCGGTGTAGAAATCGAGTGCGCCGGCCAGCTGCGGCACGTAGTCGGAGCTGACCTCGTGGATGCGCTTGGTCTCGTCGGTCCACACCGGCTGCTGGGTCGCCATGTCGAGCTCCCAGCCGCCGACGCCGGCGACTCGGCCGATGCGGGTGAGCAGCGACTGGCTGGTGCGCAACTCGATCTCGGCGCGCTTCCGGTCGGTGACTTCGCGGCCGACCGACAGCAACGAAGGGTGGCCGCTCGCGTCGCGATAGATCCGGTTCGTCCAGGAGACCCACCGCACGCCGCCTTGCGCGTCGAGCATGCGGATCTCGCCATCGAAGCTCTTGCCGCCCGCCACCACCTCGGCGATGCGCTTGCGCATGCCTTCGCGATCGGCCGCGTCGACGAAGTCGAACAGGCTTCTGCCGATCAGGGCCTCGGGCGCGGCACCCAGATGCGCGGCGTACGAGCGGTTGACGAATTCGAGCTCGCCGGCGGCGCTGGCCACGGAGATCATCTCGGTCTGGTCTTCGACGATGGCGCGGTATTGCGCTTCGCTCTGCAGCAGGGCTTCCTGAACCTTGCCACGCGTCACCAGAGATTTCGCCAGCAGGCCGCGGCGCATTTCGAGCGCTTCGGTGACGAGGCCGGCCAGCTCGAGCAGCATCGCCCGCTGGGCCTCGTCGAGGTGTCGCGGCTGGCGATCGATGACGCACAGCGTGCCGACGCGGGCACCGCTCTGCAGCACCAGCGGCGCGCCGGCGTAGAAGCGGATGTCAGGGTCGCCGATGACCAGCGGATTCGCGGCGAAGCGGCTGTCGCGGCTTGCGTCCGGCACCTCGAAGATCTCGTCGCCGGCGATGGCGTGGTTGCAGAAAGCCACGTCGCGCGGCGTTTCGTTGAAGCCCGGCAGGCCCACGTTCGCCTTGAACCACTGGCGTTCCTCGTCGATCAGGCTGACCAGCGCGATCGGCGTGCCGCAGAGCATCGATGCCATCCGCGCGAGCCGGTCGAAGATCGGCTCATGTCCACTGTCGAGCACCAGCAGCTCGCGCAGGCGCGCCAGGCGTGCGGCCTCGCTCACGGGAGCTCGAGTCGAGAGCATGTTTTGGATGTCGGGCCGGGACTCCGACGAAAAGGCAGGCGCGCACGGTAGCAGCCGACGGGGGCCGCGGGCTCGGCCGGAGTGGGCAGTAAGTCGCGCCGGTGAAGTGCATGCGCGCATGGGCACAATCGGCCACAAATGGCCGGCATGCCGCCGGCCCGAGAGGCGCAGACAGATGGAATCGGAAGGCACGGGGCGCGTGGCGCTCGGCCGGCATTTCCGGGCACGGGCATCCGCCGTGGTGGCCGCATGGCGAGCCGCCGTCGCCGCCGACCCGTCGCTCAAGACCGGCGCTTCCCTGCCGCGGGCGCAGCTCGAAGATCACCTGCCCGGCTGGCTCGATGCCTTCGCTGCTGTGCTCGAGCAGCCGGCCGGTGCGACGTCGACCCGGGTCGACGTCGCCGAGAAGGCCGATGCGCGCGCCCACGGCCTGCAGCGCTGGCAGCAGGGCTACGACCTGCACGAGGTCACGCGCGAATGGGGCTGCATGCACCGCTGCCTCGTTGCCGAGATGGAGCACGCCGCATCGATCCACACCGGGCTGCCGGCGGCCGATCTCGCCGAGGCTCGGCTGAAGCTGGCCGACCGCATCAGCGATGCGACGAGTGCGAGCGCCGAGCAGTATTTCCGGCTCGAGCGTGTGGAAGCCAGCGGCAGCGTGCGCGACCTCGAGCGCGCGCTCGGCGACGTGAGGGCGCTCGAGCTGGCGCGCGCCGAGCTGTGGCAGCAGGCGGCGCACGACCTGCGAGGCAATCTCGGTGTGGTCTCCAACGTCGCGACCGGGCTCTCGTTCTCCGAGTTGCCGGCCGAACGTCGGCAGGATTTTCTCGGCCGGTTGCGCAACAACGTCGAGGCGCTGCGCCTGCTGCTCGACGACGTGACCTCGCTGGCGCGCCTGCAGGCCGGCCAGGAGTTGCGCAGCGTGGCGCCGTTCGATGCGGCGCAGCTGCTGCGCCGCCTTTGCGACGACGTGCGGCCGATGGCCGAGTCACGCCGGCTCACGCTCGAAGCGAGCGGGCCCGAGACGCTGCGGGTCGAGGGCGACGCGGTCAAGGTGCGGCGGGTGGTGCAGAACCTGCTGCTCAACGCGCTGAAATACACGCGCGTCGGCGGCGTCGTCGTGACCTGGGGCGATTCGGATGTGCGCGACGAGGCGCGCTGGCGCCTGACCATCGCCGATACCGGCCCGGGCTTTCACTCGGGCCCCGGATCGCCGCTGGCCAACGCCTTGAGCCAGGCGACGGTGCAGGGTCATCCCGAAACCGGCGGAACGTCGGGCGGCGTCGATGCCGAGGTTGCTACCAGCGATGCCGGCGACGTGATGCCGGTGCCCGGTGAAGGCATCGGCCTGTCGATCGTCAAACGGTTGTGCGAGCTGCTCAATGCCAGCGTCGAGCTCGAGTCGGCGCCCGATCAGGGCACCACTTTCCGCATCCTGCTGCCGCGCAGTTACGCCGCTCCGCCGGCCGCCTGAGCGGCCCCGCGGCGTGCGCCGGCTGCGCCGGCGTGCAATTTGTCGCCAACCCTTTACCGGCCTTTACGCCGGGTCGTGTGAACCATCGCATGCGCGCGGCAGTTGAACGTCACACTGCATCACGGAGGGCACATCGATGGAAACGATCGACCAGATTCGCGGTCAGGCACCGGCGCTGAACGAGGTTCGCAGCGCTGGCCACGACACGGCTGCCACTGCGGCTGCGGCGGTGCTGGCGGCCACTGCCCTGGCAGCCTGCGGCGGCGGTGGAAGCGACGCCGGAACGGGCACCGGCAGTGGTGGCGGTGGCGTCACGCCTCCGGCAGCTCTGACCGAAAAGGAAGCGTCGCGTTTTCTCGCGCAGGCCTCGATGGGCGCCACGCGCGAGCAGATCGCACGGGTGCAGGCGATTGGCTGTTCGGCCTGGATCGACGAGCAGTTCGCGGCCGCTCAGAGCACCACCCGCTGGGACGCGCTGGTAGCCGGCAACTACGCCGACATCAGCTTCAAGAACAGCGAAAGCGGCTTCGACGCATCGGCCTGGCGCAAGCTGCTGTCTTCGCCCGACACGCTGCGCCAGCGCGTCACGCTCGCGCTCTCCGAACTCATGGTGGTCTCGATCGACAGCCTCGTCGGCGGCGGCTGGAAGGCCTTCGCAGCGGCCAGCTATCTCGATCTGCTCGAGGCCAACGCCTTCGGCAACTACCGCACGCTGATGGGTGCCATCTCCACCAACACTGCGATGGGGATGTACCTGACCTTTCGCGCGAGCAAGAAGGCCAATCCCGCGACCGGCTCGCTGCCCGACGAGAACTACGCCCGCGAGCTGATGCAGCTGTTCACCATCGGCCTGGTGCAACTCGACATCGACGGCACGCCGAAGCTCACCGGTGGCGCGAGCACGCCGACGTACACGCTCGCCGACATCACCGGCCTGGCGCCGGTGTTCACCGGCTGGGACTTCGACCTCGCCGGCATGAGCTTCGCCGCAGGCACCGCCACGCCCGACTTCATCCGCCGGCCGATGGTGCAGATCCCGGGCCGCTACGAGACCGCGGCGAAGAGCTTCCTCGGCAGCACGATCGCCGTGAACACGCCGGCCGAGCAGGCGCTGCAGATGGCACTCGACACGATCTTCGGCCACGCCAACGTCGGTCCGTTCGTGTCGAAGCAGCTCATCCAGCGCCTCGTCTCGAGCAACCCGAGCCCCGCCTACGTGTCGCGCGCGGCGACCGTGTTCAACAACGACGGCACTGGTTCCAAGGGCAACCTCAAGGCCGTGATCAAGGCGATCCTGCTCGACGACGAGGCGCGCAGCGCCACCGTCGCGGCCGGCGCCTCGGCCGGCAAGCTGCGCGAGCCGATGCTGCGTCTTGCCGGTTGGGCGCGTGCCTGGAAGGCCACCTCGGCGAGCAACGCCTGGAACATCGGCAACACCTCCGACCCTTCGAGCAAGCTCGGCCAAAGCCCTTTGCGCTCGCCCTCGGTGTTCAACTTCTTCCGCCCCGGCTATGTGCCGCCGAACAGCGCCATCGCCACGGCCGGGCTGGTGGCGCCCGAGTTCCAGATCAACAACGAATCGTCGGTGGTCGGCGCCGTCAACTACCTGCAGCGGGCGATGTCGGGTGTCGGCGTCGGCGACGTGTCGGCCGACTACACGCCGCTGCTCGCGCTGGCCGACGACACGGTGGCGCTCACCGGCGAGATCAACCTCGTGCTCGCGTCGGGTCAGCTGAGTGCTGCCACCGCGAGCACGATTTCCACTGCCGTCGCCACGCTGCCCGGCGGCACCGACGCGCTGCGCCAGAAGCGCATCTACGCCGCGCTCACGCTGGCCATGGCCGCGCCCGAGTTCGTCGTGCTCAAGTGACCCGGAGAAACATCATGACGATCGACGCTTCCCGCCGCGCCTTCCTGCAGCGCGCCTCCGCCCTCTCGCTCGCCGGCACGGCCACGCCGTGGGCGCTCAACCTCGCCGCGATGGGCGAGGCCGCCGCGCAGACCGCCACCGACTACAAGGCGCTGGTGTGCGTGTTCCTTTATGGCGGCAACGACTACGGCAACACGCTGATCCCGGTCGACGCGACCAGCTACGCCGCCTATGCCGGCATGCGGCCGACGCTGGCCTACGGCGCCGCATCGCTGGTGCCGACCACGCTCGCGCCATCGGTCGCGCTGCCCGGTGGCCGCCAGTACGCACTGGCACCCGAGCTGGCACCGCTGCTACCGCACTTCGTCTCGGGCAAGCTGGGCGTGATGCTGAACGTGGGCACGTTGATCCAGCCGACGACCAAGGCGCAGTACACCGCGGCCTCGGTGCCGCTGCCGCCCAAGCTGTTCTCGCACAACGACCAGCAGTCGGTGTGGCAGTCGTCGGCACCCGAAGGCGCGGCCTCGGGCTGGGGCGGGCGCATGGGCGACCTGTTCATGGCCGGCAACGGCAACGCCACCTTCACCTGCGTCAACGTCTCCGGCAACGCGGTCTTCCTCTCCGGCAACTCGGCCGTGCAGTACCAGGTCTCGACATCGGGGCCGGTGGCCTTCAGCGGCATCGCGCAGCCGCTGTTCGGCTCCACGGCGTGCTCGGCAGCGCTGCAGCAGCTCGTGACCGCGCCGCGCACGCACCTGTTCGAGAGCGAGTACACGCGTGTCGCGGCGCGCTCGATCAGCGCCGGCGGCACGCTCACGGCAGCGCTCGCCGGCGCACCTGCGATCGCCACGCAGTTCCCTAGCGGCAACGCGCTCGCCGACCAGCTCAAGTTCGTTGCCCGCATGATCTCGACCGCAGCGACCACCAGCACCAGGCGGCAGGTCTTCTTCGTCTCCATCGGCGGCTTCGACACGCACGACGGCCTGGCGCAGATCCACCCGGGCCTGCTCACCACCGTTGCCGGCGCCATGAACGCGTTCTACCAATCGACGGTCGAGCTCGGCGTCGCCAACCAGGTGACGGCCTTCACGGCCTCCGACTTCGGGCGCACGCTCACTGCCGACGACGGCTCCGACCACGGCTGGGGCAGCATGCACTTCATGCTGGGCGGCGCAGTGCGCGGCGGCCGCTACTACGGCACGGCGCCGGCAGTGGCCAACAACGGCCCCGACGACGTGGGACAGGGGCGCTTGTTGCCGAGCACCTCGGTCGACCAGTACGCGGCCACGCTCGGCAAGTGGTTCGGCATTGCCGACAGCGACCTGCTCACCGTGCTGCCCAACCTCTCGCACTGGAATGCGAGCCAGCGCAACCTCGGCTTCGTCTGACGATGCGCCTCAGCGCTGCAATGTCGCAGCGCACTCGCCGCTCAGCCACGGGTCGCCTTCCGAGCGGAAGGTGGCCGAGAGAAAGTCGCTGAACGCGCGAATGCGCACCGGCACGTACTTGCGCGTCGGCATCGCGGCGTAGAGCGAAAGCCGGGCGACGTGCCAGCCGGGCAGCACGCGCAGCAGGCTGCCGGCGGCGAAAGCCTCTTCGAGCACGAACGAAGGCAAGGCCGCGATGCCGACGCCGGCGATGGCGGCTGCGAGCAAGGTGTCAGCGTGCTGGGCAGTGAGCACGGCGCGCGGCAGGTGCTCGTGGCTATCGGCGGTGCCGTCGTTCGGCGTGCCGACCGCCGACGGCACGGCGGCACCCGCGTCGTCGGGATGCAGCGAGAGCGTGCGCGTTGTGCCGGGGCCGTTCACCACCAGCGAGGCGTGGCGCGCGAGGTCTGCCGCGGTCCGAGGTGAGCCGTGGCGCGCGAGGTAGGCCGGTGCTGCGCACAGCACCACGAACGACGTGGCGAGCCGGTGCGCCACGAAGTCGCCGTGCTGCAGCTCGCCGCGCGCCATCAGCACCGAGACATCGAAGGCTTCGTCGGCCATGTCGAGCAGGCCGGTGTTGGTGAGGTCGAGGGCCACATCCGGGTAGGCGGCGTAGAAGCGCGGCAGGTGCTTGGCGAGCTGGTGGTACGAAAAGCCCGGCGAGACCAGCACCCGCACGCGGCCGCTCGGCTGCGCCGAAGAGTGCGCCGCCAGCGACTCGGCTTCCTCGATGTCGGCGAGGATGGCGCGCGCCCGCGCCAGGTACTGCTCGCCTGCATCGGTGAGCGCAAGCCGGCGCGTCGAGCGGTGCAGCAGCCGCACGCCGAGGTGCGATTCGAGATCGGCGACAAGGCGCGTCACCGCGGCCGGTGCCGTGTCGAGTGCACGTGCGGCGCCGGCGAAGCTGCCTTCGTCGACGACGCGAACGAACGAGCGCATCGAGAGCAGGCGATCCATGGCGGTCAGGAGCGCGCGATGCGACACATCGTTTCGAGTCTACGGCCCGGCGATTCGAGGGCGTCATTTCAAGGGCGCCATTCGTGCGAATCGCGCAATGACGCGTTGGCATACGCCTGCTTTTTCTGCGGGGCCCGCGTGCCTACATTGGCTGCCTGTCCCAACGATCCCTTCGGAGAAACACCATGACCACCAACAACAAGATCTTCGTCGCCGTCTCGGCGATCGCCCTGCTGAGCGCTGCCACCCTCGCACAAGCCG
>Ga0209511_1003143_pt1 | contig 12814 bp, 8 predicted proteins | sample SSSSmetaG_FD_184141 | JGI IMG/M metagenome (GOLD analysis project Ga0209511, IMG submission 184141) | Glacier valley bacterial and archeal communities from Borup Fiord, Nunavut, Canada, to study Microbial Dark Matter (Phase II) - ​SSSS... | ecosystem: Environmental > Aquatic > Freshwater > Ice >... | reverse complement strand
TGTACTCGACATCAGTATCATCGTCCGAAAATGCGCCATTTACTTCTTTCATGCGGTTAATGCTTCCGGTATATCCTAACGGAAAAGCATCCGATCCCGGATTTTCGATGTGCTGATTTTCGTGAGGTAAACCCACAAAATTACCGATGCATTGTCCTAACCAGGCAGCGTAAACCTTATCGTGGTATTCTTTAACCGATATTTTAACTGTTCCTGTTTTCGCGGCCAGGCTGAAGAATGGTAAGAGGATTATGCTCAAAATTAGAATTTTCATTTTCATAAAACGAATTGTTCTTTAGTATTTAAATTTTTGATTTCATTACCATTAAACGACCTGAACATTTAAAATTCAGGATATTTAGAAGAAAAATATCCGGTGAGTTTTATAAATGATTTGCTGTGAATGATTATTAGCAATATAAAACTCACCGGAAATGCAATTAAACTATACCATATCCATATAGACTGACTAACATATAATTACCAGTTTGGATTTTGTGTCAGGTTCTTGTTCTTTTGAATTTCATCTCCCGGTATTGGCAGGTAATAAAAAGCGTCGCGCCAGGCTCTCTCTTCCATTTCCTGCACATCGTAAGTAAAGCTGCCGTCATCGTTTTTTACGATGTGCATCTTATGTATCGGCGAACCTACCACTTCAGGAGCAATCATCCAACGGCGGACATCAAAAAAGTGAATTTCTTCAAACGAAAGTTCAATTTTTCGTTCATTGCGGTAACGAGCCATCAGATCATCACCGCTTTCGGTTTCTGGTATTGCAGGCATACCAGCTCTTTCCCTTACTTTATTAATGTATGTTCTGGCTTCTGCATCATTTCCAAGGTTTAATTCTGCTTCAGCATAATTTAGAAGTACTTCAGCATAACGCATCAATATCCAGTTCTCATTTGATTTATCAAGTGTATAAGCATTAATATTAGTTTCCGAAATGAATTTTCTGCTGTAATAGCCTGTCATTGAACCTGAAGTTGCATACTGATCCTGCGCCCCCGGGCCAGATAGTCCATCAACATAAGTTTCCATTGTTTTCCCTCTCCATTGGGCTCCATTGTATAATACGGAGGCATAAAAACGGGGGTCTCTGTCTGCATATGGATTTTGGAGGTCGTAACCAGAAGCAGGATCTAAGATACTTTTGCCATTGCTCATTTCATAACATTCGACCAGGTCTTCGCTTGGCCTTGTCATTCCATATGATCCTCCAAATCCCTGAGGATTTGTGCGATATTCAATACCCTGAGTTCTGGTTGGGTAAGCATATTGTATATCGAAAATGACTTCCTGGTTATTATCAACATGGAAAAGCTTATAATAGTCAGGGTACAAATCATATACACCCAAATCAATTACTGCTTTAGCCGCATCTGAAGCTGCCTGCCATTTTGCAGCATTATTTGAAGAATTATGTAAAGGGCTGGCGGCAAATAACAATTCCCTTGATTTAAGCGCTAAGGCTGCCCCTTTTGTAGCACGGCCAACATCAGATCCTTCCCAGCTCTCAGGTAAAAGTTCGGCTGCCTTATTAAGATCATCAATGATAAAAGCGATGCATTCGTCATAGGTATTTCTGCTGACGCTTAAACTATCACCCAATTGCTGGGCTTTATCAATAATTGGAACACCTCCATAAAAATTGGCAAGTTCAGCATAAAAATAGGCTCTTAAAAAATAGGCCTGGCCTTTCAGCTGATCACGAGCCGTTTGGTCACCCTGAATGGTTTCGAAATTCTCGAGCATCAAATTTGTTTTTCTGATTTGTGAATATGCTGAGCCCCATACATCAAACGAATCATTGAATGGATTCACATCGCCGGTATTCCAACTTTGAGCTGCAGCCCATTCGTGTCCGTCATCTCCAATTTCTGTAGCGCAATCCAGATCACGTCCTAATCCACCAGGCAAATTTAAGTAAACATCATTCAGGTATAAATTAGCCAGTTTAATGTCCTTCCAAACCAGGTCGTCGCTGATTTCTTCTAATGGTTGCTTGTTAAGCACATCTTTTTGGCATGATAAAAGTGAAACAGTTATCAGAAAAAGAAAAATTATCTTATATGTTTTCATACTATTCATTTTTGCAGTGTGATGGAATTAAAATGTTAGATTGACACCAATACTGATTAGTCTGGTTACCGGATAGTAATACGGATAGCCGGATTTTGATTCAGGATCGAAATATTTCTCTTTGGAGAAAGTTAACAGGTTGGTTCCTGAAGCATATATCCTGAGTTTAGAGATTGATGAGCCATTAAACAACGTCGTGGGTAATGTATATCCTACTTCGAGACTCTTTAACCGTAAATAACTTGCATTATGAAGCCAAAAACTCGATTCTTCCTGCTTATAGCTCCAATCGCTTAACGAAAGCCTTGGGTAGCTTGCATTGGTGTTTTCAGGAGTCCAGTTATCTTTTACATAAGCCAAGGCCGATCCACCATAGTTAAATTCAGAAAAAGATTCTCCGTTTCTCATTACGTTATAACCAGAAGCACCCTGCCAAAGCATATTTATGTCAAAACCTTTAAAATCACCGCCAAGTGTTAATCCATATATACTTTCAGGGGTTTCAGATTTTCCGATCGTTGTAACATCAAGATCATCAATCATACCATCATTATTAACATCTTTGTACATAATCTGCCCCAGTTTAGGCTCAACACCCACCAATTTGGGGTGTTCGTCAATTTGCTTTTGCGTCTGGTATAATCCTTCTGCAACATACCCAAAAAACTGACCTATCGGATGTCCGGTTCTCATTTGATAAGCTGGAATATTCTCAGGTTCGTCGATAAATTTGATTTCGTTTCGTGCAAATGTGTAGTTAATGTTTACAAAATAAGAAAGCTTTCCCAACTTATTTCTATATCTTAACTCCGCCTCATATCCCTTATTGGAAACTTTTCCGATATTCTCAACGGGTAGCGTGGCCGCGAAAGTTGCCGGAACAGAAGCATTTCTATTGGCCAGAATATTGTCTCTGTTCTCGAAGAATACATCCATTCGGACACCCAGCTTGTTACTAAAGAAGTCAGCATCGACTCCGAAATTTGTTTTTTTCGCTCTCTCCCATGTAATATTAGGATTGGCCAACTCACCTGAATAAAGGGTTTGAACAGGTGATGGCGCTGAACCACCAAACACATAATTGTCACCAAAATAAACAGGCGATTTATAAAGGAACCTACGGTAGCCAACCCTGTCATTTCCTACTTCACCATAGGAAGTTCTTAATTTTAGATTACTAATAAAGTCAACTTGTTTCAGGAAGTTTTCTCCTTTCAAATTCCAACCCAATGCCATCGCTGGGAAAAAACCAAAACGTTTTCCAGAAGGGAAATTTTCTGATCCGTTGTATCCAAAACTTGCTTCTACAAAATATTTTTTGTCATAGGCATAAGAGAACCTTCCTAATAATCCTTCGCGTCCACCTTCTGAAGCTCCGCCGTAATTGTCAATATTGGTTCTTGGACCCGCAAATAATTGGGGCAATGCGGTTGATGCAAAATCTGTTCTTGATGCGCCAATATAGCTTGAAGTATTAGAGGACTGAGTATATAATACCAAACCGCTTATATCGTGTTTGTTAAAGGTGCGTGCGTAGTTAAGATGCGCCTCGAAAGTTTGATTATTGTATTTATCATAGCCCTCATAAAGAGCTGGTAAAAGATCACCATTAAGTTCTTCTCCATTCAAATAAGACAAATAGGGTGTATACCAATCCTTATAGCTTGAATATCCCAAATCCTTGGAGGCTACCAATTTTAATGAAAGCCCGTTTGTAATAAAATCGAGTTTTTGATTCAAAGTAAAATTGGTTTGAAGATTTAAGGGATCATTCTGCCTTTTTCCGCTTATTGAACTGATATCTGCAACCGGGTTTGCTCCCCATAATGAAGCCCATGTTCCATCTTCATTCTTAACAGGAAACGCGTTTGGTGGTAAATAACAAATAAGGCTAAAAATTCCGCCGTCATTCTTCACATCTCCGGTACCAGGCCTTAATCTGTTTTGTATATCACCACCAACACCAATGGAAATACTTGTGGTTTTAGTCAGGTTGGCATCAATGTTAATTCTTGAATTGTATTTTTTCAGGTTATCGGTTCTGTAAATTCCTTCCTGATTTAAATATCCGAAGGAAATAAAATATTTAAAGTCATCGGTTCCGCCCGACATTGAAAGGGAGTGCTTTTGCTGAAGTGCATTCGGGGTATTGATTTCATTCCACCAATTGACATCCGGATGGCCATATGGATCTGAATGATCTTGGTACTTTTGAATATCTTCAGCAGTATAGGGTAATTCGTCTTGCGGGGTTGCAGGGTCATCGTTCTGGGTAGCCTGGTTGTATAATCTCGCAAAATCGTAAGAATTAAGGTATTTGGGAATATTGATTACATTTTGAAATCCCGCATAACCGTTATAAGAGAAAGAGGGTTTGCCTGATTTGCCTTTTTTTGTTGTAACCAATATTACACCGTTTGCTCCCCTTGTACCGTATATAGCTGTTGCAGACGCATCTTTTAATATGGTTACAGAAGCTATTTCGTTTGGATCAATCTGATTGATAGCACGTTCAATTCCATCAACCATGGTAAGTGGTCCGTTATCATTTAAGGTAGCCCTTCCCCTTATTAGTAATTCGGCGCCATCGTCACCGGGCTCAGCGCTTCTTTGAATGGAAATAATTCCGGCAACGCGTCCGGCTAACGAGTTGGTAACATCCGGTGCCTGACTTTTCACTAATTCGTCGGCTTTTATTTCCGAAACTGCGGCCGTAACACTTCCTTTTTTCTGCGTGCCGTAACCTATTGCCACTACTTCGTCAAGACCAATTGTCTCTTCCTCCATTGATACATTAATTGCAGTTTTGTTGCCAACAGTTATCTCCTGCAATTTCATGCCCACAAATGAAAATTGTATAGTAGCATTCCCAGGAACATTTGCCAGGGTATACTTTCCATTCGTATCTGTAATAGAACCAATGGTGGTACCTTTCAATACGACAGAAACCCCGGGCAAAGAAGTACCGGAAGAATCGGTGATTTTCCCTGTAATTGTTTTCACTTGCTGAGAAAAAGAATCCCCCGCATTAAACATTAGGAGACCGAAGATAAAAAAAAACGCTGAATGATGTAACATCCTTATAGCTTTCCTTAGGCAATGGGTGCCACTTGAAGTTAGGAGTTCATCCCATCTGGTTGTTGATTTTTTTTCCATTGTTAATTAATTATTGTTATTATTTAAAAGGCAGTTAGTCTTCATTGATGTTCCAATATCCGTATCTCAAGTTTCCATTTATGAACAGTTAAGCATTTAATAATTTGGATTTTTAACTTTTCAGAATTGAAATTTTGGATTGACAAAGAACAAGAACAATAAGACCGGTACAAAAATAAAAAAGAAAATTAAAAGAACAAACGTTTGTGCAAATATTTTTATTTTATTTTATTCTGATTTTTAAGTATAGAGAACAAACATATTCAAATACATGTTTGTTTATGAATCATATATCTGAATACGTGTGTTATATGATGTATATCTTCATTGAAATAATATTGGTCGATATATTTTTAAAGTGAGAAAAATTTGCATATTTTTGTACAAAGGTTTGTTTAAAATAACGATGGCAAAACAGAAAGTAAACATTTTCGATATTTCAACTAAAACCGGATTATCAATATCTACGGTTTCAAGAGTCCTTAATGGCAAAGCTGAGCAATATCGAATCGGTAAAAAATCTCAACAAATAATAATAGAAGCTGCAAAGGAATTAAACTACATTCCCAATCAGTTTGCTGCAAATTTGAGAACTGGTAAAAGCAATACAATAGCACTAATAGTGCCTTCTTTGAATAATCCTTTCTTTGCTGATCTTGCAAGCACAATAAATGCGGAGATTCGAAAATTTGGATACATCACAATGATTAGTGACAGTGATGAGAATTTAGATAACGAGGAACTGGAATTGCAACAGGTGATGTCCCGAAATGTTGAAGGATTAATTATCGCTCCGTGCGGAAATAAATGGGAGCACATAAAACATTTACATGACCAGGGTTTGCCAATAATTTGTATTGACAGGTACTTCGAAGAAATGGATATACCTTTCGTTTCAACCGATAATTATGATGGAGCTTATACTGCAACTCAACACCTGATTGAGAATGGGCATTCAATGATTACCTGTATTCAGGGAGTTCAGCAATCAACTCCTAATAGGTTAAGAGTTAAAGGGTTTATAGATGCAATGGAAAATGCCGGAATTGGAAATTACAACATTGTTGGTGATGAATTTAGTGCACAAAACGGATATCTGGAAACAAGACTCTTACTTCAACAAAAAGAAAGGCCAACAGCAATATTTACCTTTAGTAATACCATTGCAATGGGCTGTATGAAGGCACTTAAAGAATTGAATGTGAGGATTCCGGAAGATATTTCATTAATAACGTTTGATGATCACCCCTACCTTGATTATTTGGCCACTCCGCTCTCGTGTATAGCTCAACCTGTATGTGATATAAGCAAAATAGCAATAAAATTTCTTTTGTCAAGGCTTAACAATACTGAAAATAAAATCAATCAAATACTCCTTAAACCTGAAATGAAATTCAAAAAGTCGGTTAAACGAATTAATTGATTTTTTTATAATGTAGTAACTAACTTAGCTGATCTTCGATTCAAATTTAACCACTTGGTGGTATATAAATAGTTTTTCAGCAGACCCTAAATATATCTAAACGTGAGCCACTTATAGGGGCTTTTTAAGTCCATCGTCTATAAGGGTGGATTCATTAATTCTAATTCTACCGGAATTCTCCCAGGATCTCATTTACCTTTTCAGGAGCGACACGGCCGAAAGTTTTTTCCCCGATCATCACAACTGGTGCGAGTCCGCACGCACCTACGCATCGGAGACAACTCAATGAGAATTTGCCATCGGGCGTTACTTGTCCTACTTCGATGCTAAGTTGTTTGCGGAATTCGTCGAGCACCTTTTCTGCTCCCCTTACATAACAGGCAGTTCCGGTGCAGATCGAGATCGGGTATTGGCCGCGCGGAACCATCGTAAAGAAGGAGTAAAACGTAACGACGCCATAAACCTTCGCCACCGACATATTCAGCTCGGCAGCAATCAATTCCTGAACCTCAGCGGGAAGGAAACCAAAATGCTCCTGCGTCTTGTGCAGCACGTTGATCAACTCTGTTTTATCGTTTTTAAACTCAGCACAGATTATCCGGATATGGTCAGTATCCTCTTTCTTAAGCATTATCATGATGTTATTATCAGACATATTTTAATTGTTTTATTAGGTAAGACGATTAATGAAAAGTCGTATTATCTTGTATAAAAAGCGCAGAATGATTATTGAATTGATAATTGTTTCCCGTATTGCTTCGTTCACGGGATTTCGCTTCCCTCAACATTGTACATTGTTCACTGTTCATTGTTTGGATTCGTCCTGAAATTTAACCTGACGATCGAAATAATTCGTATGCAACAACTCATGGGCGCGATGACTAAGCGGCGCACCCAGAAACTCTTCGTAGAGTTTCAGTATATCAGGATTTTCATGTGATTTTCGGATTACTTTTCCGGCATCTTCGCGGTAGATCGCAGCCATTCTTGCCTTGAGTACATCGCTGTTACCATGGTGCAATGGTTGTCCTCCTCCGCCGATACATCCTCCGGGGCACGACATAATCTCGATCGCATGGTACATGCATTCGCCATTCTTGATGCTTTCGAGCAATTTCCGGGCGTTGCCAAGTCCATGAGCAATCCCGATATTAATCGGGGTTCCGTCGAAATCGATGGTTGCATGCCGCAAACCTTCCATTCCTCGTAATTCATGATAATCGAGCCTGTCGAGTTTCTTCCCGGTATGTAATTCGTAGGCCGTTCTTACAGCGGCTTCAATCACGCCTCCCGTGGCACCGAAAATCACTGCAGCTCCTGAGGATTCGCCCATAGGTTTATCAAAATCAGCATCTTTAAGCGACATAAAATCAATATTGGCCTGTTGAATCAAACGTGCCAGTTCGCGTGTTGATAATGCGTAATTCACATCAGGATCGCCATTTGTTTTAAACTCATCGCGCTGACATTCATATTTCTTTGCAAGACAAGGCATGATCGAAACCACGATAAGATCTTCGCGTTTCACCCCGATTTTATCGGCAAAATAGGTTTTGGCAATTGCGCCGAACATCTGTTGCGGAGAGCGTGCTGTTGACGGAATATCTTTTAATTCGGGGAACTGCTTCTCGAAAAAGTTCACCCATGCCGGGCAGCACGAGGTGAGAATCGGCAGTTTTACTTTCGTATCGCCGCTCAGGTGTTTGGTCAATCGCTGAAGCAATTCTGTACCTTCTTCCATAATTGTAAGGTCGGCAGCAAAGTCTGTATCAAACACGTAGTCGAACCCCAATTTTTTCAGGGCTGCAACCAGTTTTCCCGTAACGAGCGTTCCCGGTTCGAGTCCGAACGCTTCGCCAAGCGCTGCTCTGACGGCAGGAGCTGTCTGCACAATCACCGTTTTCCTCCGATCGGCCAGCACTTTAATCACTTCGTTTGTCTGGTTTACCTCGGTTAATGCACCAGTTGGACAAACGGCAACACACTGACCACAATAGGTACAGACTGAATCCTGAAGATCCTGTTCGAAAGCAGGTGAAACCACCGCCATAAATCCGCGGTTAACACCCGAAAGCGCTCCGACGGTCTGCACCTCGTTGCACATCATCTCACAACGACGGCACATGATGCATTTGTCCATGTCGCGGATAATGGAAGGGGAGGTGTCTTCGCGATACTTTGACTGTTCACCTTTATAGGAGATGTTACGGATATCGAATCGGTGTGCCATACTTTGAAGATCACAGTTGCCCGATTTCACACACACCAGACAGTCGGCGGGGTGATCTGAGAGGATCAGCTCAAGTACCGTCTGACGTGCATTCAGTACACGGATTGAGTTGGTCCGTACTTTCATCCCTTCTGTGGCAATGGTAACACAGGCAGGAGCAAGGTTCCGCCGACCTTCAACCTCCACTACACAAATCCGGCAACCGGCAGGATTATTTTCAATACCCATGTCATGTAGTTTCATATGACATAAGGAAGGGATATCAATTCCAACCAGTTTGGCTGCATCAAGAAGCGTTGTATTTTGGGGAACTTCCACCGAATGCTGATCGATCGTGAGTTTGATATTTTTGTTGTTTTTCATTAGCTTAAGACGATTGCGTTAAACTTACATTTGTCCATACATGCTCCGCACTTGATGCAGATTTGCTGGTTGATGGCATGCAACTGTTTTTTCTCGCCGACGATCGCATTGACTGGGCAGATTCTTGCACAGGCTGTACAGCCAACACATTCTTCGCGGTCGATGTAATATTTTAATAATGATTTACATCTGCCTGCTGCGCATTTATGATTATCGACATGATCATTGTATTCGTCCAGAAAGTTTTCCATTGTTGAAAGAATCGGATTGGGTGATGTTTGTCCGAGTCCGCAAAGGGAAGTATCCTTGATTACCATGCACAAATTCTTTAATGTGGCGAGTTCTGCACGAGAAGATTTTCCTTCTGTAATCCGGTGAAGTATTTCGTGAAGTCGTTTATTCCCGATCCGGCACGGGGCACATTTTCCGCAAGACTCCTCGACTGTAAATTCGAGAAAGAACTTCGACATGGCAACCATGCAATCGTCTTCGTCCATCACGATCAATCCTCCTGAACCCATCATTGAACCGGCCTCGATCAGGTTATCGAAATCAATCGGGATATCAAGGTGTTTTTCCGTAAGACATCCTCCTGATGGTCCGCCAGTCTGAACTCCCTTAAATTTCTTTCCCCCTTTGATTCCTCCGCCAATATCGAAAATGACTTCGCGCAGCGTTGTTCCCATTGGAACTTCAATCAATCCCACATTGTTGATCTTTCCCGCCAATGCAAACACTTTTGTTCCCTTCGATTTTTCGGTTCCGATACTGCTGAACCATTCGGCCCCTTTGAGCAAAATGACCGGAATATTGGCAAATGTCTCGACATTATTAACGTTGGTAGGTTTGTTTCGATACCCTTTTTCGGCAGGGAATGGCGGTTTAACAGTTGGTTCACCGCGTTTCCCCTCCATCGAGTGGATCAGGGCCGTCTCTTCGCCACAGACAAATGCACCGGCTCCATAACGGAGTTCGACATCGAATCCGAAACCTGAGCCAAGAATATTATCACCCAGTAAGCCATATTCGCGTGCCTGATCGATGGCAATTCGGAGACGTTTAATCGCGAGCGGATATTCTGCCCGGATGTAGATCAATCCATGGTTTGCGCCGGTACAATAACCGCAGATGGCCATTGCCTCAATTACTGCATGAGGATCGCCCTCGAGAATTGAACGATCCATAAATGCGCCCGGATCACCTTCATCGGCATTGCATACCACATATTTTATTTCGTTCACATTTTTACGCGCAATATCCCATTTTAGACCTGTCGGGAATCCACCTCCGCCGCGACCACGTAAACCGCTCCGTTTGATTTCATCAATCACTGTTTCGGGCGTCATATGCTCCAATGCTTTGGCCAATGCAGCATAACCATTACGGGAAATTGACTCTTCTATATTTTCAGGATTGATAAAACCACAGTTCCTAAGTGCAATACGGAGCTGTTTTTTATAGAAATCCATATGTTTTGAATCATCTATTCCAAGTTGACTTGTAGGATCGACATAGAGCAAGCGTTCTATTTTACGCCCTTTAATTAGGTGCTCTTCAATGATTTCGTTAGCATCCCATGGCGAAACCTGCGTGTAAAAAGTGTTGTCGGGGATGATTTTTACAATCGGTCCTTTTTCACAAAAACCAAAGCAACCGGTCGTTACGACTTTGACCTCTTTTTCAAGGTTATGAAGAATCAGCTCTTTATTAAGATTTTCGACCAATCTGTGGCTTTCGGATGCACGGCAACCTGTACCGCCGCAAACGAGAATGTCATATTTTATTACTGCCATCGATCAGATCCTCCTGTTATTTTGATCAACTTCAATATGATTGATGGGGATGATGCCATCGACAAGTTCCCCTTTTTTAATGTAGCTCTCGATGAGCTCATCCGCCTTTTTATTGTCGACATTTCCAAAAACTACTGGATGCTGTCCGGGAAGCGTAATCTCGACCGTAGGTTCGGCATAACAATAACTCATGCATCCGGTTTGAGTCACTACAGCGTTGATCTGCCTTTTTTTAAGTTCAGAAACAAAAAAATCCATCGTCTCTTTTGCACCCGACGTGATTCCGCAGGTTGACATTGCAACACGGACTTGGACCACACGGTCGGGATGTTCTGAATTCTCGCGGATATTCATGTCCGTTCGCAACGAATCGCGCAGTTTCCGGAGATCATCTAAGGTTTTAATCTTTGCCATATTCGTATAATTGTATAGTATGCAATTAATTGACTATTTTCAGGTCTGTCATATTTGTTTGAATCAACTCCTTGAGCCAAAGGATTACCTCGGGACTATTCATCGGCAATTCATCGAGAATTTCCCGCGCATCGTGGCTACTAAAATGAAAGTTTCCTTCCGCGGTACCTAAGTTCACCACAAAATCAATATCTGAATTTGAAGTTGCAATATTGACAATTACTCCAGCTATATCGCCAATTGGCTGACGGTCGATGTTATTCAATCTGAATAAAGCTTTAACTTCAGTTCCTTTACCCAGTTCACTTTTAATTGTGAACTCACCACCTGTCTGCTCTGCCTGTTGTTTGAACAGGGAGATTCCCATCCCGATTTTGCGTGTTGTTCGTGTCGTAAAAAAAGGATCGGTCACGTTTGCAAGAGTTTCACTATCCATGCCACGTCCGTTGTCAATTACCTGAATCGCAAGAAGATCATCAGCTTCATTGATTGTAATATTCACTTCGATCCGGCTCGCTCCTCCGCTCACCGAATTTTCCATGATATCCAATATATGTAAGCTTAATTCCTTCATTTTGTCATTTTTGAGACGCATGCGATGCTTCTCTATAAGAGATGTTAATTCCTTTTTAATCCTAAAACAGATCTTCCTTCCGAATTCTTCAGCGCAAGTTTTAATTCACTGAATTCGGGACTTTTCATCATCAGCCGGGTACTGAATTTTCCGATTTGATCTATGAAATGAGCATCAGAATCGAAAATCCAGGAATGATTAACTTCCAGTTTATTCTTCCTGAGATATTCATCAGAATAAGAACCGGGTGTTAATTCAAGAGCATCATAATTCAAGCTTTCAGGAAGTATTCCCAATTGGTGGATGATTCCATTTTGCCGGCGATAAATATGCGCCGGAATAAACAGGCCATCCAGACTATGAACAAATAATTCAACCTCATCAATTGAAACTTTCAATCCGGTGATTAAAGAACGTTTTTCTGTGTATAATATATTTTCATTAGAATCGACCACAACCTGATCTCCGAAAATTGATGGTTTATTTTGAATGTCAAGAAGATGCTCGTCTAAAAAAAGCTGAAAAATTTCGACCTGTTCCCATGTCCCGAATAAAGCGAGGCAATGAACTTCTTCTGATGTATTAACTTCTGCTCCTGCGATTACTGCAAGATCCTTCGCCGCTGCATACTCACTGATGATGCGGCACATCATTGTTGAGTTGTGGTCTGTTATGGCAATCATATTCAGACCTTTGCTTAACGCGGCATCTACGATATTTCGGGGCGTCATTTCAAAATCGCCACAGGGCGACAACACCGTGTGAATATGCAGATCTGC
>Ga0209511_1003139_pt1 | contig 12829 bp, 12 predicted proteins | sample SSSSmetaG_FD_184141 | JGI IMG/M metagenome (GOLD analysis project Ga0209511, IMG submission 184141) | Glacier valley bacterial and archeal communities from Borup Fiord, Nunavut, Canada, to study Microbial Dark Matter (Phase II) - ​SSSS... | ecosystem: Environmental > Aquatic > Freshwater > Ice >... | reverse complement strand
GTATCGAGCTGCGGCTCGACAACCCCGGCGACAGCGTCACTCTAAACACCAGCGAGTTCGAGCGAATCGACGTGCTCGGCGAGGTGCTGAATGAGGTCGCCAACTCCTTCGACGAGGTCTGGCTCGAAGAAAAACCGGCCGGCTTCGCGCTGCACACTCGGCTCGCGTCTGAGCACAACAGCCGGATCGCCCACCTGGTGGCTCGCAGCGAGACTGCCGCGGAGCTCGACGACCTCACCATCCGCAGTGGCAAGAATGTGCTCGAGTTCTCGGTGCGATCCACCACGAAGGGCGAGGCCGTCGAGCACCTGCGCACCTATACGAACGCCACCGCGGTCTTCTACGCGGGGGACGACGTGACGGACGAGGATGCCTTCGCCGCCCTCGGCGCGGATGACGTTGGCCTCAAGAGCGGCCGCGGGTCGACACTCGCGAACTTTCGGGTGCGCGGCCCCATCGATGTCGCCCGGGCGATCACCCTGCTCGCCGATCTCCGCGAGGGCGATGTCCACGAGCAGTAACGGCCAGCTAATCCCACAGCGGCGGCGTTCTAGACTCTGTTATATGCCCGACACTGTTGACTGGAAGCCTCGTTCGCGAACTGTAACCGATGGCATCGAAGCCATGACCTCCCGCGGCATGCTGCGCGCGGTCGGCATGGGTGACAGCGATTGGGAGAAGCCTCAGGTGGGCATCGCGAGCTCGTGGAACGAGATCACCCCCTGCAACCTCAGCCTGGACCGGCTGGCGCAGGCCGCAAAGGAGGGTGTTCACTCCGGTGGCGGCTACCCGCTGGAATTCGGCACCATCTCCGTCTCTGACGGCATCTCGATGGGTCACGAGGGCATGCATTTCTCGCTGGTGAGCCGCGAGGTCATTGCCGACTCTGTCGAAGTGGTCATGCAGGCCGAGCGACTCGACGGTTCGGTGCTGCTCGCGGGTTGCGACAAGTCGATCCCGGGGATGCTCATGGCGGCCGCGCGCCTCGACCTTGCGTCGGTTTTCCTGTACGCCGGCTCCATCGCCCCCGGCTGGGTGAAGCTCAGCGACGGCACCGAGAAGGACATCACTATCATCGACTCCTTCGAAGCGGTCGGCGCGGTCAAAGCGGGCAGGATGTCCGAAGAGGATGCCAAGCGAATCGAATGCGCATTTGCGCCCGGAGAAGGCACCTGTGGCGGGATGTACACCGCCAACACCATGGCGAGCGTCACCGAAGCGCTCGGGATGAGTCTGCCGGGTTCTGCCAGCCCACCCTCCGCGGACCGTCGACGGGACGAGTACGCGCGCCGCTCCGGAGAAGCGGTAATAGGGATGCTGCGGCGTGGGCACACCTCTCGTGACATCCTCACCATCGAAGCATTCGAGAACGCCATCGCTGTCGGCATGGCCCTCGGGGGATCGACCAACATCGTGCTGCACCTGCTCGCTATCGCCAACGAGGCCGAAGTACCCCTGACCCTTGCTGACTTCAACCGGATCGGGGATCGTGTACCTCACCTCGCCGACGTCAAGCCCTTCGGTAAATACCTGATGAACGACGTCGATCGGCATGGCGGCCTCCCCGTACTGATGCGCGCCCTACTCGACGCCGGCCTGCTTCATGGCGACGCGATGACCGTCACCGGTAAGACAATGGCCGAAAACCTCGCCGAACTCGACCCACCTCCCCTCGATGGCAAAGTTCTTCGATCGCTTGACAACCCCTTTCACCCCACCGGCGGCATCACCATCCTGCACGGTTCGCTTGCCCCGGACGGCTGCGTGGTCAAGACGGCCGGGTTCGACACCATGTCCTTTGAAGGGCCAGCGCGGGTGTTCGAGCGGGAACGCGCCGCCATGGACGCACTCACCGCGGGATCGATTGTGGCCGGCGACATCGTCGTCATCCGCTACGAGGGACCGAAGGGCGGCCCGGGAATGCGCGAGATGCTGGCCATCACCGCCGCCATCAAGGGAGCCGGCCTCGGCAAGGATGTACTACTCTTGACAGACGGTCGATTCTCAGGCGGCACAACCGGACTGTGCATCGGCCACGTAGCACCCGAAGCGGTGGACGCAGGTCCAATCGCCTTCGTGCGCGATGGTGATCTTATACGGGTCGATATCGCTGCTCGTTCCATCGACCTACTTGTCGACGAAACTGAGCTCGCCGCTCGCCGCTCTGGCTGGGCTCCGCTTCCTCCGCGCTACACCCGTGGCGTTCTCGCAAAATACTCGAAGCTCGTGCACTCCGCCTCGGAGGGCGCCATCACGGGCTGACCCCGGGGCGGGTCGACTCGCTACTCGCCATCCGCACTCAATGTCTCGCAAGGAATATTCAATGTCCACGGAAACCGTTCCCGTGCCCGCAGCACCAACTAAGAGGGTCGCCGAGCCCGAGATCCTCACCGGGTCGGGCGCGATTCTTCGTTCGCTCGAAAATCTCGGCGTCACGGACGTCTTCGGTCTGCCGGGCGGTGCGATCATGCCGTTCTACGACGAGCTGATGTCATCGACGGGCATCCGGCACATCCTCGTCCGCCACGAGCAGGGTGCCGGTCACGCTGCGGAGGGCTACGCATCATCCACCGGCCGACTCGGGGTCTGCATCGCCACTTCCGGCCCGGGGGCGACCAACCTCGTAACCGCGATCGCGGATGCCTACATGGACTCCGTGCCGCTGCTCGCGATCACCGGCCAGGTCTTCTCCACCCTCATGGGAACCGACGCGTTCCAGGAGGTCGACATCGTGGGAATCACGATGCCGATCACCAAGCACTCCTTTCTCGTGACGAAGCCGGAGGACATCCCGGCGACGATCGCGGCCGCGTACCAGATCGCCATGACCGGTCGTCCCGGTCCGGTGCTGGTGGATGTCACGAAGGACTGCCAGCAGAACAGCGCCCCGTTTATCTGGCCGCCCAAGGTCGAGCTGCCCGGCTTCCGCCCGGTGCCGAAGGCCCACGGCAAGCAGATCCTGGCGGCGGCGCAGCTTCTCGCCGAGGCGAAGCGTCCGGTCCTCTACGTGGGTGGCGGTGTGATCCGCGCCAAGGCATCCGCTGAACTGCTGGAACTGGCCGAACTGGTGGGAGCGCCCGTCGTCACCACGCTCATGGCCCGCGGAGCCTTCCCCGACTCCAACCCGCTGAACCTGGGTATGCCGGGGATGCATGGCACGGTTCCCGCGGTGCTCTCGCTGCAGGAATCCGACCTACTGATCTCACTCGGTGCGCGTTTCGACGACCGGGTCACCGGCAAGCCGAGCGAATTCGCCCCGAACGCGAAAATAGTGCACGTCGACATCGACCCGGCCGAGATCTCCAAGATCCGCTTCGCCGACGTGCCCATCGTCGGCGATGCCAAGGACGTCATCGCCGACCTGACCGTCGCGTTCCGCGCGGCGATCGAGACCACTCCCTCCGACCTCTCGGTCTGGTGGGAACGTCTCGACCTGCTCCGCGCCCGCTATCCGCTCGGCTACGACGAACCAGAAGACGGTCTGCTCTCGCCGCAGTACGTGATCCAGCGCATCGGCCAGCTCACCGGACCTGAAGCGATCTACGCCTCGGGCGTCGGGCAGCACCAGATGTGGGCGGCGCAGTACATCAAATACGAACGTCCCAACTCGTGGCTCAACTCGGGAGGTGCTGGCACCATGGGCTACGGGGTTCCCGCGGCCATGGGTGCGAAGGTCGCCGAGCCGGAGCGCACGGTCTGGGCGATCGACGGTGACGGATGCTTCCAGATGACCAACCAGGAGCTCGCCACCTGCACGATCAACAAGATTCCGATCAAGGTCGCGATCATCAACAACTCGTCCCTCGGCATGGTGCGCCAGTGGCAGACCCTCTTCTACGACGGCCGCCACTCGTTCACCGACCTGAATACGGGTCATGACACGGTGATGATTCCGGACTTCGTCAAGATGGCGGACGCGTACGGTGCGCTCGGCATCCGGGTGCGCAACAGGGAAGACGTGGATGCCGCGATCCTTTTGGCGAACGAGACCAACGACCGCCCGGTGATTATCGACTTCATCGTGAGCCCGCATTCGATGGTCTGGCCGATGGTGCCCCAGGGCGTGGGCAACTCCAACGTGCAGTACGCGAAGGAACACGCTCCGTCGTGGGATGAGGAGTAGGCCGCGATGACCCACGTACTTTCCCTGCTCGTCGAGGACAAACCCGGACTCCTCACCCGCGTCGCTGGCCTCTTCGCCCGCCGCGGTTTCAACATCGAGAGTCTCGCGGTGGGTGCGAGCGAGATCCCTGGACTCTCCCGCATAACCGTCGTGGTGGATGTTGAGGAGCTGCCGCTCGAGCAGGTCACCAAGCAGCTCAACAAGCTCATCAACGTGATCAAGATCGTCGAGCTGGATCCCATGCAGACGGTCGAGCGTGAGCACATGCTGATCAAGGTGCGGGTAGACAACACCACCCGCAGCCAGATTCTCGAAGCAGCCACCCTGTTCCGTGCTCGGATCGTGGATGTCGCGACCGACGCCTTGGTCATCGAAGTCACCGGCGACACCGCCAAGGTGGAGGCACTGCTCAGGGTGCTCGAACCCTACGGGATCAAGGAGATTGCGCAGTCCGGCCTTCTCGCGATCGGTCGCGGATCCAAGAGCATCACCGAACGAGTCTTCAAGAACTGACGGCCGCGAAGCGCCGTCAGATCGAGTAGGTCGCCTGCGGCCGTATCGAGATCTCAACTAAACGAATCACTGCACCATGAAACCGCGGTCTTCGATACGGCCCCGGCAGGCCCAACCAACGAAAAGGAAACCAAGTGACCGAAATCTTCTACGACAAGGATGCCGACCTCGCCCTCATCCAGGGCAAGAAGGTCGCCGTCATCGGCTACGGCTCGCAGGGCCACGCGCACGCGTTGAATCTGCGTGACTCCGGAGTCGAGGTCGTCGTCGGCCTCAAGCCCGATTCCCGGTCCGTCGTGAAGGCACAGGAGGCCGGTTTCACCGTGCTGTCGTCCGCCGAGGCCGCCGAGTGGGCAGACGTGATCGTGATTCTCGCGCCCGACCAGCACCAGCGTGGACTCTACGCCGCCGACATCCAGCCGCATCTCGTTGCCGGCAATGCGATTCTGTTCGGCCACGGCTTCAACATCCGCTTCGGCTATATCACCGCGCCGGAGGGCGTCGATGTGATCATGGTCGCCCCCAAGGGACCGGGACACACCGTCCGTCGCGAGTTCGAGGCCGGCCGCGGCGTTCCGGTCATCGTCGCCGTCGAGCAGGATGCGTCGGGCCAGGCCTGGCAGCTCGCCTGGTCGTACGCGAAGGCGATCGGTGGACTTCGCGCCGGCGGCATCAAGACCACCTTCACCGAAGAGACCGAAACCGACCTGTTCGGTGAACAGGCCGTGCTCTGTGGCGGTGTCTCGCAGCTCGTGCAGTATGGGTTTGAGACCCTCACCGAGGCCGGCTACCAGCCCCAGATCGCCTATTTCGAGGTGCTTCACGAGCTCAAGCTCATCGTCGACCTCATGTGGGAGGGCGGCATCGCCAAGCAGCGCTGGAGCGTCTCCGACACTGCCGAGTACGGCGACTATGTCTCCGGCCCGCGCGTGATCGACCCGCGGGTGAAGGAGAACATGCAGGCCGTTCTCGCCGACATCCAGTCCGGAGCCTTCGCCGAGCGCTTCATCGCAGACCAGGATGCCGGAGCGCCCGAGTTCCTCGAGCTGCGCGCCAAGGGCGCTGCCCACCCGATCGAAGCCACCGGCAAGGAGCTGCGTGCTCTCTTCGCCTGGAAGCAGGTCGACGAGGACTACACCGACGGCAGCGCTGCGCGCTAGGCGTCGTGCGCCAGGTGTCGCCCGGCGAGGCGTCGCGCCAGGTGTCACCCGAAGAGGCCCCGGTTTATGAAGCTGGCGCCTCTTCGCTGCCCCTTTCGTCGTGCATAACTCCTGCAATTTGCCGGGGCTCCGTCGGACCGGCCCGGAATTCCGGGCGAGGTGAGGTCGGTGCACAGGAATCTGCATGAGTTATGCGGAGAGGTTCGAGTACTGGTGACGGATAACTCTCGCGTTCGCCGGGAATTCGCCACCGCGGCTACGGTCCTTGTGCTGCTGTACCTGCTGATCGACGTCGTGCTTCAGTTTCTGCCGCCGCACTACTCGGTGTTGAGCGACGCCGAGAGCAACCTCGCGGTGGGGCCGTTCGGCTGGGCGATGAACCTCAACTTCCTGGCCAGGGCGGTGATGAGTGGATGCGTCGTGGTGGCGGTCACCGCAACGGCTCCGACCTCTCGACTGCGCATGGCCGGCTCGGTGCTGCTCGCTCTAGCTGGGCTCTGCTCAGCGGCGCTGGTGGTGTTCCCCGCGGACGTCAACCGCGCGGGCGAGTTCGGCATGACGCCGCGAACGACTATCGGGCTCGTGCACGTGGTGTTTGCGACATCCGGATTTCTCGCCGTGCTCGCGGCTATGGCACTGCTCACCCGGTGGATCAGGCGGCCGGGCCCAGTGATGGTCTTCCTCTTGGTCGCGTCGGCCGGCCTCTGCCTGCTCGCAGCGAGTCTTGCCATCTTTCCTCAGGTTGTCGGGCTGACGGAGCGGCTCTGCCTGGCGGGGATTCTCGGCTGGACTTTCGCGCTGTGCCTCGAGCTGCGCCGCTGTCGCTGACCGACTTTTTCCAGAGCCTTCGGGTCTTCTCGCCGCAGTGCATAACTCCTGCTATTTCTGCCAGCAGCTAGCGAGTAGTCCGTGCCTGCACGGAACGCGCCCAGCGCCCAGGCAGATTGCAGGAGTTATGTAGCGCGGCACCAAGGCGAGACGGTGCGGCGGGGCGACGGCAGGGCGAGGGCGCGGGAGCGGCTGCCCGTCTGCGCGTCTGCGCGGAAGCGGCTGCGCGGGAACCGCAGTGAGGCCGCGAGCGCCGGTCCAGGATGTGGCGGCGGGCTGTACGCCCTCGCGGAGGGTGGCGTAACCCCCGCCGGGCTGCGGGCACACCGCCGAGAGGCGGAGTAACCCCCGCCACGGAAGCGGTTAGTGGCGTAACCCCCGCCGGGCTGCGGGCACTCCGCCGAGGGGCGGCGTAACCCCCGCCACGGAAGCGGTTAGCGGAGTAACCCCCGCCACGGAAGCGGTTAGCGGAGTAACCCCCGCCACGGAAGCGGATAGCGGCGTAACCCCCGCCACGTGGGCAGCTAGCGCGGCACCCTGAGCCATGACATACCGCGCAGCTCGAGGCAGATGCTGTCGGGCTCCTCGACCACCACCATGAGCACGTCGTCGCAGTGGCCGCAGCGCACAACATAGCCGGTGGGGTCGGGATAGACCCGTGCTCGAGCGAGTTCCGAGACGTCACCGCAACCGAGACAGCGTGCCGTCGCCAAAGTGAGGTCCGCGGAGAAGAGCTCGGAGAGCGGTCCTGCGAGGGAATTGCCGTCGACGGGTTCGGGCATCAGGCCCCTCCGAATCGTTCGGTCTTCACGCGCTGCGGATCGTGGCCGAGGGCGACGAGGTCGTTCGCCACGGTCTCGACGAAACCGGTCGGCCCGCAGACGAAGATCGCCGGGGAGAGCGGGGCCGCGAAGGCGTATTCCGCGAGATCGGCGAGTGCGATTCGGCCAGCCCGACGGGGCCATCCGTCCGGCGCGCTCCGGGTATAGACCCAGGTGACGTCGAGGTGGGCCGTGGGCGTCTCCAGCTCGGAACGGAAGAACGCGTCATCCGGAGTGCGCACCGAGTAGAGCAGCCGGAACGGGGCGGTGCTGCCCGACGCGGTGTGTGACCGGATCATCGCCATCAGCGGCACGATTCCGGAGCCCCCGCCGATCAGCTGCACCGGCTCGGTCTGCGTCGGCCGCCAGACGAACCAGCCGCCGAGCGGACCGCGCAGCTCGACCTCGTCTCCCGGCAGCAGGTCGTCGACGAGATAGGGCGAGACCTCACCGGTGGGGAAGCGGTCCACCGCGAGTTGCACCCGGTCAGACTGCCCTGCCGAAGCAATCGAATACGAGCGCACAGCCTGGTAGCCGTCCGGTGCGGTCAGACGCACATCCGCGTGCTGCCCGGCGATATTGCCGCCCCAGCCCGGCACGTCGAGCACGATGCTGCGTGCGGTGGGTGTCTCAGTGGTGGTCGAGACGACCACGCCCACATGCCAGAGTCCGACCCGGTGCGGTGGCGCATCCCGGGTCTCGCGCTCGCTCACCAATAGCGCTGCTCGAGCCATGGGTCACCGTACATGTTGTAGCCGTTCTGCTCCCAGAACCCCGGCTCGTCGGTGGGCATCATTTCGAGAGAGCGGATCCACTTGGCGCTCTTCCAGAAGTAGAGGTGCGGGATGAGCAGTCGCGCCGGTCCGCCGTGTTCCGGATCGAGCGGCTCGCCGTCGAACTCGAAGGCGATCCACGCCTTGCCTCCGAGCAGGTCCTCGAGTGGCAGGTTCGTCGTGTACCCACCGTAGGAGTGCGCCATGACGTACCGGTCGCTGGTTGAGACATCCGCGAACAGGGTGTCGAGCGAGACCCCCCGCCAGCTCGTGCCGAACTTCGACCAGCGGGTGACGCAGTGGATATCGGTGTCGATGTCCTCGATCGGCAGGGCGTGCAGCTCCTCCCAGCTCCAGGTATGGAGGGTGGAATCGTCCGTTCGGATGCCGAACTTCCAGTCCGCGGTGTCGATGTCGGGGGTGGGGCCGGCTGACAGCACCGGGAAGTCCGCGGTGAGGTATTGGCCGGGAGGAAGCTCGGGATTGTGTTCGCGACTGCGGCCGGTGAAACCGCGAGAGATGACAGCCATGAGATGCTCCTTCGGTTGATCCCAGACTACCGATCGTTACTGCTCGCGGTCGAGGCCGCCCATCCGTTCCAGCACCGCGTGTACCAGCTCGATCTCCGCATCCGGGGTGATGTGATGGTTGAGATAGATCCCCTCGAGCCAGGAGAGCACCTCGTTGCGCTCGAGTGCCACGGCCGACCAGTCGACGCCCTTCTCGGCGGATGTCACGGGCTCGCCCGATGCCGGGTCGAGCCAAGCGCGCGCGATCGTGCGGTCGGGGGTCGCGCCATCCACCGGATTCCATAGCAGGGCGATCGGATGGTTCTCGCCGTCGACATGGTCCTGGCTGACGCTGCCGGATCCGAGCCACGGAAGGGTAAGGATCTCGCCCTCGATCTCCACCTCGATGAGGTCGAGCTGCGCGGGCTCGGTCTCGCAGACGTACAGGGGATAGCCCTCCTCGTGCCACGCAGCGGCCTCCTCGATGTCTTCCATGAGCTCGGGCATCCGCTCGAAGAAGTTGCCGGCGAGGGCGGTGGACCACTCGAGCAGCACGGCCGTGTCGGCATCATTCCACGGGCTGTTCTCGCTCGTTTCGCCGCCCGGACTGTGGAAGTGGTGCTCGGCACCGGAGTTCCCGAGGTCGAGGTGAAGCTGCCCGTCGTCGTATCCGACATAGAGGGAGACCACGTTCTCATCGTCCTGCCACTCGGCAAAGATCTCCGGCTCGCGCAACGCCGGCGGCAGGGAGATCTTCGCCGCACGCTTGTCACCGAGGTCGAAGACCGCCTGGAAGATGGAGTTCGGCAGTCGCAGCGTTTCGTCGGGCATGTCCATACTCTTTCATGCCTCCCGGGTGATCGCTTCAGCAGCCCGTGAGTTGGGCCAGGGCTGCAGGCGCAAGCGGTGGCGGAAGAGCGGTCTCTTGGCGCAGAATCTGCTCCCACTCGGTCACGTAGGCTCAATACATGACTCCTGTTGCGCTCGGCATCCCCGCGATCCGGCGCGACCCCGCTGCGCTTCCGCCGACTGTCGGGCGACCGGATGATTCTGGCCTCATCGACACCTTCGGCCGCACCGCACGTGACCTCCGCATCTCGATCACCGAGAAGTGTTCGCTGCGCTGCACCTACTGCATGCCGGAGGAGGGGCTTCCGGCGATCGCACGTGACGACCTCCTGACGGCCACGGAGATCGCGCGCCTCGTCGGCATCGCCGTGCGCGACCTCGGGGTGCACGACATTCGTTTCACCGGTGGCGAACCGCTCATGCGGAAAGACCTGGCGGAGATCATCCGCCGGTCGTCGGCCGTCGCCGGGCTTCCGGGGGGTGGGATGGCGTCGATCTCGATGACGACCAATGCCATCGGGCTGGACCATCGCATCCACGAGCTGGTGGAGGCCGGCCTCACCCGCATAAATATCTCCCTCGACACAGTGGACCGCGATCACTTCGCCCGGCTCACCCGGCGCGACCGGCTGCCGTCGGTGTTCGCGGGAATCCAGGCCGCGAAGGATGCCGGGCTCACGCCGCTCAAAATCAACGCGGTGCTCATGCGCGACACCCTCGCGGGGGCGGCGGACCTGCTCGAGTGGTGCCTCGCGAACGACGTGCTACTGCGTTTTATCGAACAGATGCCGCTCGATGCCGATGAGGCCTGGGCGCGCGACAATATGGTGGATGCCGCGGAGCTACTCGACGTGCTCGGGGCGCGTTTCACCCTCAGCCAGCCACACCGCGATGACCCCTCGGCGCCCGCGGAGGAGTGGACCGTGGATGGCGGCCCGGCCACCGTCGGCATCATCGCTTCGGTGACCCGCTCGTTCTGCGAGGCCTGCGACCGCACCCGCGTGACGGCAGAGGGTACCGTGCGCTCCTGCCTGTTCGGTGACGACGAGACCGACCTGCGGGCACTGTTGCGTAACGGATCCGACGACGCCACGATCGCCCACTGGTGGCGTGCCGCCCAGTGGGGCAAGCAGTCCGGGCACGGCATGGACCGGGCCGACTTCGTGCGTCCGCAGCGCAGCATGGGCGCCATCGGTGGCTGAGGCATCCCAAGTCCTGGTTCGCTATTTCGCTTCCGCGGCCGAGGCGGCCGGACGTGAGGAAGAACTGCTTCCCGCTGTCGCGACGGTCGGGCAATTGCGCACGGTACTCGTGGAACAGTACGGCGAGGCGATGGCCCGGGTGCTGGCATCCGGATCGTTCCTCGTCGACGGCGTGGTCAGCCGAGACGATGCGCGGACAGTCGGCGCACGCGTCGACGTGCTGCCGCCCTTCGCCGGAGGCTGATCCCCGGCGTCAGTGGTCGGCTCTCGACGACATCGACAACCGCGCTACTCGTTGACGAGCACGGGCACGCCGACCGAGGCGGAAACCGCACGTCCGACGAACTCTGCGGGCACGGTTGCCTGGAATGGGATGGATTCCACGGGAGTTCCCGTCACCGGGTCGGCCGGCCCGTCGTCGACCGCGTGGTAGACGAAGCGTGCGGTGCCGATGAAGGTTCCACCCGCATCGTAGAACCCCGCGATCACCTCCAGGTCGAGCACAGCGCTCACGTCGCTCGTGACGCGCAGCGCCCCCCGCACGGTGGTGCCGTCGAACGCGAGGCCGTCGATGGCGAACCTGTCGTCGAACGGACCGGCGGCCTGGCGGACTTCACCGGCTCGCGGGTGAAGGAGACGGATGCTGGCGAGCTCCGGTGCGCCGCTGGCCGCGGAGAGCCCGGGAAGAGTCGTCTTGACGGCATCCGTCGGCAGGGGCGTCGCGGCGTCGGAGCGGGACATCGTCGTCATGCCGATCGCGATCGAACCGGCGATTACGACAGCCGCGGCCGCGATCGCGATGACGATGATCGGGCGAGTTCTCTTCATAGTGGTCTTCCTTGGAGGGGGATGTGCGGTTCGGGCCGAGGACACTGCATCCCCGGCCCGGACCGTGGTGGGCGCTGACTACTTGGTGATGCGGAGCGAGTGACCGACGATGTCGAACAGGGCGATGTTGTCGATCGTGCCCTCGAGCTGGGCGGAACCGGGACCGAAGGCGTAGACCGGCACATCGGCTCCCGTGTGGTTGCCCGACAGATAGGTCAGCCAGAGGCTGGCCTCCGGGGATCCGTCGACGACGCCGGCGGGGTCACTCGGGATACGGAACGTCGCCGAGGCGAAGTTCTTCGGGTTCGCAGCGCCGGAACCGTTGATGATTCCGGTCGAGCGGGTCGGATCCAGCACGTTCCTCGGTCGGGTGGGCGTCGAGTTGTTCGCGGTGTTGCCGGAGTCCACATTCGCCGGGGGCGCGGACGCCTCGGCGTTCGTGAAGGTGCCTTTCTCGATGATGTTGAAGCCGGCGCACTCGTGGTCGGCGGTGACGATGACGAGAGTGTTGCCATCCTTCGCGGCGAAGTCCTTCGCGACCTTCACCGCGTCATCGAAGGCTTTCATCTCGCCCAGGGTCTGCGCTGCATCGTTGGCGTGCGAACGCTTGTCGATGAGCGCGCCCTCGATCTGCAGGTAGAAGCCTTTGCCGCTGCTCTTCTCCTTCGAGGTGGGCTCCCTCGTGAGCAGCTCGAGTGCCTTGCTCGTCATCTCGGGAAGGGTGGGCTCCTGCGCCTGCACGGCGGCGGGGTTGTCCTGCTTGGCCTTCTCGATGGTGAGGTTGCCCCTGTTGAACAGGCCGAAGACCTTCTGGCCCGTCGCGGCTGCGAGGTCGGTCTTCGTTGCGACGGTCTGGCTGGTCGGAGACCCGAGCACGGAGTAGCCCTGGTCTTTCAGCGCGGTCTCGTCGGCCGCATCGAACCGGCCGAGACCTCCGCCGAGGATCACATCGGCGGTGCCATTGCGGGCGATCTGGTCCGCGATCGGGGTGACCCGGATATCGCTGGTCGGCAGCGCCGCGCCGGTGATGGCGAGATCCTGGCAGGCGGCGTCGGAGTAGGCCGGCCCCTGGCATCCACGGGCGAGGGCGTGGCTCATCTGGCCGGCCGGGGTCGCATCCGTGACCTCTGCGGTCGACACGTTACCCGTGCGGAAGCCCGCCTTCTTGGCGAGTTCCATGATCGTGGGCGTGACCGTGCCGGTGGCGTCGACGCCGAGGGCCG
>Ga0209511_1003134_pt1 | contig 12836 bp, 10 predicted proteins | sample SSSSmetaG_FD_184141 | JGI IMG/M metagenome (GOLD analysis project Ga0209511, IMG submission 184141) | Glacier valley bacterial and archeal communities from Borup Fiord, Nunavut, Canada, to study Microbial Dark Matter (Phase II) - ​SSSS... | ecosystem: Environmental > Aquatic > Freshwater > Ice >... | reverse complement strand
GGATGATGGTAATGAGCGGTTATTATTCTGCTGATATTGATTTCAAAAATTACCTGACCCTTAGTACCACCGGAAGAATAGATAAAAGTTCAGCACTCAGACTTTCCAATAACAGTTATTTTTATCCTTCAGTGTCACTTGCTTCTGCCGTTTCAGATTATGTAAGTTTACCGAGAGCAATAAGTTTTTTAAAACTGCGTGCCAGTTATGCTGCAGCTAAAGCGCCTGCCACATCTCCTTATATTGGGCCAGCTTCTTACCCAATTGGTTATGGTACGCCATATACTACAACTTATGGTGGACCTAATTATTTTTTCAACGACCCTGCTTATTCAATAGGCGCAGTTTACAATAACCAAACCGGTGCATATGCACCCGGCAACAAAGTAGATCCTCAGGCAAAATCTTCAACCACAACAAGTAATGAATATGGCGTTGATATGCGCCTATTAAAAAACAGACTTGCATTTAGCGCAACTTATTATTCAAACATACTTGGCCCTCAAATAAGAAATATTCCATTGTCACAAACTTCTGGGTTAACAGCTTTTAGCTCTAATGCTGTAAAAACAAAATTAAGTGGTGTTGAATTATCGTTAAGTGGTACACCTGTTCAGAAAAATAATGGATTGCGTTGGGATGTGTTGGTAAACTGGTCAACATACAAAGAAGTTTACAAAGAACTGCCTACATCTTTTGAAAATTATCAGTTTAAACAGGGCGATAGAGTGGATAAATTATTTGCAAGAGTAACAGCAAAAACAGCTGATGGACAGGTTATAAATAACAGTGCAGGTTATCCGGTTTATTTGCCAAAAACACAATACGTAGGTAATGGTGATGTTAAGTGGAGTTGGGCTATAAATAATAAAATTAGTTATAAAACACTAAGCCTGTCATTTCAATTTGACGGTAAAGTTGGTGGCATTGTTCAAGACAGGGTATTGCGAAAATCAATGGAGTCAGGCAGTAATATATTGACCAACCAGGGAGCTATAGCCATAGCAAGAGAATACGAATTCCGTCATTACAACGATGCAGGTTTTGCAGGGTCATATGTTGGTACAGGTGTGCAAATTAGTAATGGTACAACCATTCAATACGATCCGGTAACAGGTGTAATTACAAACATGAAGGATTTGCAGTTCAAGCCAAATGCATCCAAAGCCAAATATATTCAGGATTATGTGCAGAGTTTTTTCAACAATTTTGAAAATACCTCAGTTGCTAAAACATATGCAAAATTGAGAGAAGTTGTTTTGACTTATTCACTTCCCACCAAATTTTTAGGTAAGAAAACATTTATAAATAAAATAGATGTTTCATTGGTTGGTAGAAATCTACTGTACTTTTTTCCATCAAAATTTCATGATATAGATGTGGATCAATATTCCGGCAGAGATATTTATAATGGTAATAGCCGTGAGCCGGGTTTACAAACGCCCACTACAAGGAGTTATGGTGTAAACATCAATGTGGTTTTTTAAAAAAATTAATTATTCAATAAAATAAACAAAATGAAAAATACTAAAAATTATCTTTTACTTCTCCTTACTATTTTAATAATAGTTTCAGGCTGTAAAAAGCAATTTGAAGAATATAATGCCAACAAAAACTTACCAACATCAGTACCGGCCTACTTATTATTGCGCCAGATAGAGAATGATTTGGCTGTCCAGCCGGGTGGCGATGAAGATAAGTTTTGCCAATACACACTTTCATCTTACACCTACTATGGTAACAATGAATACTGGACGGGTGAGGCTGTTTTAAATTATGGAACCCTTCGTAATGTAATTGCTATGGAAAACGAAGCAAAAAAAGCATCCGGTTCAGATAATAATCCATACAGTGCATTGGGTAAATTTTTCAGAGCATATTTCTTTGTAAAAATGACGATGAAAGTGGGTGATTTGCCTATGACTGCAGCATTGAAAGGATTGGATAATACAACACCAAAATATGATTCTCAAAAAGAAATATTTAGACAGTCATTACAATGGTTAGATGAATCGAATGCGCAATTGGCAACTTTAATTAATTCCGCCAATACCTCTCTGTTAGGTGATATATATTTTCTTGAAAGAGCAAACAATGGTAAAACTTCCATTGAAACATTAAGGCAATGGCAAAAAGTAGTAAATACTTTTAAACTAAGACTCTTAATTAATTTGAGTAAAAAAGAAGCGGATACTGATTTAAATATTAAACAAAAATTTTCTGCCACGCTTGCAAATCCGGCGCAATATCCTATCATGACTGATTTGTCAGATAATCTGGAATACGTTTACAATAATACTTACAACAAATACCCAAACAATAAAGATAATTATGGTAATGATGCATTACGATTGTGTGTTGCTGCTACCTGGTTAAATACTTTGGCGGGGTTAAATGATTTACGGGCAATGAAGGTTGCAGAGCCGGCACGTGGCTTAGGATTTTCAGACACAAGTTATAATAGTTTTGTGGGTGCCAGCAATGGCGAAGATGTAGGTGCAATGGGTGGTAAAGTAATTGCCGGAAAATATTCAACCATTGGGCGCAAAAGATATTACGAAGGTTACACTGCAGAAAATACATTTATCGTAGGTTATCCTGAAATGTGCTTAAATATTGCAGAAGCAATAAACCGTGGTTGGGCTCCAGGAAATGCCAATGAGTGGTATCAAAAAGGGATTAAGGCAATGTTTACTTTTTATGGAATTGTTGACGGTAACAATACCGTAAATTTTCTTACAACATCTGCTCCTGGTGCATATACTAACTACACAGTAAACTTTAGTTACGCAACATATTTTGCACAAACTGCTGTAGCCTATGCCGGTAACAATGCAACGGGACTTACCCAAATACTTACGCAAAAATATTTAAGTATGGCTCGCAACTCTGGTATGGAAGGTTATAACCAATGGCGTAGAACTGGCGTACCTGTTTTTTTAACAGGTGCAGGAACCGGTAACAGTGGAGTTATTCCATTAAGGTATTTATATCCGGCAAATGAAAGGCAGACGAATGCTGTAAATCTTACCAGTGCATTGCAAAGCCAATACGGCGGTAACGATAATATCAATTCAAAAATGTGGGTAATACAATAACGCCATTTATTTAATATAAATTTTAGGTCAATGAAGTTTTTAAAAAAACCATTGACCTTTTTAAATAAAATATAAAGATGTACAGAAAAATTTTAATAACAGCACTGGGTTTATTCATTACAATAAATATTATTGCACAGCATAAAACTGAAAATTTAATAATAGTAACGCTTGATGGGATGCGTTGGCAGGAAGTGTTTTCGGGTGCTGATACAACGATATTAAAAATTAAAAAATTTACAAAAGACAGTTCAGGAACGAGCAACAGTTTTGCTGCAAATGGTGCGGAACTTAGAAGGCAAAAATTGTTTCCGTTTTTGTGGAATACAGTGGCAAAACAAGGACAGTTGTACGGCAACAGATGGTTAAATAATAATGTAGACAATGCCAATAAATATAAATTCTCATACCCCGGATATAATGAAATATTTACAGGTTATGCAGATACACTGGTAAACAGCAACGATAAAATATGGAATAAGAATACCAATGTACTTGAGTTTATAAATCAGCAAAAAAGATATGAAAACAAAGTAGCCGTATTTGCAACATGGGATGTGTTTCCATACATATTTAACAGCAAAAGAAATGGTCTTTTTGTAAATGCAGATGTAGATACATTAAAATTTAAAAATCCCTCTTTGCAACTTATAAACGATATGCAGTTTTTAACTACAAAGCCAATTGATGTGCGGCCTGATGTATTTACTTATTTTGCTGCACGAGAATATATGAAAGCATACAAGCCCAAAGTATTGTATATAGCTTTTGATGAAACTGATGATTTTGCCCATGCAGGTGAATACGACCAGTATTTAAAAAGTGCACATGCTGAAGATGCAATGATTGCAGATTTGTGGAATTATATACAAACCACAAATGAATATAAAAATAAGACCACTTTGATTATTACTTGTGACCATGGAAGGGGCGATATCATAAAAGAAAACTGGCAGCACCACGGTGAGAAAGTGGAAGATGCAGGACAGATCTGGATAGCAGCAATAGGCCCTGATACCAAACCATTGGGTGAAATTAAAACTGGCGGATTATTATATCAAAAACAGCTGGCCGCAACATTTGCTACAATATTGGGATTTAATTTTAAATCAAATAACGAAGTGGCAGCGCCGATAAAAAGTATTTATAATTAAAAAAAATAACAAAAATTAATGCTGAAATTTAAACATACAACGGTCATTGCATTGCTTATTTTTCCTGTTGTAGCAATGGCACAGTTTGCGCCCAATAAAAAAACAAATGAAGTGTTGCTGCCCAATGGCTGGACGCTTTCTCCAACAGGGCGCTCATTGCCGCTTGGAGATCTTCCATTAAACATTGCAGTATCAACTTCTAAAAAATTAATGGCGGTAACCAACAATGGACAAAGTGTTCAAAGCATTCAACTAATTGACCCAGTAACAGAAAAAATATTGGATAACGTAGTGATACCAAAATCTTGGTATGGGTTAAAATTCTCTAAAGATGAAAAATTTTTGTTTGCCAGTGGTGGCAACGATAATTGGATTTTACAATATTCCATCATCAATAAAAGACTTCGGTTAACAGACAGTATCAGGTTAGGAGACAAATGGCCTAATAAAATTTCGCCGGCAGGTATTGAAATAGATGATGCTGCACAATTACTTTTTGTTGTTACAAAAGAAAATAATTCACTGTATATAATTAACCTTATTACAAAGAAGATTGTTTTTCAATTAGGATTAAATGAGGCAGCTTATTCATGCCAGCTTTCTAACAATAAAAAAGAATTATACATTTCGTTGTGGGGTGGTAAAAAAGTATTGCTGTTCGATATTGCTGGCAAAAAAGTTACTGCAGAAATTAATGTAGGCGAAAATCCGAATGAGCTGCTGCTTTCCAAAAATGGGCAATATCTTTTTGTTGCATGTGCAGGAGATAATATGGTTTCCGTAATCGATCTTAAAAAGCAAAAAGTTGTTGAAGTGTTGAATACCGCTTTGTATGCGAATGCTCCTACTGGCTCTTCTGCAAATGGTATTGCGTTGAGTGAAAATGAAAAAACTTTATATGTAGCCAATGCTGATAATAATTGCCTGGCTGTGTTTGACTGCAGCAAACCGGGCAGCAGTATTTCTAAAGGTTTTATACCTACAGGCTGGTATCCAACTAACGTAAAAGTTATTGGAAAAAAAATATTCGTGAGTAATGGAAAAGGATTTTCTTCTTTTTCAAATGCTAAAGGTCCCAACCCCAATAAAGAAAAAGTAACGTACCAGCAGGGTAGTATTGAAGACAATGAAAACCGTACAGAATATATTGGTGGTTTGATGAAAGGAACATTAAGCATTATTGATGAACCTTCGGTAACCGCACTGGCATTACTTTCTACTGCTGTTTATAAAAATACGCCCTACACAAAACAAAGAGAAAATATTTCTAAGGGCGAAAAAGGAAATCCAATTCCAACAAAAGTTGGTGATAAATCACCCATTAAATATGTGTTTTATATTGTAAAAGAAAACCGAACATACGACCAGGTTTTGGGAGACGTAAAAGCAGGAAATGGAGACACTAGCCTTGTATTATTTGGTGAAAAAATTACACCCAATCAGCATAAACTGGTAAATGAATTTGTATTGTTAGATAATTTTTATGTAGATGGTGAAGTGAGTGCAGATGGGCATAACTGGAGCTTGGCGGCACATGCCAACGATTATCTGGAAAAAACATGGCCTACAAATTATGGTGGCAGAGGCGGTAAGTATGATGCAGAAGGAAACAGAGCAATTGCAAGCCCCGACAAAGGTTTCATTTGGGATTATTGCAAACGAGCTAATGTTACTTATAGAACCTACGGAGAATTTGCAGATGATTTTAAGGCAAACATTCCTGTTTTAAAAAATCATTTTTGCCCATACTTTACCAGTTGGGACCAGAGTGTAAGAGACACCACAAGATTCAACCAATGGAAACAGGAGTTTGATTCGTTGCTTTCTGTAAATGCAGTGCCTCAATTTAATTCGCTGCGATTTATAAACGACCATACAGAAGGACAAAGTATAGGACGACCAACACCGTTTGTACACGTTGCAGACAATGATTGGGCGGTAGGTAAATTTGTAGAATATTTATCTAAAAGCAGCATCTGGAAAGAGACCGCTATTTTTATTTTAGAAGATGATGCACAAAATGGTCCTGACCATGTTGATGCACATAGAAGCACTGCTTACTTAGCAGGTGGTTTTGTAAAGCGTAACTTTATTGACCATACCATGTATTCTACTTCGGGCATGCTGCGCACCATTGAATTAATTTTGGGATTGCCACCCATGAGCCAGTACGATGCCGCCGCAGAGCCAATGTGGCGTTGCTTTTCAGCTACTCCCAATTTATCGCCGTTTATTTCTTTGCCTGCAAATATCAGTCTTTCTACAAAAAATAAAAAAGACACAAAGAGTGCAAGGCTCAGTAAAACATTTGATTTTTCACAGGAAGACCGTGTGCCGGATTTACTGTTTAGCCAGGTAATTTGGAAAGCCGTAAAAGGAGAAGATAGTAAAATGCCTGCACCTGTAAGAAGTGCTTTTGTAAAAGTCAATACTAAAAAAAACAAAAGTTATGATTAACTCTTAATAGGAAAATTATGATTAATAATGCAACAGATACCGCCAAGGAAATAATTAATTTATACGAAATGTTTGGCAACGCAGATTACATTGGTGAACCGGTTTCACAGATAGAACATATGTGCCAAAGTGCACAGTTAGCCGCCGATGCCAAAGCGGAGGAAGATGTAATACTTGCTGCCTTTTTGCATGATATTGGACACTTGAGCGCAATTGCATATCCACAACAAAAATTAGACAACACAAATTACTATGGTGTTATAAACCATGAGCAACTCGGTGCTCATTTTTTAAGCAGTAAAGGATTCTCATCAAATATTATAAACATGGTTTCTAACCATGTTAATGCCAAAAGATATTTAACCTATAAATTCCCAGAATATTTTTTTCAGCTATCAGATGCAAGCAAAGAAACACTTCAAATTCAGGGAGGCCAAATGACACTGACAGAAGCCATGACTTTTGAAGCAGATGCATTATTCAACAATTACATAATGCTTCGCAGGTGGGATGAACAGGCAAAGGCAGTTTACAAACCATTACCGGATTTAAAAATATACAAAGCAATGATTGAATCACATTTGGTAAAACAAATAAAGTACAAATAATATGAATATTGAGTTAGTAGTATTTGATATGGCGGGTACTACCATTGCAGACAATGGAGAAATTGCAGCTGCTTTTCAAACGGCATTAAAACATTTTGGTTACGATGTGCCAACAGCTGCAATAAATACTGTGATGGGTTATAAAAAAACAAAAGCCATTAAAATGATGTTGAATCTCTACGAGCCATCAGCAAGTAATACAGAAGAGTTGATAGAAGAAATTCATACTGTTTTTTTAAATGAAATGATTGCGCATTACAGTGGTTTAAATGAAATTGAAATTTTGCCTTATGCAGAAGAAATATTTTTATTTTTAAAATCTAAAGGAATTAAAGTAGCGCTGGATACAGGTTTCACTAAACAAATTGCTGAGGTAATTATCGAAAAATTGGGCTGGCTTAAAAATAATATGATTGATTGTATGGTTTGCAGCGATGAAGTACCAAAAGGCAGGCCTTATCCTTTTATGATTGAAAAAATAATGCAACAGGTATGCGTTACAGATTCGCAAAAAGTAATAAAAGTGGGTGATACGGAAGTTGATGTTAATGAAGGGCTCAATGCAAATTGTTTGTACTCTATTGGCATTACCACGGGGGCATTTACCCGACAGGAATTAAGTATTTATAAGCCTTCTTTTATTATTGATCATTTAAAAGAATTAGAAAAAATTATCTGTTCATAGTTTTTTCATTATTTATATGCCTGAACTCAAAATTAGCAGTAAAAGAATTTTTCTCCTCCAGCAATGGTTGGAAAAATATCCATGGTTATTGGTTGTTTATTTATCAATCTGCGCCTTTGTTATCTATACCTGCATGTATGGATTTAGAAAACCCTATACAGTTGGCATTTACAAGGATATTTATTTTTTAGGTATCTCTTATAAAATATGTTTGGTAATAGCACAGGTGCTTGGCTATATGGTTAGTAAATTTTTTGGAATAAAATTTATTGCAGGTATGCAGCCACGCAGAAGGGCGCTGTATATTTTATTGTCTATCTTAATTGCATGGTTATCTCTTCTTGTTTTTGCAGTAGTGCCGGCGCCCTATAATTTAATTTGCCTGTTTATAAATGGCCTGCCACTGGGAATAATTTTTGGGTTGGTGTTTGGGTTTTTAGAAGGCAGAAAAACAACTGAAATAATGGGAGCTGTACTTGCCAGCAGTTTTATTTTTGGTTCAGGTATTGCAAAATTCGTAGGTAAATTATTACTGGTAAATTTTAATATTGCTGAAAAATGGATGCCTTTTGTGGCGGGCGGTATTTTTATTGTTCCCTTATTTATTTTTGTTTTATTGTTATCACAATCGCCACAACCCAGCCAAATGGATATTGATAACAGAGCGGTAAGAAACCCTATGAATGCAGCCGAAAGAAAAAAAATATTACAACAGTTTGGCTTCGCATTAATTCCTGTTATTATCTCTTACGCTGTTTTTACCATAGCCAGAGATTTTTGTGAAGACTTTGCAAATGATTTGTGGACCGAAGCAGGCTATAAAAATATTTCAGTTATCTTCTCGCAAACCAGTATTATTACTTCTCTTATTGTGCTGGTTATTTTGGGTAGTTTTTTTCTGCTAAAAAATAACCAGTTTGCATTTAAATCTATACATGTTCTTATTGGCGCAGGGGTGCTACTTTCATTTTTTGCTACTGTGGTTTTTCAGTTTGGTTTATTGTCAATATTTGCATGGATGATAATAGCTACTACCGGTTTGTATATTTCGTATCTGGCATTTAACTGTATTTATTTTGAACGCATGATTGCTACCTATAAATTGAAGAGTAATGTTGGTTTTGTAATGTACATCGCCGATGCTTTTGGCTATTTGGGAACCGTAGTTGTTTTGTTAATAAAAGAATTTATACCTATAAAATACAATTGGGTTCATTTTTTTAGTTTTTTATTTTATGCTACGGCTGTCGCCGGATTAATTTGCATTTCCATTAGCTTAACCATCCATTCTAAATTAATAAAAAAATTATGCAACAACAGTCAGCCATTGTAATAGGAGCGGGAATAGTAGGATTAGCATGTGCGAGAGCATTGGCTGTAAAGGGTTTTAGCGTTACTGTTTTTGATAGAAATGTGCAGGCCTGTGGTGCATCTGTCAGAAATTTTGGAATGATATGGCCAATAGGTCAGCCTTCGGGGAAATTATATAACCGTGCAATCCGTTCAAGAGAAATATGGAAAGAAGTTGCAGCAGCCACAAATATGTGGTGCAACCAATCTGGCAGTTTGCACTTAGCATATAGTGCAGAAGAATGGCAGGTTTTACAGGAGCTTGAAATAATTTTTAAAAATGAAAACAGAGCGGTTGAGTTATTAGATGTAACGGCAATTGCAAACCAGTTTGAACATATCATACAAACCAATTTATTTGGTGGTTTATTCAGTAAAGAAGAAATGCTGATTGACCCCAGAGAAGCTATGCAAATACTGCCAATTTATTTAGAAAAAAAATACGATGTTAAGTTTTTTTGGAATACGTGTGTCAGTAAAATTACAAACCAAACTGCATGTATTGAAAAAGAACAAACATTCTACAATGCCGATATAATTTTTGTATGTTCAGGAGTAGATTTTGAGACGCTCTATCCTGCTGCTTTTGCACAGCTTCCGCTTACAAAATGCAAACTGCAAATGATGCGTACAGAAAATGTTTTAGAAAATTTAAATATTAAAACTGCTGTGTGTGGAGGCTTGTCGTTGTTGCATTACAACAGTTTTAAAGCTGCACCATCTTTGCCCATTTTAAAAAATAAAATGGAGGCAGAAATGAAACCTTATCTTGATTTAGGAATTCATGTAATGGCTTCACAAAATGATTACGGGGAAATTACCATTGGCGATTCACATCAATACGGTTTACATACAGATCCGTTTGATAAAACTTACATTAATAAAATGGTGCTTGATTATTTACAAACATTTTTGCCGGTTTCTGAAAATAATATTGCTGAAACATGGCATGGGTTTTATTCAAAACTTACAAATGGGGACACAGAAATATTTTTCTCCCCGGAAAAAGGCGTACATATTCTCAACGGACTTGGTGGAGCAGGGATGACGCTTTCTCTTGGTCTTGCAGAAGAATTAATCAATGAAATAGTTTAGAAACTTATCCAACTAAAATATTGGAGGAAATAAGAGAAATCAAACTTTAAATTTTGACAAATACCTTTTGAATTATAGTATTCCTAATTATTGTTCTTATACACTTTTTTTGTAACCCCTTTTTTTATTTTAGAAAAAGTTATAAATAACTCACTTTTACATTTGAAATATTTCATAGACGCATTTTAAGATATTAATAATGGATAAATTAGAAGTCTGGCAAAGAGGTCCGTTGCAAGAAATGCCTGACCTGTTACAACCCATAGCACATGCATTATTGCAGGCAGAAGAAGAGTTAGATGAAATGATGAATAATTTTTCGGATGATTTATTATGGCAACGTCCTGCTAATGTGGCTTCGCCGGCTTTTCATTTACAACATTTATCAGGCGTATTAGATAGGGTATTTACCTATGCACGTAATGAACCTCTTACAGATTTTCAGCTAGCACAATTGCATGACGAAGATGTAGCACCACAACAAAATGTAACTGCTCAATCTCTTCTCCAAAGATTTAAACGCCAAATAAAAACCGCAATAATACAACTACAAAATACAAAAGAGGATACTTTAAAAGAATTTCGTGGCGTTGGCAGAAAGCAATTACCATCAACTGTTATTGGGTTACTTGTGCATGCGGCTGAGCATACAATGCGGCATGTTGGGCAATTAAGTGTTACCGTAAAAATATTAAATAATAATGCAGCAAATAAATCAGTGCTATAACCATCATTTTAATAAATGTGTGTTTTACCTGCGGATAAAAATACATTTGTTGTAATTTTATCTATGCTTTCCAACGACCCACTAAATGGCAAAACTTTAAAATTTATAATTACTGAACTTGTTCATCATTTTGGCTGGGAGCACCTGGCAAATGAAATAAACATTAATTGTTTTAAAACGAACCCAAGTATAAACTCATCCCTTAAATTTTTACGTAAAACCGACTGGGCCCGAAAAAAAGTTGAGCATTTTTATATTGATAGCATGTGTTAGTGTTAAAAAAGCCGATAAAAATATATTTTACATTTAATAATGTTTTAATAACTTTAAAGTAACGATTGTAAAAGTTATTAAAAATTTAGGTTGTTGAATTTACAGGCAAAAGATATATTATTTCTCCAAAACCGGGTAGCTTATGTAAGAGATGAACTTGCGTATAAAAAATTATTTTTTCATTTTTACAGTTCCTTGCAACGTTTCAGTTTTAGTATTGTAAAAGATTTTGAAACAGCAGAAGAGATTGTATCAGATACGATGATGAAGATCTGGGATATGGGAAATAAACTTGCCAGTATAGAAAAACTGGATGCCTACTTATTTACAACTACAAAAAATGCCTGTCTAACTTTTCTTTCAAAAGCAAAATTGAAAATATCGGAACTAGTTGGAATTGATATAAATCATATTTCTGATTATGAAAATCCTGAGACACAGCTGCATGCTTCGGAAATAGAGAAAAAAATAAATCTCTGCATTAATGATCTTCCTCCACAATGTGTTATGGTTTTTAAACTTATTAAAGAAGAAGGGTTTTCGTACAAAAAAGTATCAGGTATTCTTGAAATTTCTCAGAATACCATTGAAACCCATATGAGAATAGCACTCAAAAAAATAAGATTAGCACTCAGTCAATATCTTACTGAAAAATAAATTCCAAGATTTCTTTTTTTCTCTTCACGGTAAATCTTTTATTCTTAGTCATATACCTAAGAATGAATACAATTTCAGAAATTCAATTTTACGATCTGCTTTCTTTAAAACTTTCCGGCGATGCCGGTAAAGAAGAACTGGAATTGTTGCAGCAACAATTACAGGCCAATCCACAATGGCAATTTTTATATGACCAGATGATGCAGGCAACTATTGTTAGCCCTTCCGAAAATATTGAACAGGCTTATGCAGCGCATATCGTTAAAATGCAGTTGCAGGGTAAATTAGAAAATGCAAATTTTGAAGAGCAGGAAAACAATTCAAACGAATCTTTAAAAAGAATTTTTTACGCTGTTGCTGTTGCAGCATCCATTATCGGTTTTTCTTTTTTTGTTTACTTTAAAATAAATGCCAAAGAGCAGGTTAAAAATTCATTAAACGAAGTTGCTACAAAAAGAGGCTCAAAATCTTTTATTAAACTGCCTGATGGCACACAGGTGTGGCTTAACGCTGACAGTAAATTAACTTTCAAAGAAAACTTCGGAGATAAAACCCGTGAAGTTTCTTTAAACGGTGAAGCCTTTTTTGATGTGTTTCATGATGCTGAACATCCTTTTATAATTCATACCGGCAAGGCTGATGTAAAAGTACTTGGCACTACATTCAATATTAGAAATTATACATCGGAGAAAACGATGGAAGCGACACTCGTTAAGGGCAAAATAGAAGTAA
>Ga0209511_1003133_pt1 | contig 12837 bp, 9 predicted proteins | sample SSSSmetaG_FD_184141 | JGI IMG/M metagenome (GOLD analysis project Ga0209511, IMG submission 184141) | Glacier valley bacterial and archeal communities from Borup Fiord, Nunavut, Canada, to study Microbial Dark Matter (Phase II) - ​SSSS... | ecosystem: Environmental > Aquatic > Freshwater > Ice >... | reverse complement strand
TTACTCTTTAACTCAACGCATTACTGCTGAGTCCCAAAGCACTAACTGTGCGAACGAACGCCCTCCGATTGCTTACCTGCATTGCAGGTTGATTTTTTAACCGTGTGTCTGTAATTTTTGAGGACTTAATACTATAAATAGCTTGGGTAAGCCAAGTTGGTTGTAAAGCCCTCATCGTTATAACCACCAAAATACTTGTTTCAATAACAATAATTAGAGGCTCATAACTCAACACATTGTTATTAACCTTGAGGATTAAAGCAGCGGTAATAATCATAAGAAGTATAAAGTTGCGCATTAATCCTTGAGTTATGGTAGTTGAGCTTTTTCCACTACAACCACATTCCTTCTTACGTGTTGAGGTGGAAACTGCCAACTTTATTAATGCAACACTAAATACTACTAACAACACAGCAAGACTTGAGGAAACGACCACCACCTCAACATTGAAAAATAGCAATACTCCTAATATAACCTCAATTGCTGGAATAACATAAGCTAAGCCAACGCTTATCCTTTTAGGTACGAGGTTATAGTGTTGGATAGTTTTAGCAAATCCTTCAATATCACGTAATTTGCTAAACCCATAACTTACAAAAATGCCAGCAACAATACATCGTAAAACTAAGAGAAGCCAATCAGAAAATATCAATTTAACCTCCTTAATCTGTTAAACTCCCTTAATAGCAAGTCATAACCGATAATAGTTTGTTCAAAACGGCTAATCTTATAGACCTGAGTATAAAGAACTAAAGATTTTGAAGAGGTTTTAGCTTCAAAATTAATTTAAAAATTTAGTTGTTAACGCTCAGCTCTATAAAGTTTTCCCAGTAAATGAAATTACAAAAACTAGCCCCAGTTACCATTCGGCAACAAGCCAATAAATAAGGCAAGGATATATTAAACCAAATCCTACAGCTAAAATTAGATTTAAGCGAAGAATTTCAATGAGTCCGTATTGTTTTGTATTATGTAAACGAGTTTATTTTTGATGAGTATTGCGGTCTTATGAGTTGTGGTTACAGAAAGATAATAACATATTTGCTGCGGTTCTGTCAATAGTTTTTAAAGATTTTTCCAGTGAATTTTATATTTTGGTGGGGGGGTAATATCGAGTTATTAATATAGTGCGAGGTTGCTTATTGTAAAGTAATATAACTTTATGGCGGCTTAGTAGTAGAAGAACATTTGATTTGAAAATTATCTTCTATATACGGCATTCTACCCAATTTTTATCCCGCCGATTTGAAGCCCTGTACAATCGCCACTACTGTATCAGATGGTTGAACCTTATCTATTAGCGAAGGTTCTATATTATTATTATTTCCAAATAATTGCCTGAAAGTAGTGACTGATAGCCAGATAAATTTATTGCCTTTCTCAAAAACATAATCAGCCTTTGTAGAATTGGCTTTGTTTGGGAAGCTTTTTGATTCCGCCCAGCACTGGCTTGCCAGTTCAGCTTGATATTTTTTTAGCAAGTCAATAGCACTAGAGTTAGTAGAAAAAATTACTCGTTTCGACTCTTTCTGAACGTCCTGGGCGGGCTGGGGCGTAGGGCCATCCACTACAACTGGTGGCAAAAAGGCTTTGCGTTCGCCGGACTTAATATCGCTAATCAAAATTTTGGCATCGGCGGGTAAAGCAATTTCATCGAAAGTTGTTTTCTGGGCGACTGTGGTGGGGACAGGGGCGACGGCTTTCTCCACAAAGAGATTGATGCCTATTAAACCAATCGCTACTGCTATCATCACTAAAGCGACAGTCAGGGCTAGTACAGGCTTTAGTTTCGCCTTTCGTGGGTTTTTTTCTGCCACTTGTTTTTCTTGCGCTATCCTTAAATTGATACCACCCTGATATTTCTCCCGAATCTTGGGGTCTATCAAGGCCAAAGCAATATCAGCCAGAAAGCTACAAAAGACACAGACTAATACCAGTAAAGTAAAAATCGCCATCAAAATCGTATAGTCACGGGCCGAGGCTGCCCCCAAAAACATCTGGCCCAGACCATCCCAACTCGTACGGCTTTCGATTAATATCTGGGAGGCAAACACAAAAGGCAGCAAGCCCCCAAAGATACTGATTATCGGGTTTAGGGAGTTGCGTAGAACGTGCCAAAGCAACACTCGCCCGCCCCGTAATCCTTTGGCTCTGGCTGTCCGCACATAGTCCTGATTTAGCACCGCCAGAGTCTGGCTGCGGGTCTGCCCCCAGAATAAGGCCAACAGGATTGCCCCCAGAAAAAAGATAGGTTTAAAATTTCGCCAAAATAACAAAAGATTAGGGTCAAACTTCTTATATTGTTCGTAGGTATCAGCTTTAGGCACAATACTAAAGTTTTTGCCCGTCAATAGCCAGAGTTGGGTATTAAACCAGTCAAAAGCAATCAGCATATACCAACCGGGCAAAGCAATCACAATCAGGGCAAAAAACTTTATGGCGGTGTCCTGCCAGGAATTAGGGTGATAGGCCGCATACAGCCCCAGGCTAATTCCCAGAGTTGAGCCTATCAGCGTAGCGAATAAAAGCAGCCAGAAAGAATTAAGGGCGGCCTGCATAAGTCGAGGGGTAAAAGGCTCACCACTGATAACAGAGTAGCCAAAATCAAACCGCAACACTCCCCCCGCCCACTTAGTAAAGGCTTCCGGGGCAGGCTCAAAATAAATACTCAAGCGGTTTTTAAGCTGGGTTAAATCGTTTTGTTGTTTGGCAGTTAGAGCGTTGCCATTATTCTTTTCCAGGTCTAAATAAAGGGTGGTGTCGTAGGGATTGCCGGGAGTCAGGCGCAGGATAAAAAAGTTAATTATTAACACTACCCCTATCAGCAAGATACTTTGAAGAAGTTTGCGAAGGATATAAGCGGTCATTAAGCCTTCTCCTTCTTCTTTTTGGCTATTTTAATTTGCTGCGAGTTAGGGTCGAGTGCGTCCCGCAGACCACTGGCAACCAGATAAAGGCTCAACAGGGTCACAAACAAGCCAACAGAGCCGGGTTACTTTCCCACTCCGATTGACTCTGGGCAATCTGGTTTCCCCAACTAGGGATCGGGATTTGCACCCCAAAACCTAACACACTCAACCCAGCCTCCATCACAATCGCCGCCCCCACATCGAAACCAACCATCACCACCATTGAAAACAGAACGTTAGGTAACAGGTGGACAAACATTATCCGTAAATTACTTGCACCCATTACCCTGGCCGCCTCAATAAATTCGCGGTTCCGCAAACTTTGTACCTGCGCCCGCACCAACCGAGCCGTACCTACCCAACTCAGGAGGCCAATTATGAGGGCGATGTTGAAAATGCTAAAACGCACCACAAAAGAAAGGATTATCATCAAAAAGAAAATCGGCAGGTTGACCAATATTTGCATCAAGCTACCGATTAGTGCGTCTACCCAACCCCCAACGTACCCGCTCAGTATCCCTATAACCCGCCCGACCATTATTACTATTACCGCTGTTAGATAGCCCACCGCCAGCGTAACCTGACCACCATAAATAGTGCGGGCCAGCACATCCCGGATAATAAAATCTGTGCCTAGCAAATGACCGCCCAAACCCGGCGGGTAAGGAGGTTGTTGGGGGGAAAGTTGATTAAGGAGTTGAAGGTCTATCGTATCGTAGACTTGCCCCAAAAGTGTGCCGGCCACAAAGTTGGCACTGAGCGAAATTAGGGTGATGAGCATTAGCACCACAAACGCGACGAGGTTGACTTTGCTACTAAAAAAGCGTTTGAAAGCCACTAACTTGAGACTTTGACCTTTATCGGGGGGTGGGGTAGTAGCAATGGGTCTGATAACTTGAGCCATAGATTTAATTTCCTGCTCCTTCGAGTTTAAAAATTAAAGAGCTAGTCAAATAAAGCCACCCCGCCGCAAGCGACGGGGTATTAAGCCAATTGTTGACCAAACGGGACTTTTCCCTAATAAGGTTGCGCCGCAAGCGGCGGGGAATGCAACCCAAAGAGATTCAAAAATTGTGGATAGAACAGGATAGTATCATAAAAATCGAGGATTGGTCAAAACGTTTCCGATAGGCGAAATAAATTGCCAAATCATGATTTCGTCAGAAAGGAAACTCCTATTTATGATTATTCTAATTAGCGGATAGGGGCTTGACACTAATATCCACTTGCCTTATACTTACTTCATTCACTGAATAAAAGAAGTTTTAGAGAGGAAACCGCCAAATGGTTGTCAGGGCTCTTCCCGCTAATCGCAAACTTATCCGCGATATAAACCAGAATAATCTACTCAATTTCATCAAAACCGAAGGGCCTGTTTCACGTACCCGCCTGGCCGAGCTTTCCGGACTGAGTCTGGCGACCATCAGTGGGGTTACCGGGCGGCTACTGGAGCGAAATTTAATCCTGGAGTCAGGGGCGGCCCAGTCTACGGGCGGGCGCAAGGCTGGATTATTAGAAATCCAACCCGAAGGAGGCTATGCCCTGGGCTTGAAAATCACCGAGCATGAGGTGATAGCAGTCATACTCAACCTGAACGCTGAAATTGTTTATACCGAGCGAATAAAAGTTGAACTCAGAGGGGAAGGGCGGCACTCAATTCAACTTCTGGCCCTGGAAGTAGCCCAACTCCTGAAACGGTCTCGGTTGCCAGAGGAGAAAATTATCGGGTTGGGTTGCGGCTTGCCCGGTACTATCAATGGGGTTCAGGGCATTTGTATTGACTCGCCGATACTGGGCTGGCATCAGGTTGATATTGCGGGTCTATTAGGTAATCTGCTAAACCTCCCGGTATATCTTGATAACGATGTAAATAGTCTGGCGATCTACGAGAAGTTTTTCGGGCAGGGACAGAATTACCAGAATTTCCTGACGGTAACTGTCGGGCGGGGCCTGGGGCTTGGTCTGGTAATCAACGGGGATGTCTATCGAGGGGCAGTTGGTGGAGCAGGAGAATTAGGTCATACCACGGTGACGTTTGGTGGTCGCCACTGCGAGTGTGGAAAGCGGGGCTGCCTGGAAGCGTATGTCTCCGACCATGGGTTTGTTGAAACCTGGCTGGCAAAAGCTGGAAATTCCCCGTTAGTTGGTCTTTCGGATGCTGCCGGATTTGAGATGGTGCTGAAACAGGCCCACGCTGGTGAAAAGGCCGCATGTGATACTTTTGACGAAGCTGGTCAGTTACTTGGGGTAAGTCTGGCAAATCTGGTCAATATTCTTAATCCAGAAATGATTATTCTATCGGGTTCAGGGGCCGCCGCCGGGGATTTACTGTTTAGCCCCTTGAAAGTGGCACTCAACGCCCACTGCTTTGGACAGCTTGGCGACCAGCTTCGGCTATTGATTGAGCCAACTGGGGATGAAAGTTGGGCGCGAGGGGCGGGCAGTTTGGTTTTAAGGAAATTCTTCTTATCACCAATTGAGGCCCATTCTGAAAAATTCGAGAGTCTGGCGATTAGCTAACCCACAAGGCATTCAGGAGGGGAAAATGGTTGGTAGAGTGGGAGAGAGTGCGACAAAGCGGCGTTTCTGGCTGACTTTTTTCCTGGCTCCGCACCTGATTGGGATGCTGATTATGCTGGTAATCCCGATTGTGGCCTCTTTTATTCTCTCCTTTGCCGAGTGGGATTTGCTAACTCCGGCTCGCTGGGTCGGGCTAGATAACTACGCCAATCTGTTAAATAGTCCCGATTTCTGGACAGCACTGGGCCACACCTGTTTCTATATTATTGGCTATCTTCCGATAGTGCTGGTTTTGGGTCTGACCCTAGCCCTGCTGCTCAACCAAAAGCTAAAAGGACTGTTGTTTTTCCGCACTGCCTACTTTATGCCCGTAGTTTCTTCCTGGGTAGCCGTTGCTCTTTTGTGGCGGTGGTTGCTTAATCCTCGCTATGGGTTGATTAACTACGGGCTGGGGCTGGTGGGGCTACAGGGGCCGAACTGGATTTATGACCCTAATTGGTCGCTTCCCTCTATCATATTTGCGGGCATCTGGAAAGACCTGGGCTTTGTAATGATGCTGCTTTTGGGCGGGTTACAGGCCATCCCCCAGGAATATTACGAAGCCGCCAAGATTGACGGGGCGGGTGGCTACAAACTCCTCATGCGTATTACTTTACCCCTATTGTCGCCAACAATCTTCTTTGTGGTGGTGATTTCATTGATAAACTCTTTTCAGGTTTTTGATCAGGTTTATGTAATGACCGGGGGTGGCCCGGCAGGTTCTTCACAGGTGCTGGTGGGGGAAATCGTCAACAATGCCTTCAGTTACAGTAAATTCGGCTATGCCTCGGCTATCTCGTGGGTATTATTTGCCCTGATTATGGGAGTTACGGTGGTGCAATGGCGTTTGCAAAAGCGGTTTGTGCATTACCAGTAGATTTTAATGGGGAGAAATAAATGAGGCAGGCAACCAACGGATTAGCCGAAATTAAACCAAAACAGGAAAGAATTGTGCTGGGCAGCAGCTATACCCGTTTACTAAAATCGCTGGTGATATTTATAAAATATCTGGCGTTGATAGTTTTCGCTCTTTTTGCCCTGATGCCCTTTGCCTGGATGCTCTCAACCTCGTTAAAACCAGCCGGGGAAGTTTTGAGCGTGACCCCCAGCTTTATCCCGGCTAACCCAACTCTGGCGAATTATACGGCTATCGCTGAGGCTTTTCCAATAGGAAGAATCCTGATTAATAGTGTGGTGGTGGCAATAATAATTACCGGGGGGCAAATACTATTCTGTTCAATGGCGGCCTTTGCCTTTGCCCGCATCCCCTTCAAGGGGCGGGAAGTGCTGTTTATCCTGTATCTGGCTACCTTAATGATACCGCAGCAGGTCACGATAACCCCCCTCTTTATCCTGATGACCGGGCTGGGCTGGGTCAACACTTATCAGGGGCTAATTTTGCCGGGAATTTTCAGTGCCTTCGGGGTCTTTCTGATGCGGCAGTCGTTTATGTCTTTTCCGCGTGAATACGAAGAAGCCGCTTTTCTGGATGGGGCTACTTACTGGACGGTTTTCCGAAAGCTGGTGTTGCCACTCTCTCGTCCTGCGCTGGCTACGCTTTCGGTGCTGGCCTTTATGAGTGCCTGGAACGCATTTCTATGGCCCTTATTTGTTACTCGCGATGCCGATATTATGACTTTACCAGTGGCTTTGGCTACTTTACAGGGTCGCTGGACTACCCAATGGAATCTGGTAATGGCAGGGGCGGTGCTGGCGGTTACGCCCATACTACTGCTATATATTTTCGCTCAACGCTATTTTGTACAGGGTATGACCATGAGTGGTCTGAAAGGATGAACCAACCAGGCTAATCGGTCAATCCACTGGCAGTGACCGAGACTGCTCAACTGTTCCCGGTTTCTAAATATTGTTTATTGTAAAAGTTCAAGGAGGAAACCCTATGACTTCTAGGTTAATGCGCCCAATTTCCGCGATGGTAGCGGTGTTGTTACTGGCTCTGTTGCTGGTCGCTTGCGGTGATGCTACTACCACCACTGTTGTCACTACCGCCGCCACTACTACTAAGGCGGCAACCACTCAAGCTGCTGCGACTACTGCCGTCGCTGCCACCACCCAGGCTGCTACCACTACTGCCGTCGCCGCCACGACCACCACTGCGGCTAAGGCTCCCGTTACCATTACCTATTACACTTTCTCGGCGGCTCCTGACCACCTGAAAGACCTGGATGCCATGATTAAGGCTTTCCAGGTACAAAACCCGGAGATTACCGTAAAGGTTGAGACCGCCCCTTACGATACCTATTTCACCAAGCTCCAAACGCTGGTGGCGGGCAACACCGCCCCGGATGTTTATGAGCTTAATTATGAGAACTTTGTCAGCTATGCCTCGAAGGGAGTTTTGAAAGACCTTTCTTCGCTGATTAGCGACGACAAAACTTTCGACCCGGCGGTATTTTATCCCAAAGCCTATCAAGCTTTCCAGCAGAACGGCAAGCAGTATGGGCTGGCGGAAAGTTTCTCTAACGTGCTGTTGTTCTATAACAAAGACCTGTTCGACAGGGCTGTGCAAAGTTACCCCACCGATAGCTGGACATGGAAAGAAGAACTGACCGCCGCCCAAAAACTAACCGATGCTAAAGCCGGAGTGTGGGGCTCGTATCAGCCGATTCAGTTCTTTGAGTTCTACAAAACCATCGCCCAGAATGGCGGCAGTATGTTTGACGCTAAGGGCCAACCCACCCTGAACACCCCCCAGAACGTGGAAGCCCTCAAGTTTATGTTGGATAAAATCAACACCTACAAGGTAGCCCCAACTGATGCTGATATGGCGGGGCAATCCGATGGTGATTTGTTCAAGGCGGGCAAAATCGCCATGCTCCGCACTGGTATCTGGATGTTCAGCTCTTTCAAGGATGCACCCTTTAAGTGGGATGTGGCCCTTGAGCCCGGTAATACCACCAAAGCTCACCATTTCTTCTCCAATGGGGTAGTAATTTCCAGCAAAACCGATAAAGCCGATGCAGCCTGGAAGTGGTTGAAGTTCTTCACCTCCAACAGCGAAGCCGCCAAAATCCGGGTTAACGCCAGTTGGGAACTGCCCGCCCTTACCAGTCAAAGCCTGTTTGACTCGTACCTGAAAATTACGCCGCCCACCAGCCGTCAGATTGTTTTCAAGGCTCTGGAAACAGCCGTTGTGCCCCCGGTAATCGAGAAGGAAAGCGAACTTCAGGATACCGTAACCAAAGAGTTGACCAAAGCCAAACTCGGTCAGGAAACCGCCCAGCAAGCCCTGGATAATCTGCAAACCCAGGTAGCCAAACTGGTCGCGAAATAACAGGTGAGTCTTATGAGCGTAATTCCTGTTATACCAGAAATTGCCAGCAAGGTTGAGCCGGGTCAGTTAAAACAACTGGCCCGCCACAGCCGGGAAGTGCTAAAAGCTGGACAGGCCAAAAGTGGGGCAATCGTCGCCTGCCCCACCTTCGAGGTTTACCGTTATTCCTGGCTTCGAGATGGTTCATTCTGTGCCTATGCCCTTGATTTGGCGGGGGATGGGGCAGAGGGGGCAGCTTTTCATCGCTGGGTGGGGCGGGTGGTTGGTCGCTACGAACAAAAAGTGGATTCAGCTATCCAACGCTATCGGGCTGGCGAAAAACTAACCGATGCTGACTTTCTCAACACCCGTTATACTTTGGACGGGTCAGAGGAAGAAGGGCATGATTGGTGGAATTTCCAGTTGGACGGTTACGGAACCTGGCTATGGGCCGTTTCTCGCCACTTTGAGCTTTTCCCTGACAACCAACTCAAAGCCGAGCTACAAAAGTCAGTTGAGATAGTGGTGCGCTATCTCGCGGCCTTCTGGCAATTACCCAACTATGATTGCTGGGAGGAAAACCGCGAGGGCGTTCACCCTTCAACTCTGGCGGCCTTGTATGGTGGATTAAAAGCCGCCGCAATGCTGTATTCAGAAAGCCCTGTTTGCCGGGCTGGGCGCAAGCAAAGTGGGGCAATTGCCGCTTTTGTAAAATCCAACGGACTACATCAAGACTCCCTGATAAAAACAGTGGGATTAAATGAAGTGGATGCCAGTTTGCTGGGAGCGGCAATGCCTTATGGACTGTTTCCGCGACGGGGCAAGCTAATGCGGGCGACGATTGCCAGAATTGAGCAGGAACTAACTTCGCCACAGGGTGGGGTTTATCGCTACCGCCGGGATGTTTATTACGGTGGGGGGGAATGGGTACTTTTAACGGCCTGGCTTGGCTGGTATTATGAGAGTGCGGGTCGTCGAGAGGAGGCTCAGAGTTGCCTCAACTGGGTGGCGCAACAGGCCGATTTCGCCGGAAACTTGCCAGAACAAGTGGCTCATAACCTGCTTTCGCCAATTCACCTACCTGGCTGGGAAGAACGTTGGGGCAAATCGGCCTCACCGCTCCTCTGGTCGCATGCAATGTACCTTATTTTGTATACTGCACTTTACGGCGAAATTGATTAAATCATTACCGGGAACGGTCAAGATTGTTCCCAGTGCAAACATTGGAATGACATTAATATGGTTGGCACAACTGAAATATCTCATCGGCCTTTTGGTTTTGAAGCCCCGTACTCCGCCGGGCCAGACGAGCGTAACCCGCGCCGTCCCCAGGCTGGACAAACGGTAAAATTGGGGGGAACCACCCCGGAAAAAGGCGAAACTACCGCCCCTTGCTGTTATTGGCGATTAAACGGGCTTGCCCAGGAGCCTTTAATTTTGAGACTGGTTGGGCGTGCCCCACAACAGGTCTCGCCTTTCCTGGCAGTATCGCCTTTGCACGAGGTGGGCGAACAGGAGGCGGCGCGGACAGGGGAAAATGACAGCCAGTTATGTTGGGAAGCCGAATTTGGCCCTTTTAATTTTGGGGATTGGGTGGAATATGGTTTTGAAGAACCCGGTCTTTATCCCTTCAGTTTTAGCACCATCGCTTGGCGACCACTTGCGCTGGCGGGTAACGGCAATCTGTACTGGACAAGTCAGGCTGGAGTTAGTCAAGCTCTGGGACAAATTAGTTTGTCGGAAAAGAACCCCGGCACTTTCCAACTTAAACTGGAACTGGATGGCTCAAAGAATAGCGAGAGTAAAGAGTTTTATTCAAATCAAAAAGTAGAGGTTACGGCTGGAAGTTCGGACACACTTGCCACAATCGAGGGGATAGGCGAGAATATCCGCCTGAAACTGGCAAACGAATACGGGCTTGTGATGGAAAGTGCGGCCCCCTTATTATTTGGCTTGTTCTCGGTGGATGGAACACTTGAAGCACTCAGGGTTAATTTTTCGGCGGGGGCGGTGGATTTTTATGGCCTGGGTGAACGTTTCGACCAGCTAAACCAGCGCGGCTTTTCCCCCGATATCAGGGTCTACGAGGAATACAAAAATCAGGGCCAGCGTACCTACTTTCCAATTCCTTTTGGCTTTTCGCCGAACGGTTTTGGCCTTTATCTGGATACCGGGGCGTATTCGCGCTTTTTCCTGCCAGAAGATGCCTCAGCCTCTTTCGAGGTGGAATTAGCTGACAAAACTCTGGACATTTATTTTTTTATTGGAACTCCTCCTCAAATCCTTTCGGCCTATACCGCGCTTACGGGAAAACCAGTTTTGCCGCCCGCCTGGATTTTTTCACCCTGGATGAGCGGCAATGAGTGGAACAGTCAGGCGAAGGTTATGGAACAGGTAGAGAAAAGTGCCAAGTTGGGTGTTGCAACGGGGGTCTTGGTAATTGAAGCTTGGGCGGACGAGACGACTTTTTATGTTTTAAACGATGCCGATTACGCCCCGCGTGACCCAGCTACCCCGCCCCGGTTAAGTGATTTTCATTTTCCAGCAGACGGTCATTGGCCCGACCCTAAAGGAATGATTGAGGAGTTGCATCGCCGGGGTATTAAAGTCCTGCTATGGCAAATTCCGGTGCTTAAAAGTTTTGGGGAAGTGGAGCGCGATTTCAAGGAAAGAGCTGCCGCCGGACAGGAACCCCAAACGGCGGGTCTCGAACAGCACCGCTGGGATGTGGCTTACGCACTGGAACAGGGCTATGTGGTACGGGATGGGCAGGGTCAACCTTATCGGAACCCGGGTATTTGGTTTCATGACGCATATATCCTCGATATTACTAACCCCCAGGCCAGACAGTGGTGGATGGCGCGTCGGGAATATTTGGTCAAGGAACTCGGTATTGATGGCTTTAAAACCGATGGGGGCGAACATCTCTGGGGTTTGGATTTAGCTTTCAGCGACGGGCGAAAGGGTCAGGAATTAATCAACCTTTATCCCCGGCTTTACAGCCAGATGTATTACGATGCCTTGCAAGAATGGCGAGAAGATGGCGGTATTACCTTTAGTCGAGCGGGTTATGCTGGTTCGCAAAACTCGCCTTGTCATTGGGCGGGCGACGAGAACTCTACTTTTGCTGCTTTCCGGCACTCAGTAATAGCGGGATTATCGGCGGGGCTTTCGGGTATTCCGTTCTGGGGGTGGGATATTGGCGGGTTCAGCGGCCCGATGCCCACCGCCGAGCTATATCTTCGGGCGGCAAGTATGGCCCTTTTCTGCCCGATTATGCAATACCACTCTGAATATTTCGCCCATCGTAAGCCGCCCCGTGACCGTACTCCCTGGAACGTAGCTGAACATGATAACAGCCCCTGGTTGGTAGAAGCTTACGCCAAATTGACCCGCTTACGTCTCGAATTAATACCTTACCTTGAAAAAGCCGCCGCGAACAGTGCCGCTACCGGGGAACCCATAATGCGGGCACTGGTTTTTGACTGGCCCAGCGACCCGGTTTGTCGCAACATCGCCGACCAATACCTGTTTGGGCCAATGCTACTGGTAGCCCCAGTGATGGAAGAAGGGGCAGTAGGTCGTGATATTTACTTACCAGAAGGTCAATGGCGGGATTGGTGGGAAGGGGCGAGTTCACCCCTGGTAAGCGGCCCCTGTTGGCTGGAGAATTATAGTACCCCTTTGCTGGAAAAACCGTGCCCCGTATTTGAAAAAGTCAGCCAGCAAACCAGGCTTGGTTGAGTTTTAACCGCTACTCGCTCAGAGTTTTGCCGAAAACGAGAATTAGAGGTATATTTTGCATGGTTTCCCTCGTTGGTTGAAGATTGTTGGTCGCAAATTTTCTTCACAGTTTTGAGCAATCGTTCCAGCAGCGGATATTAGTAAACGGGCTATTCAAGAATGCTTTGTCACCCTGCAAAAGATTATGGTTAGCAGGTAGTCTCGAAGGTTGAGGTCGGGATTCAACTCCGATTTATATATAGGACTTTCGCTTAAAGGAGCCAGTTACGAGATGTGGTAAGCTAAAGCCTATGATAAGTAAACAACAATACATCGAATATCTGATAAGTACAGCGGTCAATTACACTTGCA
>Ga0209511_1003129_pt1 | contig 12842 bp, 15 predicted proteins | sample SSSSmetaG_FD_184141 | JGI IMG/M metagenome (GOLD analysis project Ga0209511, IMG submission 184141) | Glacier valley bacterial and archeal communities from Borup Fiord, Nunavut, Canada, to study Microbial Dark Matter (Phase II) - ​SSSS... | ecosystem: Environmental > Aquatic > Freshwater > Ice >... | reverse complement strand
CCGAGCTGACCGGCCCCGCCCGCCAGGCCGTGGAGCGCCAGCACCAGGCCTCGCAGCAAACGCTGCGCAAGCTCCAGCAGCTAAGTAATCGTGCAGAAGTAACCGAATAAAGCAGCCCGTCATTCTGAGCTTGCCGAGGAATCTCGCTCGCGCCAGCCGGCGGCGCGGATGAACCAAGCGAGATTCCTCGGCAAGCTCGGAATGACGTTCTTTTCAGTTGACTACGGTTACTTATGCATCACCACTTAAAGGGGGCGGAAAGCGTGTAGGGCCGTAGCGCGATTTTTGCAAGTCGCGTCCCCGCGTCGTCAGAACAGCCCGAACGGCGCGGGGACGCGACTTGTAAAAATCGCGCTACGGCAACTCGGCCTTATATCCGCTTTTTGCTTTTTTCGCCGAAAGGTTCGGACCTTGCGGCCGCGCCGGGTCGCGCCCCCGGCGCGGTCCTTCTTTTCACCCCGCATTTTTCACTGCGAATTTCCCTCTGGTGCCGGCCGCGGCCGGCGCGTTATGACTTCTTATGGCATTTACGTTCAAACCCTACGCCCCGGCGGCCAAGTACAAGACCGCCGCCGCGTACTTCTCGATGGAGTTCGCCGTGGACCAGGCCCTGAAAACCTACTCCGGCGGGCTGGGCTTCCTGGCCGGCTCGCACATGCGCTCGGCCTACGAGCTGAAGCAGAACCTGGTCGGCATCAGCATCCTGTGGAGCTTCGGCTACTACGACCAGGGCCGCAACGAGGACCAGAGCATGTGCGCCGAGTTCCGGCAGAAGCACTACTCGTTTCTGGAAGACACCGGGCTGGTGTTCCCCATCACCATTCACGGGGCCGACGTGCACGTGAAGGCGCTGTACCTGGCCCCGGAGGTGTTCGGCACGGTGCCGATGTTTTTCCTCACCACCGACATCGCCGAGAACGACCACCTCTCGCGCACCATCTCCCACCACCTCTACGACCCGGACGCGGCCGCCCGCGTGGCCCAGAGCATCCTGCTGGGCGTGGGCGGCGGGCGGTTGCTCGACCTGCTCGGCCGGCCCACCGACGTGTACCACCTCAACGAGGGCCACGGCCTGCCGCTGGCGTTCTACCTCTACGAGAAGCACGGCCGCGACCTGGCCGCGGTGCAGCAGCGCCTGGTCTTCACCACGCACACGCCCGAGCTGGCCGGCAACGAGGAACGCCCCATGAAGCTGCTCGCGGACATGAGCTTTTTCGGCTCCGTGCCGGAGGATGAGGTGCGGCGCGTGGCCCAGATTGGCCCCGACAACCAGCTCAACTACACCCTCACGGCCCTGCGCTTCGCCCGCAAGGCCAACGCCGTGAGCAAGGTGCACGGCCTGGTGGCCAACCAGATGTGGAGCCATTACCCCAGTACCTGCCCCATTATTCCCATCACCAACAGCCAGAACGGCCGCTACTGGCGCGACCCGCACCTGGCCGCTGCCCTCAAGGCCAAGGACGACGCGGCCCTGCTGGCCCGCAAGCAGGAGTTGAAACAGGACCTGTTCGACATCGTGGCCGACCAGACCGGCAACGTGTTCGACCCCGCGGTGCTGACCATCGTGTGGGCCCGCCGCTTCGCCGGCTACAAGCGCGCCGACTTGATTCTGCGCCACTTCGAGCGCTTCGTGGAGCTAGCCACCGACACCAAGCGGCCGATTCAGGTAATTTGGGCTGGCAAGCCTTACCCCAAAGACTACGGCGCGGTGGGCCTGTTCAATGAAATCATCAAGCGCACGTCCCATTTGAAGAACTGCGCCGTGCTCACCGGCTACGAACTGGGCCTGTCGGCGGCCCTCAAAAAGGGCTGCGACATTTGGCTGAACACGCCCCGCTTCCCGCGCGAGGCCAGCGGCACCAGCGGCATGACCGCCGCCATGAACGCGGCCGTGAACCTGAGCATAGCCGACGGCTGGATTCCCGAGTTCGTGCGCGACGGCGAAAACGGCTTCCTCATCCCGCATTCCGACGAAACCCTGCCCGACAACGTCAAGGACGACGCCGAAGCCACCGCCCTGCTCGACGTGCTCGAAACCACCGTGCTGCCGCTGTACTACGACCAACCCAAAAACTACCTTAAAGTGGTGAAAACCGCCATGAAGGAGGTCGAGCCGGGATTTGAGTCGGGCCGCATGGCGAAGGAGTACTACGAGCAGCTGTATAAGGTCTGAACCGCGGATTTATCGGATTGAACGGATTGGTCGGATTTTGTGGGCGGCCCAGCCGCAAGCCAATCACCAGCAACTAGCGGCTGCGATGGCGGCGCAAGCCTGCGTAAACTGAATAGTTGACAAAAGCCGCTTCATTTGAAGCGGCTTTTTTGCCGAAAATCGTCCACGAAATCCGACCAATCCGTTTAATTCGATAAATCCGCGGTTCAGACAACATGTGTGGTCGTTATACTTTCATCGCCCCCGCGCCCACCGCTGAGCAGCGCTTCGGCGCCACCTTTGCCGAGCCCGCGCCGACTACCTACAACGCCGCGCCTTCGCAGCGCCTGCCCGTCGTCACCAACGCCGCGCCCGGCCAGATTCAGCTGCTGCGCTGGGGCCTGGTGCCCGGCTGGAGCAAGGACCCGGCGGCCGGCCCCCGGCCCATCAACGCCCGCGCCGAGACGCTGGCCGAGAAGCCCTCGTTCCGGCAGCTGCTGGGGCGGCGGCGCTGCCTGGTGCTGGCCGACAGCTTCTTCGAGTGGCAGGCCACGCCGGCCGGCAAGGTGCCGCACCGCATCCTGCTGCGCGACGAGCAGCCGTTTGCCTTCGCCGGCCTCTGGGACGAGTGGCTTGACCGCGGCACCGGCGAGCTGCACCCCACCTTCACCATCATCACGACCGCGCCCAACGCGCTCATGGCCCGCATTCACAACCGGATGCCGGTCATCCTGCCCACCCGCGCCGCCGAGTAGGCCTGGCTGGACGACGACCGGGGCCCGGCCGCGCACCAGCAGCTGCTGACGCCCTACGACGCGGCCGCCATGCGCGAGTACGTCATCACCCCGCGCGTGAACTCGCCGGCCAACAACGACCCCGAAGTATTGGCTGCGGCTTAGAAGCGGTTTCGATGTCTGTGTACATGCCGTTGTCGGTTGGTCCCCCCTCTCCTTTTCGGAGAGGGGGCCGGGTGGTGAGGCGAACGCCAGAACGGAAAGTGTACACGGACCTCGAAACCGCTCCAGGCGCTGCGCTCAATGAGGAATGAGGAATGAGGAATGGCGCGGGGCTCCGGCCCCGTGCCAGTTACTGCCCGGCCTCCGGCCGGGTCGCGCCGGTCGGTTCGTTGCGAGTCGGTTCGTTGCGAGTCGGTTCGTTGCGAGTCGGTCAGATGGGGTCGTTCTGTGGGCCGCAGGCCCACCAGTAGCCGGCATGGGGCCGAAGCCCCGCGCCATTCCTTTATTCCTCATTCCTCATTAAGCGCAGCGTTTACCTTTACCCGCATGAATCTGCGCTTTTCCTGGCTCTTGCTGCTCATTTTTCTGCTGGCTTCCGCCGTTCAGCTCCTGTTGCCGTGGTGGAGCCTGGCCGTCGTCGCGTTTGGCGCGGGCCTGGGGCTGGCCCGCACGGGTCGGGCGGCGTTCTGGGCCGGCTGTGGCGGGGCGGCGCTGAGCTGGCTGCTGCCGGCCGCCTGGCTGGCCTGGCAGAACGACGGGTTGCTGGCCCGTCGCGTGGCGCAGCTGCTGCCGCTGGGCGGCTCGGCGCTGGCGCTGGTGCTGGTGGCGGGCGTGGTGGCCGGCCTGGCGGGGGGGCTGGCGGCGCTGGCCGGGGCCTGGGTGCGGGCGGCTTTTCCGGCGGCCGGGCGCGCCGGCTGAAACAGGCCGGGGCCGTTCCGTAGCTGGTTGTAGCGCCCGCTCAGCGGGCCGTGTACCAGGCCAGCACTTCGAGGCCGGAGGCGTCGTCGGCGGCTTCCACCACCTCGTCCATCACGTGCTGGATTTCGTCGTCGTTCCAGGCTTCGTCTTCGGCGGCGCGCACCCACAGGTCGAGGGCGGCGTAGCGGGTGGTGCCGGCTGGCAGCGTCCAGCGGACTTTCTTGCGGATGTTCATGCGAATGGAAGGAAAAAGTCAGCGCCCCGGCGCAGCGCGGATGACGGTGACGACGACCGGCACCACGCCGGCTTCGATGATGTCGAGCTGCACGGCGGCCCGCCGCGACACGTCCACGATGTAGCCCTTGGTGTGGGGGCCGCGGTCGGTCACGGTCACGTTCACCGAGCGGTTGTTGCGCGTGTTCGTCACCCGAATTAGAGTGCCGAAAGGCAGCGTGTTGTGGGCCGCCGTCATCTCGTTGGGCCGGTAAATTGCGCCGCTGGTGGTGGCCCGGCCCGCAAATTTGTCGGCGTAGTACGAGCCCAGCCCTTGTTGCGTGAATGCCCCACGGGGCGTTGCGCCGGCTGCCTTCCCCACGGGGCGGGTGCTGCCGCAGCTGCCGAGCCCGCCCAGTACCAAGGCCAGTACGGGAAGCAGTCCCCAATATAAAATTTTGGCTTTCAAATCTAACTTCATTCAAACTTTAGAAATGCCGTCCACCTTTCTGACACATTCTCACTCAACCATTTTCGCTTGCCCCATGAAAAACCTTCTGAAGCTGGCTTCGGCCCTCGCCCTTTCCTGCACGTTCCTGGCTGCCCACGCGCAGCAAGGCGGCGGCAAGATGATGAAAAAAGACGACAAGATGGCCGACGGCAACATGATGCCGAAGGACAAGATGCACACCGGTAAAATGCACAGCGGCAATGCACAGCGGCAAAACGGTGAAGCAGGTCAAGATGAGCGACGGCAAAATGACGCCGAAGGACAAGATGTAGGCCCGAGGCCCCGGCCCGCCTGGCCGCTCGGTGCGGCGGCTCCCACGAACTGCGGGAGCCGTCGCGCCGGGCGGTTTTTTGCGCGTTAGCGGGGCCGGGCGCGGCGCGGGGCGGCGGGCCGGGGCGGGGGAATCGGAGCGGGGGCGGCCTCCGGCACCCGCAGCGCCTGCAGCGCCGCGAAGCTGCCCTGAAACACGTTGAAATCGACCGTGCCGCGGATGCCCGGCACGTGCGACTCGTCGGAATGCTGCCAGATTATCCAGCGGCTGCGGGGCAGGGCGGGCGCGGCCACCTCGTAGTGGGCCAGCCACAGCGGGTAGGCATCGAAGTGGCCCGCCAGGTGGCGCTGGTAGAAGCTGTGGTTGGAATACAGGATGGGCCGGACGCCGTAGTGCGCCTCGACGAGGCGCAGCCAGCGGGCCACCTCGCGGCGCAGCACGGCCACGTCGTGGAAATTGGCTGCTTCCACGTCGAGCACGGGGGGCAGGTCGCCGGGCGCCAGGGGCACGGTGCGGGCAAACAGGTCGGCCTGGGTTTGGCCGTCGCGGTTGGGCTGGAAGTAGTGGTAGGCCCCGCGCAGCACCCCGGCGGCGCGGGCCGCCCGCCAGTTGCGGGCAAAGCGCGGGTCGCGCAGCGTGGCGCCCTCGCTGGCCTTAATGAAGGCAAACCGCACCCGGTGGCGCGCCACGGTGGGCCAGTCGATGCGGCCCTGGTAGGCCGACACGTCGATGCCGTGCACCGCGTAGCCGGCCAGCAGCGGGGTTTTCTCGCGGCCCGTGAGGCCGCCCTCGGTGAGCGTGGCCCAGGCCCGGCGGGCGTAGCGGTTCAGCAGCGTCTGGTGGCGCCAATAGTAGGCGCCGGCCAGCAGCCCGGCCAGCAGCAGCGCCGCCAGCAGCCCGCGCCGCCAGGGCCGGCGCGGGTGCGGCGGGCGGGGTTGGGTGGCGGCGGGACGGGTGAAAGCGGGCACGGAGCGGGGGCGGGTGGCGTAAAAATAACGCGCGCCGCGGCGAGGTTCGTGCCCGAAGCGGCTGATTGGTGCCAACTTTGTGCCGCCGGCGGTTGCTGGGGCGCCTCCTGCGGGGGGTGGCACATGTCCGCCCCAACCAGCCAAGGCCGGCCCATCTTTTCTATGTCTTTCCTCCGCGCTGCCGACGCCCGCGACGAATCGGGCCACCTCATCCGCGAGCTGCACGGCGTCACGCTGGCCCAGGTGCTCGACTACCTCGTGGCCGCCTACGGCTGGCCCGAGCTGGACGCCCGCCTGCGCATGAACTGCTTCGCCGACAACCCCAGCCTCAAGTCCAGCCTCAGCTTTTTGCGCCGTACGGCCTGGGCCCGCGCCAAGGTCGAGGAGCTGTACATCAAGGCGCGCTCGGCCGAGGTGCAGGGCCGCCCGCGCCCCTAGCTGCTCATGGCCGACGTTTCCCAAAAATCCTCCAAGGCGGCGCTGCTGGCGGGCCTGCTGCTGTTCGTCGCCTTCGAAACGGCGGCCTTCTACGGCCTGCGCTACCTCACCTCGGGCCTGGGCGAGGCCAACCAGTACCAGGCCGAAAACACCATCGTGGCCAATTGGGTGAAGACGATGGTGTTTTTCGTGGCGCACCTGGCGCTGGTCATCGCCGCCATGCTGGTGCTCAGCAACCGCCTGCCGCGCCGCCACCGCGGGCAGGTTATGGGCTGGTTCTACCTGGCCCTGCTGATGACGTTCGTGCTGCTTATCCCGCTGTTTGGGTAGCAGGGCCGGGTCGGTCTCATTCTGAGTCCTCGCTCCCGGCGCCGTCCCCAAAATCCGACCAATCCGAAGAATCCGATAAATCCGTGGTCAAAAAGAAAACCACCGCTGCGGGCGGTGGCTCAAGGTGAAACCCAAAAAACGGGGTACGCTGCCGGTCGGGCCCGGCGTTATCGGTGGACTGCGGTGCCGGTCGGTCCCGGCGTTATCACCCACAGAAATAAGCGGCGCTTAATTCTGGCGGATGTCGATTTCGCGCTGCTGGTCGGTGGGGTTCAGAAAGGGAATGCGGACGCGCAGCTCCTGGCCCTCGTGCACGGCGTCGATGCGGGCCAGGTTGAGGTTGTGGGGCAGGTCGAGGGTTTGGACGAAGAGCGGGGCGGCCAGCGGGTCGTCGGGCTGGTGGCGAAACTCGCCGAATACGGTAAGCTTCTGCTGGTTGAGCACCACGCGGAAGCTGTCGGCCGGCACGGTGGGCATGGCCACGCGCACCACCACGCCCTTAGGGTGCTGGTCGATGCGCAGTTGGGGCTGGGCCACGCCGCCGCCGATGGTGTTCAGCAAGTCCAGCTGCGGGGCAATGGTGCGGATAAATTTCGGGCTGATAAATTTCATGTTGGGGAGCCGGGTTTTGGAGCGGCTTCGGGACTGCTTTTACAAACCGTGTACCAAACTGAATCGACGGCTAGTAAGCCTGAATATCAGCCCCATTGGCGGCTTTTTTCTGCCAAATAATGACGAGCCCGGCCACTGTGGCGGGCCGCGCATTTCGCCCCCCACAAATGCGGCCGAAATGGCGGTGCTCCGCCCGGTTTTCTCAAAACCGGCTGGTCAGCCCGAAGTGAATTTTTGACGACCCCAGCGCAAACTTTTGGGTGCTGGAGCGGCCCACCGAGTACACGAACTGGAACAGGCCCGCCGCCGTCCGAAAGCTCAGCCCCGCGCCCAGGCCGGTGGGCTGCTCTTCGTAGCGTTCGTGGCGCACGTCGTGGCGGACGTAGGCCTGGTCGGCAAACAGAAACGCGTAGGAATCGGCCCCGATGAACTGACGAAACTCGGCCGTGGCCACGGCGTATGAGCTGGTATAGAACTGGTTTTCGTTGAAGCCGCGCAGCGAGTTCAGCCCGCCCAGCCGGAACAGGTCGTTGGTGAACAGGCGCGGGTTCAGCAGGCCCTCGCCGCGCAGGCGCAGCAGTAGCACCCCGGCGCGCTGCACGGGCAGGTAGCGCTCGGCGCGCAGCCCGAACGAGTACTGCGTGGTGTGCAGCGGCAGCCCGTCGTAGAGCGCCGGGTTTACCTCGGCGTTGCGGCTGATGGCCTTGGTGCCCACGGCCCCTTGGGCGCTGAGCAGGTAGCCGCGGTGCGGAAAAAACAGGTCGTCGAGGCTGTTCCAGGCGTAGCCCAGGCCGTAGGAGTTGTACTGCGAGTCGATGTTTTCGGGCAGCACCGTCAGGGCTTTCAGCGTGGTGTCGAGCAGAAAGGAGCTGCGCTGCTCGGCAAAGAAGCTGACGCGGCCGGCCCGCGCCGTGGGGTACGTGACCTGCAGGCGCGGGCGCACGGTCAGGAAGGCGTTATTCTGCTTGTAGAGGTTGAAGGTGCCGGCCACTTCGAGCGGGGTGCCGAGGAAGTTGGGGTGCACGTACTGGGCATCGAGCAGCTGCGAAAGGGCGTCGGTTTTGCGCCATTGCAGCCCCAGCTGCTTGCCGCCGCCCTTGATGTTGCGCAGGTTGATGGTCACGTCGCCCGTGAACTGCACCCCGGTTTTGTTCTCGTTGGAGTTCGGCAGGATGCCCACAATGGCGTCGAACTGGTTGCTGGGCCGCTCATCGAGCAGCAGGTACACCCGCGCCCGGCCGCGGGCAAAGCGCACTTCGGGCTCGGCGCGTAGGCGCACGTAGGGCAGCTGGCGCAGCAGCTGGGCGGCGGCGGCCACCCGCTGCTGGCTGTAGGGCTGGCCGGGAAAAATCTGGAGGTAGCGGGTCAGAAAGCGCTTTTTGGTCTTGGTGTTGCCCACGATTTGCAGCGAGTCGAACGCGACCACCCGGCCGCGCTTGAGCACCACGCGCCCGGCAATGTCGTGCCCCCGCAGCCGCACCGAATCGAGGCCCACGGTGGCGAACGGAAAGCCCTGGTTTTCGGCCTCGGTCAGTATCCGCTCCTGCAGCCGGGCCCAGTCGGCGGGCACGAACGGGGTGCGGCGAAAGAACTTTTCGCGGTAGCCGGCGCGGGTCAGCAGGCCGTCGCCGAGGTTGCCGTTGCGCAGGTAGGCCCAGCGGAAGGGCTCGCCCACGTACAGCCGCACCCGCACCGTGTCGCGCGTCCAGCGCAGGGTGTCGGCCGAGGCCGTGAGGTAGGCGTCGCCCTGCAGCGCCAGCACGAGGTCGCGCACCGCCCGCAAGGCACTCAGCGAGTCGGGCACCGTGGAGCGCACCTTGTAGCGCCGCAGCACGGGCCGGTCGGCCGCTTCGGCGTCGAGCAGCAGCACCCGCGGCTTGGCCAGCACCCGGCGCGGCGCAGTGGGAACGGGAGCGGCGGCCGGTGGCGGCAGGGGTGGGGAGGCTAAGCCGGGCTGATTGGGGGCGCCAGGGTTGAGCGTGGGCGTTTGGGCCTGCGCTAACGGCAGCCAGCCCAGCATCAGCATTCCCAAACAGCACAGTAAGAACCGAGTAAGCATTCAAGGGTACAACGCAGCAGCCGGCGTTTAATTTCCCGAAGATAAAGCGGTGGGCAGCCCAACGACTTTAATCGGATGTTATGGCGCACTTGCCTCAGCTAAAGCACACGGTGGGCTTAAGTACCTTGTTCAGGAAGTTTTCTTATCTATTTGATGCATGGAAAAGGCACACGTTACCTTAACTGGTGAGCAAGTGGCTCACCTGACCGACCTCACCACCCGTGGGACGGTGGCCGTCAAAATGTACCGGCGCGCGACGGCCCTGTTGGCCCTGGCCCAGGGGCAAAGCTATAGCGCCGTGGCCCGGCACTTACAGGTGCGTTACAGCACCGTGTCGGAGTGGGCCAAAAACTTCGCGGCCACGGGCTTGGCGACGCTCGTCGACCAGCCCCGCAGCGGCCGCCCGCTGGTCATTCAGGGGCCTGAGCGGGCTAAACTCACGGCCCTAGCCTGCTCACCGGCCCCCAACGGGCGCAGTCAGTGGTCGTTGCGTCTGCTGGCCGGTCAATCCGTGGCCTTGGGCTTGTGCGCCCGCATGTCGGCCAGTTCGGCCCACGCCATTCTTAAAAAAACGAGTTACGGCCCGACCTGAAACGCGCGTGGTGCATCGGACAGGTCAACGGGCAGTACCTGCAACGCCTCGAAACGCTGCTCACGCTCTACGCCCAGCCCCATGACCCCCGGTTTCCGGTCGTCTGCTTCGATGAGCGGCCTTGCTTTTTGCTCGGCGAGGTGGTCGAGGGGCTGGCCCCGCAGCCGGGCAAACCAGCCAAAGCGCACCACGCCTACGCCAAGCACGGCAGTTGCTGTGTACTCGCCGCCGTCGAGCCGCTCACCGGCCAGCGCCTGTATCAGGTGCGGGCGCGGCGCACCAAGCGCGAGTACACCCAATTTATGCAGCAACGGGCCGCCCGCTACCCGCAGGCCACCAAAATCCGGTTGGTGCAGGACAACCTGAACACCCACGCCCTGAGTACGTTTTATGACTGCCTGCCCGCGGCCCTGGCCCAGCGCCTGGCCGGCCGTTTTGAGGTCTACTACACCCCCAAGTGCGGCTCCTGGCTCAACCAGATTGAACTCGACTTCTCCGCCCTCTCCCGCCAGTGCTTGAAGCGGCGTATTCCCACCCAAGCCCAACTCGCCTATCAGGTCTATTGCTGGAGCCGCGAGCGCCAAGCTCAGGGCACTAAAATCCATTGGCAGTTTACCGTTACCCAGGCCCGTCAAACCCTCAATAGCCAGTATTGCAAGGTCAAGAAGGTCCATGTAAAATATAAGAAAACTTCCTGAACAAGGTACTAAGTAGTCAGCCAAAAGTAACCGCATATTGGGTACCGACGTTTTTAAGTACTTCGGCGACTCGGTCTTGTAGGGTTCGGTCACAGCCGTAATCGGCGGGGGTGAGCCAGTAGTGCTTGCCGCGATGCCAGAGAATTTCAATTTTGTTGCGTTCGGGCGAGTAGGCCGGCAGAAAACAGAGGGTTACGCCTTTGGCTTCCCATTCGGCTTGCCGCTCACGCACACAGGCCGCCCGGTGAATCGAGGCGTTGTCAAGCACGCGTTTGGTAGAACCCCGGACTTCGTCGGCCACAAAGGCATCCACGGCGGCGGCAAATCCTTCCGCGTTCCGGGCCCCAGGTAGCGTATAAGCGCTCAGGGGCTGCCCCGCCCCGCCGGGCTGCCAGAAGCCGAGCACGGACTGCCCGCCGGCTTCGCGCCCAGCCGGCAGGGCGACGGCCGGGGCCCCGCGCCGCTGCCAGGCGTAGGGCACAGGAGCCAGGCGCGAGAAGCGGCACTCGTCGACGTAGACCACGGCTACTTCGCCCCGGCTTTCCGCCGCATGCCACTGCTGGAGTTGGCGTTGCATGGCCGTAAAGGCGGCCGCATCGCGCTTGCTCTTCAGGCCGCGCCGACAGCGTTTCCAGGTATAGCCCAGCCCCCGGGCCACGCGCCGCAACGTGCGCACGGAGAGGTGGACAGCCAATTCACTGGCCAGACGGGGCACGAAATCACGCAGCTGCTGGGTGGCCTCCCCTAGCCAATCGCCTACTTTTTTTTACGTCGGCCACCTGCTTGGGCGGGCGGCCACTGCGGGCACCCTCGGCCAGACCGGCAATGCCTCCCGCTTCCCAGGCCTGTACCCAGGCATGGACCGTGGCATAGCGAACGGCGAAAAAAGAGGCCAGTTGCCCAAGCGAGTGGCCCCGGTGGTGCCCCAAAATGGCTTGAGCCCGCCGCCGCTGACGCGGGTGTGGACCCTGTAAACCGCACGCTTCGAGCGTGCTTACTTCATCGACAGTTAAAAATAAGGCGGGGAGCACCCCCAAAAATACGAACTGTACCTTTATGCGATTACTTTTGGCTGACTACTTACTATTGAGGTAGAGATGCTTCGGCTGCGCTCAGCATGACGTTCCTTTCATCGGCATCAGCATCAGTTCTCAGGTTGTGGCCATCAGCTCCCAGGCTTCACCCCACCACCCGGGCGCCTTCCGTAGCCACCGGCCCGACGTAAATATTGAAGGCAATGCCCAGCTCGGCGAACACGGTGCCCAGCGCGGCGCCTACCGCCGTGGCCGTAGCCTCGTCCTGGTTCAGCATGAAAATGGACGGGCCTGAGCCCGAGATGCCGCCGCCCAGCGCCCCGGCCGCCCGCGCCCGCCGCCGGGCTTCGGCCAGACCGGGGATGAGTGCCGCCCGCGCCGGCTCCACAATGTAGTCGTCCAGCGAGCGGCCAATCAGGGCGTAGTCGGCGGTCAGGAACCCGGCGACGAGGCCGGCCACGTTGGCCCATTGGCGCACGGCCAGGCCCAGGGGCACGGCGGCGGGCAGCACCCGGCGGGCGTCGCTGGTTTTCACCTCAATTTGCGGATGCACCACGGCCACCCACAGCGGCGGCGCGGGCAGGGCCACAATGTCAACCAACGGCTCCAGGGCCCGCACCACGGTGAAGCCGCCGAACATGGCCGGGGCGATGTTGTCGGCGTGGCGGGCGCCGGAGGCCAGGGCTTCGCCAGCCATCGCAAAATCTATTAATTGGAGCTTGCTGAAGCGGTTATTCAGCAAGGCGTTGGCCCCCACCACGGCGCCCACGGCACTGGCCGAGCTGCTGCCCACGCCGCTGCCCGGCATGATGCCCTTGGTGATTTCCACGTCGAAGCCAATGGCTTCCGGCGCCGCTTTCAGCAATTCTAGCAGGGCCACGCCGGCCACGTTGCGGGCGGGGTCGGTGGGCAGGTTGTAGGCATCGAGGTGGGTGATGCGGACGCCGGGCATTGTGCTGCGCGCAACGCGGATAGTGTCGTAAGGGGCGGCCAGGGCCAGGCCCAGCACATCGAAGCCGCAGCCAAGGTTGGAAAGCGTGGCGGGGGAGTGAACGAGAACGGAATCGGGCATGAGGTAACTCCAACTTTCAGTTGGAGCGTCGTTAGGCTGAAAGTTGGCGTGGCCAACGGTAATCGTGAAGCTGGCGAGGGGCGGCGCGGACGGCGCTCCAACTGAAAGTTGGAGTTACAGCCTTGCGGCGCGCATGATGTCGGCGAAGACGCCGGCGGCCGTGACTTCGCCGCCGGCCCCGGCGCCCTTCACCACCAGGGGCTGTTCGGGGTAGCGGTCGGTGTAGAGTAGCACGGC